>Ga0209302_10000027_pt1 | contig 104897 bp, 136 predicted proteins | sample ArcOceMetagenome_2_FD_187445 | JGI IMG/M metagenome (GOLD analysis project Ga0209302, IMG submission 187445) | Marine eukaryotic phytoplankton communities from Arctic Ocean - Arctic Ocean ARC135M Metagenome (SPAdes) (version 2) | ecosystem: Environmental > Aquatic > Marine > Oceanic | place...
AGCTTTCGACGCCGATACTAAGTTAGATAAAGAAGGAATAGACTGGGTCATGGAGCAAGATAAAGAAGTATTCTTTGAAGATGCGACACTAACAATTTATAAGGTAACAAATGAACAACTATAACCAATTAGTAGCAGAAGTACTAATGTCTCGTGATAAAATTATAGATCGCACGGAAGAGGGCACTAGGCGTTTATTTGCTAAAACCCTAACATGGGATTTAAGAGAAGGATTTCCAGCAGTGACCTGTAAGAAGTTAGCCTGGAACGCTTGCCGGAGTGAGCTATTCTGGTTTTTAGAAGGTTCTACCAATATAGAAAGACTACGTGAGCTAACTTACGGAAGTAACAGTACTAAGTATACAATATGGGATGCAAATTACGAGCGTCAAGCGTTGGACCTAGACTATACTGATGGTGAGTTAGGTCCAGTGTACGGAGCACAGTGGCGTGACTTTGGAGGGGTAGACCAAATAGATGAACTTATACGCGGGCTAAAGTTCAATCCTTATGGTAGGCGACATTTAGTATCTGCATGGAACGTTGCAGAGCTGGACAAGATGGCATTACCGCCGTGCCACTACTCTTTTCAGTGTTTTGTTTCTAAAGACGGATTCCTAGACTTAATGTGGAACCAGCGTTAACTGTGAGCGCCTTATACAAGTAATTGTATTCGAAAAACTATCCTAAACGGGGAAACTCCTAATATACTTAGGACAATCCCGTGCTAAGTTGTAGAAATAAAATATTTTATGGACTTCCATTCAAATTCTAGGTATACTATTAAATAGTATACCTAGAATTTGATGAAAGTAATTTACGCTATAATAAATGAACAAACAGAAAAATTTTACGTAGGGTCTGCTTCTAACTTTAGAGTCAGAATGTTACGACACTTATCAGACTTACGTAACAATAAGCACTGCAACACATACTTGCAAAGGTCTTATAATAAATACGGAGAAGAAAGCTTCCATTTTGAAATCCTAGAAGAAGTCGCCGAAGGGCTTGATTTGTTAGATAGGGAAAGATACTGGATAACTTCTCTTAAACCCGATTACAATATTGGGTCAGTTGGTGGAGGCGACAATCTTACCAATAATCCTAATAGAGAGCAAATAATACAAAAAATAAAAACCACTGTTCTTAACAACATAAAAAATATGTCTGTAGAAGAACGAAAAGAAAAATGGGGGGAGTCAGGACCTAACAACCCCAATTGGAAAGGTGGTATAAGTAAAAAATTGTGTCCTGTGTGTAATAAGGTAGAAATAGCGCCCATAAATAAAACCTGCTCTTCTTGTAGGGACAAGAGAGGAGAAAACAATCCATTTTACGGTAAAAAACACTCCGAAGCTACCAGAAAAAAGATCTCAGAGAAAGCTAAGGGACGTATTCCTAGCAACGCTAGGAAGATATCCGCCGAGGGCAAAGAGTTCCCTTCTTTAGCTGCCATGGCTAGAGAGTACGGTATAACTTCAGGAGCGGCTCATTACAGAGTAAATAGTCCCGCTAAAAAGTGGGAGGATTTTTTCTACATAAATGCCTAACGACTATCTCGAAAGAGAGTAGGTCTTAAGTAAGACCGAAACGGATAGAACCCCTAAGGGGTTGTGATATAGTCTGATCTGCAAGGTAACTTGCAGCTGGTTCAGTACCGGCAAGGGATTAACGACCCCTTGTGAACATAATGTCAGTAGACTTGTTTTTGGGCTTACCGTTTAACATCGCATCCTACGCGCTACTACTAAGTGTGCTAGCTCAACTATGTGGACTAAAGCCTAGAAACTTAACCTTCGTAGGTGGTGATGTACATATCTATAACAATCACTTAGAGCAGTGCGGTGAGATGATTTCTAGGGTACCTTACGATTTACCTAAGTTAAAGCTACCGGAGTTTGAAACTTTAGATGAATTTTTAGCACTTAGCCCTAGAGACGTTGTTTTAGAGAGGTACGAAAGTCACCCTCCTATTAAAGCCCCTATGGCAGTTTAATACAAACCCTACACGCAAGTGTAGGGTTTTTTGTTATATAAATAAAATAATAATTTGAAATTATACTAAATCTGTGTATAATTACTTTTACTTAGAGGAGATACCGATGAATTTACGTGATGTGATAAGCCTGTACAACGGCACAGAAGATGAAATACTAGAACAAGTACAAAACTATAAGGAAATACAAGGTAAGCTCGTATCCTCAGAAGTTGTAACCATGTACTTAATTAAGCACGATTTATACAGCTCGTTTATGAACTCGGACAATCCGTTATGTTTAGCTACAATGAACACTATTTACAGCCTAGGAGAATTCAACTTCATTATGGGTACTGTAAAAGGTGAAATGAATTTACAGATGTTAGACCTACTAATTAGTCAAGGTCTAGCTTCAGAGGAACTTAAAACCGATTTAATTAGTGAAGCAAATTCAGAAGCAATACCTTGGGAAAACGAAACCATATACGATATATGGCAAGTAACCAGAACCCCTTCATGGATACTTCTAGGAACTATCACTAATAACAGAAGATCGGATATAAAAATAAGAGCTCAGCTAACCTACAGCGAGGACGCTCTAACCCGAGGGGTGGGAAGCTTAGATATAAAAATGCTAGGCAGGCTTCCCTCAGGTTCTAGATATACACTTATACCTGATATGTCAACTATTAAAACTTTAGACGTATCAGAACCAAAAGTTTTTGTCGATATAACTTTACCGTTCGACAGACTAATACAAGAATATGAAGTACAAATCCGCCCAGACTGGGAAGGATTTTTACAAGAAGTACAATACTTAGGTATTGCATTATAGGAGATTTAAATAATGAAGAATACATATTATAAATTCACGGGCGTACTGTGCCCGATTCAACTAGGTAGGAGTAGCTAATGGCATTACTAGCAGGCTTTTCAGCACTACCTATAATAGACGTAGGCGGGTTATCTGGTGGCACGTCCTCACCTGGTAGAGATTTCTTTAACTACTCATTTCCGGTCACCTCTGATGGTACAATAGAGACTCTGACAGTGGAGATGATGGAAGCTGCCGCTGTGGGCGGATTTACATTAAAGCAGTGGAGACTCAATGGTACTACGCTTGAATTTATTGGCTCATCTACACTGCCTGCTTTATCCGTTGGCGTCAATACTGACTCCCCGCTAGATACCCCTTTATCGGTGCTTTCTGGCGATATTATAGGCATTCATTTAGCGCAAAATGACGGGAGAGTTGGCAAGGTTGCTGCTGCGGCTGACTCCATAAAATGGAACGGAGGGTCGGCATCTGATTATGTCACCAATACTGATGAGTCCGTGGTTTCAGATGGGCTTGCTTTTGGGATTGCATTTCAGGCAAATGGCACACCTTCCGGCTCTACCTCGCTAACGATAACAAGCCCAACAGAGCAAGAGCGATACAAGCAACGAAACCTAAGTAATCAGATCTCGTATACTGTATCAGGGTCTATATCTAACTTGCCATCAGGCGCAGTTGTTAGGTATAGCTTGGATGGCGGAGCTTATCAGACGCTAGATGCAAGCCCTTCAACAACTTTTAGTGGTTCTATTACGGTAACTAGCACCCAAACTGTTACTATTGATATGTATGATGGAACTACAAGCTATAACAGTCAGACTATAACACTTCGGGCGGTGGCTTGGATTCTTGGCGATGGGCAATCGAACATGGCTTGCCGTGGATTCAATAACCAATCACTAACGCTAGATACTGGCGCTAAAACTCCGGTAGCCCTTAAAGGCAGCACGTTCGGAATTGCTTCTGACCCTATGGGTATAGACTCTCAAGCGGCCGGTTCGTGGCAAATGGAGTTTTTAAGCTTACTCGCCAATGCTAACAAATCGATTACCTACGGTTTTGTCAACGTAGCCGAGGGCGGCACAAGCGTAAATCGATGGATTAAATCCGCTAGTGACTTGTACCCTAGAATTACCAGCGCGTTTGCATTGACTGGTGGTTTTGAGTACGCAATAACTTTACTCGGTGAAACCGATGCTAGTAACAGCATGCCTCAAGCCGAAGCTGAAACTAAGTACGGCTCTTTCGTAGATGATAAGAAAGCCGACTTTGGTATTGACACATACTTGGTTAACTTTCCAAAAATAAACTACCCTGGTAATGATGACATAAGGGCGGCTTTCGCATCACTGGTGGCCGGTAACGCAAGTTGCTTTGACGGTGGAGATTTAAGACCTCTCGATATTGCCAATACCGGCGGTGATGGCGTTCACTTACAGACGGATGCACAGTTAAGTGGTGCAGCTAATATTATATATCCAGCGGTATCAGCAGTACCAAACGAACCACCAGTTGCAAGAGCCGGTGCGGACCGATCTGAAACAGCAGGTGGCACAGCCACTCTTGATGGGTCAGGGTCAACAGACGGTGACGGTACTATAGTAAGTTATGCTTGGTCTCAAGTAAGTGGAACAGCGGTTATACTTCAAAATCCTAGCACTAATACTGCTTCGTTTGAAGTACCTTCTAATTCTTCAGTACAGACCTTAGTATTTAGGCTTACTGTTACGGATGACAGGAGTGAAACGCATTCGGACGATGTAACTATAACTGTACCAGCAGTTACAGCTACACCTCCTAGTGTTACACTAACTACTGATAATACTAACGTATTATCTGGAAACACAGTAGACTTAGTGGCAACACCAATCCCAGGCAGTTCTAACATTGTTAGTGGTTCTTGGACTCAGGTTAGTGGACCTACGGTTACATTAGCAGGAGCTAATACTGAAACTCTAACTTTCACGGCTCCAGTATCTCCTAACCAAGAGACATTAGAGTTTGAATACAGAGTTACGGATGCAGCTGGTACAGTTGTTACTTCACTAATAACTATTATTGTTGCAGCTGCTCCAGCAGTTAGACCCTTCTTTATCAATAACAAGAGAAACTTCTCTTTCTTTGATTCGGATGGAGCTTGGACTGATAAACTAAGGTTCGAAGAGATAGATAGTTATACACTAACTATTGACCCAGCTTGGATTTCACCAGAGTCTATTATAGATTATAGTGTGACTCCTGAACCAGGACTAGAAGTTATCAGCCACGCAAGACAAGATAATATTATACAAGTATACCTGAAATCTAGTCTAGTAGGTAGATCGAAAATCAGATTTGATTTTGAGACTCCTTCTAGGTCAGACCACGTTTCAGTAGCTGTAGAAGTAGTAAATTAATTAAGGGGCTTCGGCCCCTTTTTTGTTCCAAAAAATCAGTAGACAATATAGCAATATTTGCGTATAATAGTCTCATATTAATTAATAAGGAAACAAAAATGAAATTTGTTATTTACAGTGACCTACATTGTGAGTTTTCCTACTTTGATATGCCTGAACCTGACGACCCTGAAACAGTTCTTATACTACTAGGGGACATATTTGTAGGCGACAGAGTGCTTAGAGAGGGCTATCTACCTAAATGGTCTAGTATGTATAAGCAGGTATTCTTCGTACTAGGCAATCATGACTATTACAAGAACAACATTACCTATCTTGTATCTAAGTTGCGGAATAAGCTTACTAATACGAATGTAACTATACTAGATAATGATGTTGTTATGTATGAAAATGTACAGTTAGTTGGCGGAACTTTTTGGACTAACTTTAACAACGGAGACCCTATGGCCTCTATGTTGGCTGGTATGCGTATGAATGATTTTAGGCAAATACGCATATCTCCGTCATACAAGAAGTTTTCTCCTAGGGATGCTATAGTAGAGCATTTAAAGATGCGGAGTACATTAGACAATGTAGATTTCTCAATACCTACATTAGTGCTTACACACCATGCACCAAGCTCTATTTTTATAGACTTTGATAGATACGGTAGTTCTGCGGATTTAAACTACGCTTACTACACCAATATGGAAAGCTTTATATTGGAGAAGCAACCATTAATGTGGGCTGCGGGGCACACCCATAAGCGTGTCGAAGATTACTTAGGGGATACTCTACTGTATTCTAACCCTAGAGGCTATATAAGCAATACGTTCAACGAAGGTGTTGGCGATTTTCAACTAAACGAAGTTTGGGAAGTTAAGGAAGGCAAATTATGCAAGTTGTAGAATTTTATACAGATGGGTCGTGTTTAAGTAACCCTGGCGTGGGAGCATGGGCTGTATTTATGCCTGGGGTAGGTAGTCGATACAAGGCATATGGGCACACTACTAACAACAAAATGGAGCTTCAAGCAATTATAGAAGCTCTACGTTGGGCATATGAGCAAAATGCTCAAATAGTAACGATTTACACAGACTCACAGTACTGCATTAGCGGTATTACTGAATGGACTCCTAAATGGATCAATAAAGGCTGGCGTACTGCTGGCGGCGGTAAAGTAAAAAATATGGAACAGTGGAAAGAAGTACTGAGACTATCTCAATCTTTCACTGAAATAGTATACAACAAAGTAAAAGCACACTCCGGAATTCCGGGTAACGAATACGTAGACAAAAAAGCACGAAGTGCAGCGGAGAGATATGTTAAATAAAACAGCGGTACTAGTATCAACAGCAATAGTAGTAGCAGCAGCAACATCAATAATCGTCACAGCTAATGGCCTATCCCATAACAGATGCGACATTAACCCTTTGGATAAAGTTCACAATCCAGCTAATGATAAGCGAGGTACGGTACGTTTCGTAGATAAATCCACTTGTGAGATAGGTATTATGTACGATGACAACACAGTATCAAAGACACTCTCGGCCAATGGCGGAGTAAAAAACACTATCCCAGCCTGGACTGTTAACAAAACACGATAAAAAATCACTAGACGAACAGCCTAATTTGACGTATAATATACGCATATTAAGAAATAGAGGAAATTAAATGTTTTTACCAAACTTTTTAAAAATGGTTAACGATCTGGCTAAAGATCCCAATGTAATCTCTGCTACAATCACTCCGGTTTCGGCTGATTTACTACATGCCTTCCTAGGTATGGGCGATGAGATTATAGAGTTGTATCAGGGGATTTCTGACTACGATACAAGCAAGGATAAAGAAGCGGCTTACGAAAACATCGTAGAAGAACTAGGAGACGCGCTGTTCTATTCTGTTATTGCTATGAATCGTTTGTGCCGGATTAGTGATCAGGCTACTTCTATGTTTCAGATATTAGAAGCCAAGATGCAACCTAAAGAGCTTAAACTTTCTTATCGTTCTATCGTAGATTTATCGAGTGAGTGCATTACAGCAGCAAAGAAAGTAGCTATTTATAATAAGCCACTTGACTATGCATACTTGCAAGAGCTTGTAGCTTTAGTATTTACTACACAGAATACTATTCAGCGTGCCTGTGGCGTGTACAACGTAAGTTTTGAAGCTATCCAAGAAGCTAATATGAAAAAACTTCTTAAAGGTCGATATGCATCTGGAACTTACTCTGACGAACAAGCTTTAAACAGAGCTGATAAAGTTTAAAGAAACATTTGCTAAATAACCTAATTTGACGTATAATATACTCAATTAATAACGGAAAGGAAATAACAAAATGGCGAAATTAAAATCTCGTAAAGGTAAAGGTCAGTACGCGACATACTTAACTCTAGGTCGCTATGCGAAAAATAAAGCGGCTAAATTGAAGCGTCACTTAGCATCACACCCAGAAGATGCGCAAGCAGCATCAGCACGTGTAGAAGGTTCTCCTACTCGCAAGCCTGCGGGTAAAAGCGGATACCTCGCAGAGAAAGTTTTCTGGTATGATGGAGCTGGTCGTAAGTTCCTTATGCCGTCTTTTGCACCTAACGTAGGAGTAGCTAAGTAATGAATGACCAATTAGTAGCGCAGCAAAAACTATACGGCGATTTAATCAACTGGCGTGGAAATAAAGTTGATAATCGCAACCACAAAGCTAAGGTTTTGTCCGGTTACTTTAAGATTATGTCTTTGGTGAACCGAAAAAGTCGATAGACTAAATAATTGCTATGCTGGAAAACCAGCATAGCAGCTTTCATGCGGTAAACGATACCTGCATTAAAGGCAATGGTATAAAATACCGAAATAAATACCACTCTAGGAGACTAGAAAGTGGTTTAGACATGCTGACTTAAGTAGGTATGAATAATGGGTGATAGATTTTACATGCAGCAGCTTCAGACTCTAGGGGATTGTCCAGGCAACCCCAAAGCTAAGCCCAAAAAGCGAGCTTCTAAAGCAGAAACTGTAGAAGTATTAGGCTGTCCTGCACTAGAAAAACTTACAGCAGTAGACTTAGCAAAACTGTCACCGGACATGCAAGCTGAGATGAATATGCAGGAAGGTAGATTAAAAGCTCCATTCATACTAGAGTGTGAAAAATTGGACAATAGTGTGGCTTGGAACAAACTAACCATTGCTGATTTGAAGCAAGTTATAGAGAGGTACAACAAATGTTAATAGGACTACTATTATTTCTGTTGGTAGCATTAGGTACTAGGAAAGAAACTAGCGAGATAAAAATGTCTAGGTATCCTGGGTCTTATGCAAAGCTTACCACAGTAAAGATATTTGGCGTTTTAGTATACAAAAGTACTAAGCCAATAAAAAGATATTACTAAAAAATCATTTGCTAAACAACTCAATTTTACGTATAATATACGTATAAATTGAGTTGAAGGAAATAAGAATGTTTAAGTTAGCTATGTTAAAAGAATCAATAAAAGGGCAACTAGAGCGTAACAATGCAGTTAGAATTAACTTCCTAGAGCAGCTTAAAGGCGAATGTATGGATATGCCTCTGGCAGACGTACTAGAGTTAGTGGAGCAAATGTGTATTCTTATGCCTGGCTTTGAGATTGAACCATCGACTGCCGATATATGGGCTTTAGAGAGAGAAACCGTAACTCTACATAAGTTTATGGTACTAGCTAGAGATTTTGATATGGGACAAGATCCTAATATTACAGAGCAGAATGCTATGTGGGAGTTCCCTATGGCAGTCAGAAAAGCGGTTAAATCCGGTAGTTTGCAGGTGAGGCTATAAGTGCGTAAACCTACTACCGACAAGATAAAAACGATTGTTGATCGACAAGGTTTTATATTTGTACATAAGTACAAATACTCGCATCAGCAGTTAAAGAATCTGTGTAATCAGTTAAAGCGGGAAGGTTACTTCTCTTCCGTGGAACACAGCCATAACAGTTTAAGGTTTTCTAAATGATTAAGCCAGCGGCTTGATGTGAAAATTAAAAAATCAGTTGCTAAATAACTTAAAAAGCTATATAATAGTTTTCTGATTTGGAGAAAATGCTTTTGTAGCTCAACTGGATAGAGCACTTCACTACGAATGAAAAGGTTATAGGTTCGAGTCCTATCAAGAGCGCCAATTCTATGTGCTAGAATATATACCGACAACTGCATCGCAGTCGCCTCAACGAGAGGTTTAAGACAGAGTCGTTCTAGGCAGGCAAATGTGTCGCGACAGGTACACATAAAGACTTCTACCAAGTTAGGAGCAAAAAATTTTAGTATAAAGCTCAGGTTAATGGCAAAAACTCTACCGATAAATAGGAAGCAGAAATCTGAAATGGTTTCCGGTTACATAATCGAACTTCCGGCGTTATATGAACCTACGAGACTGGGTCGACAAACCCTTATACGTCTCGTACAATTTTGGAGCTGAGGTGTACTTGGATTGCATACTCCCCTGTCACGGGAAAGGTAGCGGGTTCGACCCCCGTCAGTTCCGCCAAACAATTCAGCTGATGTCTGATGTCTAATGGCCGGACACTAGGTTTTCATCCTAGACGCAAAGTTGCGTAAGCGGGTTCGATTCCCGTCAGCTGAACCACTTTTAGGGTTGCGATAGGTACGAAGTTCATGTATTTGATACGACTTGGATGTAAAAACAACCATAGTTACCCAGTAATTATGAAAAAAGGTGGCATTGAAGAGCTTACCTTCTACAGTGGGCAGTTCTTTGACAAAACAGGAAATAATGTAACAGATTTAGTCAGTTTCACGTGGGTATATCCTAGAAACAGATTTTCAATTTAATGGGTCGCTAATTCAATTGGTTAGAATATCCGCCTTTTAACCGGAAGGTTCCGAGTTCGAGTCTCGGGCGTCCCACCAGTTTTATAGTGGCATAGCTCAGCTGGCAGAGCGTTCGACTGATAATCGGAAGGTCACAGGTTCGATCCCTGTTGCCACTACCAATTAAAGACGCTGGATCGATACCAGCAAACTTAGGAGAATAGTATGAAAACATGTATTAATAACGGAGCTGGCGGCGGAATAAGCTGTGACGAATATAACGACGGACTAGGTTAATATTCTGCGGGGAATGATTGAAGTAGGTTTAAATCCTACGCCCCGCTCCAATATTTAAAAGCACACTGAACGCTATGTTCGGAAAGTAGTCAGACCTTTTGGTGATTAGCGTATCTGACCAGTGTGCTTCTAAATATTGATTAAATCAGGAGTTATTATGTGGGCTAAACTTTTTGGAAAGAAAATAGAAACTGCTGTAGAAGATGCAGTGGCGGAGCAAGCTAAATTAGTTATTCCGCATGAAGAAACCTTACAGACAGCTCTACAGACAGCTCTACAGACAGCTAAGGATAAGGCACTTGAGAGTATATTGCGCTCAGAAGTAGAGAAAAAGTTATCCGAACTGTACATTGGGGAAACCTTCCAACAGTCTGTACTGGCCTGTAAGACTTTAGACAAAATTAAAAACTCTGACGAGTTTAAAATAGTAGTAAGAGATAGCGGCTGGGATGATGCTCATGAGGAGGCATTCCAAACAGTAAGGCGTATGTATCCAAAAGCTACTGTTCAAGTAGGAAACTCAAACTTTAGAGAACCCCAACTTTGCGTACATCACATTGTAAATAGTATTAGTGATACAATTTTAAAAGGTATGAAAGAATAATTCGCAGAGATAGCTGAGATGGATTAGCGCTAGCCTGAGAGGCGGGTTCGATACCCGCTCTCTGCACCAAAATTAAAAAATCATTTGCCAAACAGCTTAATTTGACGTATAATATACACATATTAAGAAATGAGGAAAGCGAATGTATTGTTTAACTTGTAAATGTCACGAAGAACTATGTTACTGCGAAGACGAACAGGAGTTAGTTCCAGAAACATATTGTGATAATTGCGGCAGTATATGTTCTGAAGGCGATTTAAACTTCGAGGACAACTGTACAAATTGTGGGTGAGAAGCTTAAGTGGTATAAGCGGCGGGTTGTTAATCCGATGATAGAAGGTTCGAGTCCTTCCTTGCCCGCCAAAACAACGCGGGTATGGTGTTTAATGGTAGCATGACAGTCTTCCAAACTGATGGTAGGGTTCGAGTCCCCTTATCCGTTCCAAATTAAGAGAGAAAAAGTGAAAAATAGATGATTGGGTAAAATGCAGGCTCGACTCCTGCCCTAGATTTTCTTTTAAATCATTTGCTAAACAACTTATTTCAGCGTATAATATACGTATATTAAGAAATGAGGAAAGAATATAGTTGAATGGGGTTTAAGGCAGTTAGCTTTATACACTTCTAGTCTATAAGTCTGTACTAAGACTGACGTGCAGTATACACGTTGTAAGTTAGGTATTAGATATAGTAAACTTCATTCAACTATAGGGGTATAGCCAAATTGGTTAAGGCAGCGGTCTTTGAACTCGCGATTACTGGTTCGAGTCCAGTTACCCCTTCCAGATTATGAAACTAAAAATTAATAATATTGATGAAAGACTACTAGAGTTGCGCGACTTTATAGACCACAACACTTGTATAACAGAAAATTTAGTAAGAAAAATCCACGACTCTTTGTGGGTTGATAAACTACCCAGTAATTGGGGAGAAAAGAGAAAAACTAAACACATAAACAAAAATTTAGTATATTACGCAATTAACTGTATTAAACTAAAATATATAAAAAATAATTATACCGCTTCTTTCAAAGAAGGGTTCGTATACGTATTAACCCACCCAAAGTTCCCTAACTACTTTAAAATAGGGTCTACTATAGATATACATGATAGGTTAAGCTCCTATAATGTGGGTTGCCCCCTTAGGGAATATAAAATCTTACTATACTACCCTTCACAAAATAGATTAGAGGACGAAAGAAAGCTGCATAACTATTTCAATTTCCATAGTCAATCAGGCGAATGGTTTTTTAAAGAGCCTCTTACTAGGCGATGGATTAAAGAAGAAATAGAGAAATGTAGCGGCTTACAGTTTATAGGTAATAGGTATTGACGCGAGGTAAGCTGGTAGCTTGATCAGGGCTCATAACCCTAGATACTGTAGTTCGATTCTACACTTCGCATCCAATTTCAGAGAGTAGCGCAGCCTGGTAGCGTACTTCCTTTGGAAGGATGTGGTCGGGGGTTCGAATCCCCCCTCTCTGACCAAACAACGGAAGGGTAAGCCGAAAGATTCTGGGTATCGGCAGCGGTCTTGAAAACCGAAGGCCTTCGCAAGAAGGTGTCAGAGTTCGAATCTCTGTCCTTCCGCCAAATTAAGGATACCAATGAGAGTATTAGTATTAGTTGTATTATTAGCAGGGTGTTCCAATACTCCTAGGACATACGAGCTTGGAGAGGAGGTTACACCTCCGTACGGTTGCGTCGAATTACGCAAAGAGAATCCAGAGGCAGACTGTTGACACCAGCACTAAGAGACGTTCACGAATTGGTACTGAATAATTTCAAGTACAAGACTGACAAGAGTCAGTATAATAAGCTGGAGCATTGGGTAGAGCCTGATCCTAGCTATAATGGAACTACTCCTTTAGTAGGAGACTGTGAAGATTTCGCCCTAGCATGTAGGAAACTGCTACGAGACAGGGGGATAGAGTCAGTATTAATTTACTGTCGAGACGAAACAGGAGCAGGTCATTTAGTTCTGGAATCTAACGGATTCGTTTTAGACAACCGACAACGGTCGGTGGTCAGTGTAACGTGGCTACTAGGACGTTACACATTCCTAGCGGTCTCTGGTAAGAACCCTGGAGACCCTTGGAGAGAAGTTTTGAATGGGGGGTAGTTGTGTTCACGGAAGACCGCTTGCACCGGTTTGAGTCCAGTTAGATACCTCCACCAATTAACGCCGATGTAGCTCCAACTGGATAGAGCAGCGCCTTTGTAACGCGACGGTTGATGGGTTCGAGTCCCTCCATCGGCACCAAATCATTAGCCAAACAACTCAATTTTCTGTATAATATACGTATAAATTGAGTTGAAGGAATTAAAATGAAGCTATACACAGCAACTATTGATTTAGTGTACGATGTAAAGATATGTATTGACCACGAAATAGCCTCGGACGACTTACTTTCCGAAGTATTAGACTATTACGGAGAAGCTGACGATTATTTAGTTAAATCGGACGGTCATGTAGGTCAAGCTTTTGTACTGCTTGTAGCAGAAGAAGCTGCAAGAGCATGCATAAGAGGATACGGACTAAACTCTTATGAGGTAATGAAGTATTTCGAAACTGCAGAAGGGTTCTTCCCCTTAGACGGTTCACGGGGGGTATACTTAGTCCACTGTGATGAATTTGAATTTGACTACTATGTAAATGGTGTCGAAGAACTGACAGAAGCTCCCGAGCTTCCTAAGCCTAACTATGAGTAAAAGAAACAAATTAAAGCGTTCAAGAGTGAGCGTGATTTCATCAAGCAGTACGAACCTAGAGAGACATACAAATTAGTAATGTACAGAACAAAACCTTTTCGTAACGAAGAAGCGGGGCACCTCCCTATGTTTTGTTACATGGACATGGTTTAGTGGCAGACTGGGTATGCGGGAGCTTCTAAACCTCCTGAACTGGGTTCGATTCCCAGCTAAACCACCAAATAACTAGGAAGTGGAACTTTAGTAGGATATTGTTCCTCTTTTGAAATGACTAAGGCTAAAGACCTCCTACGGTCTTGAAAACACATCAGGTTTGTAGCCTGAAGCTTCGGTAGCCGACCGACTTGCCATGGGGCATGTGGTGTAAGGGTCTTGTTATGCGCAATACCATTTATAAGAGTGGTATTAGGCATGACAAGGAGAATATTTATGAACGCATAGATTTTAAAACCACCTTAACATTTATTTTCTTTTTTACACGCAACACCAAAATTTAAACTATAAAGGAAAAGGAAATAAAAATGTTAAACTTATTAAAATTAAAAGTCAAAGTAAAGCACTTGGCAGTAGAACCACGTATTATCAAAGAGACAATCAAGCACTTGCCTGGAGAAGATAAAAGGTCTTTTAGGGAGCACATAGTGCATGTTATTCGCCCAGAGGCTAGAGCAACTCAGTTAGCTGTAGCCTACATGAAGGGTGTACCGTACTCTAAGATAGAAAAGTCTAGGAAGCCTGAGAAAGAAATCGAATTTACGTATGTTAAGAAGCGTATACTAAAAATGGTTCAATCTTATGGCAGCCGAAGAACTACTGCAAGTGACATTGACGAATGGGTAGATAAGTAATACTACCGCGCTCAACTTGGTGTTGGGCGCGGCTTAAAAATTTGGAGAGTAATCCAGTTAGGTACTGGGGCAGCCTGCTAAGCTAGTCGAGCCTTAAATGTGGCTTGGGGATCGATACCTCTTCTCTCCGCCAAATCATTTGCTAAACAACTCAATTTTCCGTATAATATACGTATAAATTGAATTGAAGGAAATAAGAATGTTTGATGAAATTTGCGATGAAAACAACTTTGGTAAGTACATGTTAGCAGTGGAATCTTGGGAGAACGATGCAGACCACTATGAAACTAATACAGCTTGGTTTGATACTCTGTTAGTGGCATCTGAAACGTATCTAATTTTTGATAACGCGACAAAAGATAAACCTTTTTTAGTAGCGGGACATACATTCAAGGACTTGCAAGAAGCAGCAAAGTCTGATAAAAAAGATGAAGAAGGGTTTTATATTTCTGACTACATACTAGACTTAGTAGGTGGTTATCAGTACGAAACCGATAGAGCTAGGGTAGCTGATAGCGTAAAGCTATATCATTTAAGTCACGAGGGAGTTTTAAGCAAATGCGAAAGTATGCAAAGCGAAACAAAGCGAAATTAACAGAGCTCTTTAAGCTATTAGATAAGTTAGACTTCTCAGAGTACGGTCTAGCTTCCAGAAAATCAGTACGTAAATCAAGAGGCAACACTATCTTCTCTGTAAAGCTAGAAATAGAGAACGAAGAATTATACGAGGCTAGCGGCTTTAAATTAGCTTGGCTAGTCCCGCACGAAAACGGAGAGTAAAATAAGGATGCAGTGGTGCGTCGGCTGGTTGTAACCCAGCTCCTTCTAGGCACGAGGTTCGACTCCTCTGCTCTCCACCAAACAATGCTGATGTGAAGGGAATTGGCATACCTCTCTGATTTAGGCTCAGAGGCTTGTGGGTTCGACTCCCACCATCAGTACCATGCGGCGGTACGCAAATTGGAATCGCGAACAGACTTAAAATCTGTTGAATGTGGGTTCGACCCCCACTCGCCGTACCAAATTACTTGCTAAACAACTCATTTTAACGTATAATACTTGTATTGAATAACTGAGGAGATTGGCAGTGGTTGAACTAAATAAAGAACTTGATGAAAAAATTGAGCGACTATACACTGAAATATCTTTTGCTCAAAAAGACTTAGCTAGAGCTAAGGAAATACGAAACTGTTGCCATGATTGGCAAAAAGAACCACACTGGCTGAACTCAATGGTTACAATAGTAACTTGCAAAAGGTGTGGATATACTGAGGAACAGCTATGACTGATAGACTACTTGCTTTAACAGTAGGGCCTCGCTTATGCTCAGGCCCCAAAGTATACTCAGGTATATAGGGTGTAGCTCAGTTTGGTTCGAGTTTCACCACCTTTACATAGGAAGCATTATGAGTACGCTAAGAATTAGAGATGCTATAGGTTTAGTATCTGTAAAACATAAAGGCCAAACATATGGATCACAGCCTTACTTCTACCACTTACACGGAGTGTCGGAAAAAGTAAGAGTAATTTTCAAAGGTACTATTGTTGAGCAAACAGTAGCTTACCTTCACGATATTATTGAAGATACTGATGTTACTTATGATGACTTAGTAGAGCAGTTTGGCCACGAAGTGGCCGATCCTGTTAGACTTCTAACACGTACCGATGACCAAGAGTACGACGAGTATTTAACTATTTTAATGGCAGATCCTGTTGCTAAGGTAGTAAAGTTAGCCGATGTGTTATTTAACTTAGAACATTCTGTAGCCGAAGGTTCCAGAAAGCGCATTAAGAAGTATTCCGATGCGATTGCAAGGCTTACTCTATGAAAAATAAACTAAAAGTAAACGACACTGTAAAAAGTAATTTTAGAGCTAGCTGGACAGGCAAGGTCATATCCTTGTCTTCCAGAGCTAACGGCTTACTAGACTTGGCAACAGTACAAGTGTTTTTGGATAGGAACGGTAGGGCTTTAAGAAAACCTATTACTAAAGTTCTTAGTACTGGCTGGTTAGAAAAAGTAAAGGTTAATTGAACATTCTGTAGCCGAGGGCGTTAGAAAACGCATTAAGAAGTAATACATGAATAAAAATAATGAATGGTATACCCCTAGTAATATAATTGAACTAGCTAGAGAAGTTATGGGCAGTATTGACACAGACCCAGCGTCGTGCGCCGTTGCGCAGGAAGTTGTACAGGCTGGCCAATACTTTACGGAAGAAACAGACGGACTAAAACAGTACTGGACTGGAAACGTTTTCTGTAATCCTCCGTACTCAGCAGCACTAATTAAAAAGTTTACTGCAAAAATGCTACTAGAATATGAGTGCGGCAATATGAAGCAGGGCATTATACTTACCAATTCAGGTACGGATACTCTATGGAACGACCCGCTTAAAACTGGATTACAGGTCTATACTAATGGCAGGCTGTCATTTAGACTACCTGATGGTACGTTTAAAGGCAAGGGCTCTAGAGGGTCTTGTATAACATACTTCGGTGATGAGCCTAACAGGTTTGTGGAAGTATTTACTCGAAATGACTTCTGCTGGATGCCAAATCAAACTTTCAGTTGCATACATGGATAAAATCCTGTATAATACTTGTAGCAGATGGAATTAAAAAGATTGCGACCGTCTGATAATAATCAGAGATTGTGAGCATGGTATCTACAGTAAGAGTGAGGAGCAACTATGATAGGTAAAGAAATTAAAGAGCAAATTCTGAACGTAGAACACCAAATAAAAACAAATGAGGTTTATTTGAGAAATCTACAGCACCAATTAGAAATATTACAGAAGCAAGATGCTTGCGAACACAAAAACCTGCACACTGAGTGTGGAGTGTTTGGTGGATACTTGTTTACTTGTAAGGATTGTGGATTTTCACACTTCGAGTTTTAAGATGTGTGGTCTGGGAATAAAACTAGCGCCAATTCTCATATAAAGTTTCTAGTAAACACGAAGGCTAGAAAAACCAGACTACACCTCTTAACACTGAGGGTGAGCATATGGTATGCAGCAGGCCTCCAAAACCTCGCACGGAGATGGGTTCGATTCCCTCCACCTTTGCCAAATTAACTAAGGGTACGCAATGATTGAAGAACATGTAAATTCACTACTAGGAAGAAAAGCAGTAGATAAAGTCACAGGGACTATCACGAGTATTAGTTTCTACTTATACGGCTGCATTCAGGGACTCCTTTCTGAAAGCCTTAATCAATCTTATTGGTTAGACATTACTCGACTAGAGATTAAGTCTAATAACCCAGTAATGGAGCTTCCTAACTTTACCAAAGCTCAGGGCCGTAAGGGGCCTGCGGAGAAACCAGCACCATGAATTGCAACTTCTGTATGAAAACTTTATAAAAGAGACTGACCTTACCCCAGAAGAACGTGAAAAGGTAGTACTATCTGTTAATGGAGACAAAGCGGTAGGTGCTTAGTTTGCTCTCATAAGGCAAAACCGCCGTGTTCGACCCACGGTGTCTCCACCAATTTATAGTAGGTTGACAGAGCGGTCAATTGTGCTTGCCTGGAAAGCAAGAGTCCTTTTTAGGGCACGAGGGTTCGAATCCCTCACCTACTGCCACTTTAGGTGTACACCATGAATATATTTGTAGGTTTAGATGATACGTCTGCCTACGAGCAAGGAACACCTGTTTGGATTCCTCGAAGATATTGAGTACTTAAACAAGGAATTACGATGATCGTAGCTACATTATGCGCTGTATTAACTCTAGTCAACCCTGAAGACGTAGATGTTACTAAGCCACACCAACTCTTCGTAAACGAAGAAACCTGTGAGGTAGTAGTATTAACTATTGATACATGCGAACTTCTAGCAGCGGCTCCAGATTTAACACCAACACCTCTTGGGGTTGGAGCCGAAGGCTCCGGTTCAGGTGGTAATACTGCTTCTAAGAATTAGTGATTTTTAGTGTGACTGTGGCAGACTGGGTAATGCCCCTGGTTGTGATCCAGGCCCATGCGGGTTCGAACCCCGTCAGTCACCCCAAAAATCATTTGCTAAATCACTAAAATTTCAGTATAATATACTTATTGAATTGAGGAGATTTACATGACATTCGAAGACCACATCAAAGCGTGCATCAAAAAAGCAGAGTTAATTTATAATATCTCTCTAGGGCATGTTGAAATAGAGTATAACATAAGAACTAACTCTACCATTGTAGGTCAGGCTTCTATGTCGGGTGACTCTCTAAAACTGCGCTTTCAGCGCCGCGCCTTAGAGAATCATTACGAGTATATGGTTAAAGAAACCATTCCTCATGAAGTAGCACATTTAGTGACCTATGTCAGACCTGACTTAGGTTGCAGTCACGACACCGGCTGGAAAGCTGTATGTCAAGCCCTAGGCGGAGAAGGCAGAACCTACCATGACTTGAAAGACGTGGTAAAAACGTACCAGTATGTTTCTGATACGGGTGCTATAGTCGACCTGTCTATTATTAGGCATAATAAGCTACAAAACGGAAAAGTACTATCATACTCAGTACGTGGACTAGGTGTAATAACTAAAAACGATTTTCAACGCGTCTGTGGCTGAGTGGTTTTAGGCGTAGGATTGCAAATCCTATTCATGCAGGTTCGAGTCCTGTCAGGCGTTCCAAATTTAAGGAAATATAATGATACTAGAAGTTGTAGTAGTAACTGCGGCAGTATTACTGTGTCCCATACCGGCAAAGTATGTAATAAAAAATAAAAGAAATCATTACGCAGGTATTAGAACTTGCGCTTACGATGTATATGGGGACTCTACATTAGAACAGACATTACCGGCTTTAATGTACGGCAGGGACAAAACCATATTAAGCGTATTTATTACTGTTTTTAGTAGTCGAAAGAAAAAACAAAAAATACTAAGAATGGAAGCTATAAGAACTCGTAGAGGGTTTAAAGGCAGTCTTCAAAACTTGGCCACACAGCCTGAATTCGAAGGTTACTCCCAACCAAAATTAGCTAATCTAATGGCAGAGGAAGATACCTACGCTAAGTACTGGCTAGCAGCTAACAAAGAAAGAATAGAAGCTACTATAGCTTCTGTTAGAAATGAGTTTATAGATGCCTAGAGTAACAGTTTTAAGTCTTAAAGAGCTTGGGAAATACAGGTTCGAAGAACCATTTAACCTAATATCTATTAGTGATAGTCAGGAAGACCTTGACTATGTAAGAGGAATGTTTAACCTTGAGCACTCGCTATTCATCTTAGATGAAGATACTGTATCTATCAAAGACTACGCTCCTTATACTAGGGAGTTTGTAGAAAAACTCGTAAAAGAAGACCCAGACACACATTTAGTCGTGCAGTGCCGACTTGGGGCATTTAGAAGCAAGGGTATAGCCACTTACGCGGCCGATAGGTTGGGAGTAAAAGATTACAGATATAAGCCGCTACTGAATCCGGTTTATGACATTTTAATGCGGGTATAGTTCAATTGGACAGAGCAACTGCCTTCTAAGCAGTGAGTTGGGGGTTCGAGTCCCTCTACCCGTGCCACATTGACGACATAGTAATTTCGCTACCGTGGTGTCAATAATGCCCCGCGAAAGTGGGGCATTTCTTTATAGGAAACAAATATGATAAATGTAGACGACTACCTACAACTAATTATAGATTTTACAGATATGGACGATAGATTGAACATAGAAAACCCTCACCCTGCTCTAGAGCAGTGGATAGCTACCTCAAAAGCCTTCTATGGCGAAGAGTTCAGACCTCTATTCTACGGTCAATCACTGCCTCGACGTTCCGGTAAAAGCCGAGTCATTAACGAGCTTAAAGAGCTAGCTAAGGCCTTAGGGTATATTACGTTCCTAGATCGTACTAAACAAGAGTTTACCCTGTTAGTAAAAGGGAGAAAAGCCATACTACTAGCTTCTGATATTGTACCTAATAAGGTATACGAGGCTGCGGGGGAGTCCCTCCAAGGTTATGGAATCGATCATAAGCTTTATATCAGGTTGTACACTCCAAGACATTAAAAAGCAATAGCCAAACAACTCAATTTTCCGTATAATATACGTATAAATTGAATTGAAGGAAATGGAAAAGTATTTTTATACAGTATCTTTTGGCCTTGTTGGTTGTGAAGGGGCTGGTGTCCTAGAAGCCGAAAACGTGGAAGCCGCTGAGGACTGTGCTAGGGATTTATCAATAGAGAACGCTGAAATGTTTGGGTTCTACCAAGACGAAGACGCGTTTCAAGACTTAGACACTGCTGCCGAAGAAGATGATGGAGAAGAATTTGAGTATCCTGGATACGAAGAGACTGGAACATTAGACTACTACGTAGAGCTTTATGTCCCCGAAAAGCATGACGACCTAATTTAAAATCTCCCGAGCGTAGCGGAACTACGACTTCCCGCCCTAGATGAAATAGAGTGGTACTGTTGGAATCCAGTATAAAATTCCAAGGTCTTGGGCACTTTCACTTAAACTTAAACGTGTCAAGTTTTGTTGTTTTTGTTATATAAAGTAACCCACTACCACAGGAACGTGGTCAGGCAGTCTCTGGGTCTGTATAAACTCGGTGTGAGAAGCCGCCAGAGACACTTTATATGTTTGAGTGTACATATAAAGTGTTCTAAAGAATCATTTGACGATTAACTCAATTTTCCGTATAATATACGTATAAATTGAATTGAAGGAAATAAGAATGGAATTTAAAGATTTAAACGAAGAAAAGCAACATGCACTACTGGACGACTTAGCAGAGACCCTTGTAGGGGCTATTGCCATGGACAGTGTAGTTTTAGACCTAATTAATTGTATTGCTGAGAAATTCGGAATAACTGAGTTTGAATCTTACTCTGACGCACTAGACCTGATTCAGCAAAGCAATATTGTTGAGTGTGATGAGTGTCCAGAGTGTGGTTGGTTCTCTGAAGGTAACTTCTACGAGCACCCAGACCATGACGGTGTTTGTAGCGATTGTGAAGTAGAATAACACGTCTAGGTAGTGCGTAAGCCTTATAAAACGCATAGTGACTGACCCCACTATAACAATCCGAGCCGAGCCGGTCGGGTCTATAATACTAAAGTAGCTCTGTGCACAGAGTTATGTATGCCCCGATAGCATAATCGGTTAATGCGCCCAGCTCATAACTGGAGGAAGGAGCGGTTCGAAACCGCCTCGGGGTACCAAATTAATAAGTCCAGCCGGTACTTTAAAACTGGTTAGGGTGTAGTGATCTCCTAAAGTTGGTTTAGTTAAAAACGAATATCTGCTTGACCACCCCGAGCAGTTTATTCTAAATATACTTTCCTAGAGAGTGCATTTAGAATAATGCGTCGTTAGCTCAGTTGGCAGAGCAGGGCTTTTACACAGCTCAGGTCGGCGGTTCGAAACCGTCACGACGTACCATATTAATTAGAGGGTTACAAGGTGTTGTCAAAAAGAGATCTAACTATATTTTCACTAAGTGCATTATTAGCTACTACGCAAATAGGACTAGGCGTACCAATGTTACTAGTTACATATTACGTATCAGTATGCGTTGGCTATCTTGTTGTTCTATATTTAGAGGATTTAGCGTATGTCTATACACACAAACTACACCGGAAGATATAAGCTAACTGTACAAGACCGTATAATTAAACGAGGTATTCGTAAACCTAAAGTAGAAAAGATTATGGTACTTCAGGTAGAAAAATACAAGTCTGGTAGCTATGAATTTTACTGCCCTGTAGATGGACTGGATGATTCGCGAAACGCAGACCCTACTCGGTATTGGGAAGATGCTACATTAAACGATATTCAGAATCTAGGCCTTCAAAGCCTACTTGAAATTAAATAAGGATTATTATGAGATATTTCATGTCAGACCCCCATTTCGGACATAAGAACATATTAGAGTTTAGCAGGACGGAGTTCGACTCTATAGAAAAGCATGACTGCTTTCTAGTAGACCAAATCAACGAAACCGTGCACCCTACAAAAGATTCTCTGTTTATTTTAGGGGATATTGCATTCTCTAGCCACCACTTTATGTTAGCAGCTATTAGCTGCCAAAATATAACTATTGTATTGGGCAACCATGATTATACTAGCAAAGTGTCTAAGATGCTAGAGCTAAGAAAAGACCTGAAATTTGCAGGAGCTCACGACTTACGTATAAAGAGCATAGGTAATATCATACTTACTCATATTCCAGTACACCCTGGACAGTTGTATGACAGTAAAACAAAGTTAGGTAGGTATAAAGCGAATGTACACGGACACCTCCACCAACTTACTGTAGGAGACCCTAGGTACGTTAATGTTAGTATGGAACAGTTAGATAACTACAAGCCTATGAGTGAACACCAGCTAGAGGCTATATTACTGAGAGGTAAACTATGATAAAAGAAAACGTATTCGACGCCTTAAATCGAAAGGAGGTAGCCGTAATGCATTGTTGCAACAACCGTCATACTATGGGCTCTGGCATTGCTATGACGGTACGCAGGGATTACCCCGAAGCTTACTTAGCATATTTAGAAAGCACAAGCAATTTAGGCACTATAAGCCACGCTGATGGTATTATAAATGCAGTAGCTCAGAATGGTTACGGTAGCGATGGAAAGAGGTACATTAACTACGAGGCTTTAATAGCCTGCTGTCTCGAAGTGAATGACCTAGCGTACGATACTATAGCAGTACCTTATCTGTTCGGCTCTGATAGAGCTGGAGGGGACTGGAACATAGTAAAGGCTATCCTAGAAAACACACTACACGCCCAGTTGGAGATATACACCCTTGTCTGATAGATACCACGTATTAACAATACTGCTAACAATTGCGATTACTATTGCAACATGGAACTTTTATATAGGTTTCGCTACCGCTACTTTGATAGTAGCGATAATGAGACTGTTTAAGACAGATATGGGCACTTATACCAAAGAGCCGTACAAGCGCGCTGATTATCTATTGGATATACTATTTGTTTTAGTAGTAATATTCGGTAGCTGGGCAGCAGTAAAAATCTTGCTAGCATCTCTAGCAGTAAGTCTAACCGGACACTTAATAGGAAGATACGAATAATGGATGTAAAAAGTTTAGCAAAAATATTCGGAGCAGTAGCAGCACTAGCCATAGTAGTGGGACTAGTATCAAGCAGCTTTAGCCTAGCTTACGCAGTCTTTGTTCTAGGAGTAAACTCCGCAGGATACTACATGGTAAAGTGTAAAAGAAGTGAATGTTCTCAGATGGTAGTCAAGCTTAGGGAGACTAAGCTTACAGGTATTATCGTCTTTTCTTCTATTATACTAATCGCGCTAGTGATTTGGGGTAGTACGTACGCTCCTCCCGTATACGCGGTCTCTACAGCAGTAGCAATAGCTACTAAGTACTCTTGCTAGTAGTATCACTGTTCGACGGCATAGCAGTTGCAAGGCACGCTTTGCACGCATTAAAAATAGTTCCAGATTATTACTTAGGTTACGAGATAGACAAGTACGCTGCTTATATAGCAGAAAAGAATTGGCCTGACCATATACCTATGGGAAACGTTCTAGACTTTGATATTAAAGACTTACCTAAGAAAGTAGAATTGCTTATAGCTGGAAGTCCTTGTCAAGGTTTTAGTCTACAAGGATTGCAGCTGGGTCTAGAAGATGAAAGATCTAAGCTTGTCACTAAGTTCTTCGACATAAAAGAGCAGACCGACCCAAAATATTTCCTCCTAGAAAACGTGAACATGAAGAAAGAAACTCAGGATTACATATCTGAGAGACTAGGTGTGCAACCTATTATTATTAATACTTCTATGTTTTTACCGCAGTCTAGGAAAAGGTTGTACTGGACTAACATACCTGTACCAGAAGTTACTCAGGTTGAGTATGATGTGTTAGACTTCTGCCCTGCAGGGTATGTACCTGGAACTACTAGAAAAGGTATTCCTAGAAAGGTAGTGACTACTGATATATTTGGCTGCTTAACGGCAACGTACTATAAAGGTATTCGAGCAGACGGAAGACCTCTACTATGTAGAAATACAGGAGAGTTTGACCTAATACGAGATGATATTGAAATGTTACCTCCTGAACTGTGTGAGGCCATTCAAGGATTACCAAAAGGGTACACGGAAGGTATTTCTAACACCCAAAGATATAAATCCCTAGGAAACGCATTCTCCAGTGCTGTTATACAACACATCTTAAAAGGTACTATTTAATAAAGAGGCAATAGCCTCTTTTTTTGTACCTGTATAAAAATTATCCCCTTGACACCTACTTAGAATTCGTTATAATAAGGTCTTAAGGAGGTGCTATATGTATTTGCACGAAAAACCAATAGTAACCCAGATAAGAGTTTACTCTGAGCCTGACGGTTATGAAAACAAGATACCTTATGATGCTATAATGACAGTGCAGTATGTTAGTGACTCGACTGCATACGTCGAAGGATTGCAAGGTAAAATTAATATAAGAGTCATTAAAGAGCTAGTTAAGATATTAAAGGATAATGGTGTGAGAGGCTTCTGGTACACTAGAGACACGGAACTAAAGTATGCAGAACTTAGCTAGACTATTGGATATGTTTAGGATATTTCCTAGACTGATATTAGTAGCGTATACTATAGGGCTAATGGTGACTGTTAGTTGGTACATGGATTTTGAAACAGTACCAGAAGTTAACTGCGACTCAGCAGTTATGCAAGTATTGCTAGACAGAGGAGAGACTATAGACGTAGCCGAACGTATATCCTGCCGTCAAGTAGGGGTCATAGGTAGGCCTCTTGGATATACAGGACTTCTGTCTGCGATGTTCGGCGCAGGGGCTGTATTTTTTGGGTTTTATACTAATTCAGGGTGGAAATGGAATGATCATAGCAATAGAAGGTACGAAAAAGATAAGTCTGAGAAACTACAGATTTAAATCAAGTACTACAGGACAAGCATTTACAGTACCGGCTGAAACAGTATTCTCGGGTACTTACATACTTTTTAATGATAGAGCCTATGATGTAGCCATATTACAGCATTATTACCAAACATTCTTTGACTGCCCTAGAGTAGAGAATGAGATAGACCTATATTCTAATCTAGTTAATTTAGGTATGTCGAAGACTAGAGCAAGATTAGTTTATATTAGGGCAAGGGTGTTTATAGGCATAAGAAACCTATTGACTACCAACCGGAAATGATATATGATAAAGATTATTGGGATTGCCATACTACTTCTATCTGTAGTTTCAGGATTGTATTACCTTGAAGTAAGGAAAAATGCAAAACTAGAGCTCCAGGTTGAACAGCTTAACGCTAATATTGAGAAAGCTGAATCTAAGAGAATCTCGCACGATAAAGAAATAACTACTATCCTACAAGAGAACGCAGAGAGTATTAGGGAACTAAACTCATTTAGAGGTAGGGAAGACGTGATTCTAGCCAAACCAGGGCTTGTAGCTATAAAGATAAACAAATCGTTTAAAGACTCACAGTTACTTTTAGCATGTGAGACAGGAGACCAGTCTGCATGTTCGAGAGAATAAAAGACTACATTAGTGAGTATTTAGAGGACTGTATTGATGCAGCATTAGATATTACGTTAGTTATTTTAAGTACTTTGACATTGTTAGGGTGTTCAGTGACACCTGATAGCACTTACCACCCAGCATGGCCAGTTCCGTATCAGGCCTGTGACGTGACTTGGTATGTGTTAGAAAAAGACAGTTCGCCTTACATAGCTATAAGTTATGATGATAGTCTTCGTCTCGCAGAATGTAACTATGATATGTTAAGGTACATTAGGGAAATAAACGCTAAATTCTGTCAGTACAGGCCAGAAGGGGACACTAGGTGTGGCAAATCGGAAGAATAAGCCGAAGTATATTTCTTCGGAACTAAGGCTAAAAGAGCGTATAGACGTAGGGGGCGAACATTTATATCCTATATATATAAATGACTCCGAAGACCACCACTACGCTCTATTTACAGAGCAAGAGTTAGCTACCGCATTAAAAAGATCAGGTAAATACAAAGAAGAGTCCATTCCTAGGACAGAATATTGGGTTACTAAACTAATCAAAGCAATATTAATATAATAAAAAAGGATAATATGTCTAAAGAAAATACACTATCAGAATACGCAGTATCTGTAAGCTCCACCGCCGGAGGTAGCAAGTACCACTTCAATCTTATGAACGGGGTGGGATCCCCTGATAACTATACAGACCTTTTGAATGTGCTAAGGACTTCTACTGAGTCAGATGAGATAAATATACATATAAACTGTTATGGTGGGTATTTAAAAACAGCCGCACAATTAGTCCATAATATGAAATTATGTAAAGGAACCCTGATAGCCCATCTAGAAGGAGAGTGCCACTCGTCAGCTACTTTAATTTTCCTGGCATGTGATTCCTGGGTAGTACATGACCACGTTACTGCGTTATTTCACCAGTATACTGGTGGAGTAGTTGGAGAAGGTCACAAAATGAGAGCATCTCTAGCTGCTACGGATGTTTGGATTGATGGACTATGTAGAGAGTACTACACTAATTTCTTAACTGAAGAAGAAATACAACGACTTAACGAAGGTATTGACTTTTACCTTACCTCTGACGATATTATAGAGCGCCTAGAGCAGTACAATGAAGCAAGAGCTGAAAAAGTTGAGAAACATGAAAAAGAAGAGGCCGAGTATCTGTACGAACAGGCCAAATTAATTATTGCAAGTAAGGAGAAGGGCGATGATTCGTCAAACAGTAGAAAAACTAAGAAACGCCCCAAAAAATAGTAGATTATACTTAGGGGCAGACAGTGTTCGTTTTGTCGACACTAAAGGTCAGGGATGGGCTAAAATCACTGTGGTAGCAGTTATTCACCTTAGCGGCTGTAAGGGTTGCCAAGTTGTAGGTACTACAGTAAAAGAGCGCGTGTACGATAAAAACCTAGGAAAGCCTCAGCACCGAATGATGACGGAGGCTCAAGCTTTAGCAGAAATCTATCTAAAGCTTGAAGATGCCTTAGTTGAAGCAGGGTTAGACATTCCTATTGAAGTACACTTAGATATTGCGTCCGACGAAAAGTTTGGCTCTAGCTGTGCAGCGAAGGCTGCAGCTGGGTATATACTAGGAGTTTGTAGAGTACAGCCAGTTCTTAAACCTAATGCATGGGCTGCATCAACAGCTGCTGACCTATTTCCTAAAAAATTAGCAAAAAATTACTTGCCGATTAACTAAAATTTCCGTATAATATACGTATATTAAGAAATGAGGAAAAGGAAATGAAATATGTAACAGGCATTAAAAACAGCATGGCTTTAGCAAATATTCTGAATAGAGCTTCAAACAGTTTAAAGCTAGATCTTGTCGAGATACAACCTTCTAAGTTAGATGGCATATGCCTCGATGGTATTATAGACCTTATAAACCTATCTGATGGGTATCGAGAACCTAGAAACAACATCTCTTGGAAAAACAGAACCAAGACTTGGAAGAAGTGCGAAGCAACAGGAGAGATCAAGTGGCTTTGTTGGGACGACGACCGTCTGTATTTGAGTGACACTCTAGACGAGAGCATGGATTACATCCCTATTTTTAACAACTACGGCGACATTACACAAGCATTAGTGCTTAGCGAAACAATTACTAAACAGGAAAAACCAAACATGAAAAACTTATTCGATAAAGTTCTTGACACAAACAAAGACGCAGCTAAAATGTCTGCTAAAATCACAGCAGGTAAAACAGCTAACGATTTTATCCAGTCTAAAATCAAGAGCTCTATGCCTTGGTACGCTCGCCTGTTCTCACGCAACTCTGCTGCTAAAGAATCTTTAGGCAAGTTAGTTGTAGCTAACATGGCAGTTACATTATCAACGCATTTCGCAGAAGGCGACAAGCGCTTATCTTATATCTCAGAAGCTATGCTTCAAGACGCTATGGTAGAGCTAACACGCGATTCTGCTATCCTAGACAAGTTCATTGCAGAACTAACAGAAAAAGTTTCAGTACCAAATTCAGTATTGGAAAAGTTTAATCAAGAGCAAGACTAGTAAAGGCTCTGTCATATAACACACGTGGTTAGCTTCACTCCAGTTAGTTAATCTGTAGGAGGTTATGTGACTAAACGATTGTGGCTAAGACTACTAAAAGTCTTAGCCTTACTAATAGTAGTGGCTATACTGCTTGTAGCAGGAATAGAGCCGGAGATGTTACTTATGGCAATCAAATTATTTACGGGTATTTAATGAGATTAAGCAAGAATTTTTGGCTCTCTGAAATGTTCAAATCTACCACAGCCTCTAGACTTGGAATAGACAACACAACAACCGATAGAGTTGTTATAGGTAACTTAAAAGAGCTAGTTACCAACGTCTGGCAGCCAGTAAGAGACGAATTTGGTACGGTAATTGTATCCTCAGGGTACAGATGCTTAGAACTAAATAGAGCATTAAGGTCTTCTGACAAAAGTCAACATATAAAAGGAGAAGCTATTGATGGAGAATGTTTATCGGCTGGAAACGCTGAAGTTGCTCTATGGATCTCTTCTAACTTAGACTTTGACCAGTTAATACTAGAGCACTACGAGAAGCATGATCCTCGTAGTGGTTGGGTACACTGCTCTTATTCTAAAAATAACAATAGAAACCAAGTACTTACCATTAACAGCGGTGGAGTATTCAAAGGTTTAGTTTATTAATTAGAAGCCGAGCGGTTTACGCTCGGCTCTTTTTGTTTCTGGAGTATTAATGATTGAAACATGGGGTAAAAATAGACGAGTATTGAGAAATACAGACTCTAAGGCAGTGATTTTACAAAAACTCGCAGCCAAATTCAGCACAACGACCCTTGACATTGGCACTATGAGTACCAAAGATTTAACAAATATTTTAAAAACAGATGAAATTACACCAGTAAATCGGGTTGAGAGCCGATTTAAAAAAGATTACATTTCAGAACTATCTAGGGTGTTTCCCACAGTAAAGAATTTTGAAAAAGCTCCAATCTCAGGACTAAAGGATTTAATTAATGCTACGAATAATTCTACTAAATGAATCAGTACTTATATTATTCAAAATACTAAGCGCATTATCCTATGTAGCAGTATTTCTAATAATGGCTAAACTATGTATAGTTTGGTTAGCACTAACCCCACCAGCATCTGCTGTATGCGCCCTTATTGTATTATGGGTATCTACTAGAGCTGAACAAAAAGAACAGGAAGAAGAAGATGAGTAATAAACAAGAAGTAGCAAACACAGTAGTAATCTTACTTAGCCTAGACCGAGTTATGGGTAAAGACCTTATGAAGCTAGAAGAAGCAACCCTTAATAAGATATACGCTGGTTACTTGCAAAATGCAAAGAACTATAACCACATTGAAGACCGAGTAAGAGACCTAGAGCGAGAAAACCTAAAGCTTAAGAGAGAACTAGAGAATGCCTTGCAAGCCTGAAACTAAACTTAATAGAACGTCTATGAAGTTGGAAACAACTTGCGCAGTCTGTGGGGCGTTTATGGTAGATACACTAACAGAGTATCTGAACAAGAGGATTGCTAAAGAGCACTTCAACAGTAACCTACCTCCTGTAGGCATAGGCATTAAGTTGTGCGTTAACGGAGAGTATGTCTCTGCAAAGAGAGAGAAATGGGCAGGCTCTAAGAACGGAATGCTAGAATTTGTTATGGAAGACGGGTCTTTACACTTCGCGCCTGCTAAGTCTATTAAATGGAAGTACTATGATTGATATATTTGAACAACTGAAAGATGAATACCAAACACAAGATGGAAAAGTTAAGCCTTCATTCTACGAAGAGTTTTGCGACCAAGACGGGGTCTTAGACTACCGCTACCTTGCTAAAAAGTACAAACGAACCCTAAGTAAGCAGGAAGCTCAACGACTAATTGCTACTACTTTTGGAACGTTTTCCCTAGAACCTGAACGAGAGTACAAAAACGAAGTTACAAGAGCTATGTTTGAAAAGTACTACGAGTTTGGAAGACACGCCGATGTTCGAGGGTGGATAGAAACATTGTATATCCCTACCGGACTTGTTTTAACTAGAAAAAGACTATACGAGTATATTTATGGAACAACTTCAAAAAGAGATTGATACCCTAAGACTATTACTAGATGAAATTGACGAGATGCTGGAAGCATCCATCTTTGATGTAGGAGTTCGTGAAATGATCATGCACGCTAAGATAACAATAGAAAAAGAGTACTTAGATGCAACAGCTAAATTAGGTACTTGGGGTCAATTACTTCTTTACCGTGCAAATAAAGAAGCGAACACAGGGCCCAGACACTAATGTTACTATTACAACTATACATAATGTTTATCTTAGGTTACATTATACGAGAGCAGGTAGACGCTTTCCGGTACGAAACCGGCTATATAAACCTGTATAAACATGGCAGTGTTACTCTTTCTGGAGAACAAGTACATGAAACGGAGGCTATAGCAAAGTCTAGAATAGGGGTTGAAGGTAATAGGATTAACTATTTAGGCACTTTTAGGGTTAAATTCGTAAAAATCTAATTGACGATTAACTCAATTTTCCGTATAATATACGTATAAATTGAATTGAAGAAATGAATATAGCGCACAGTATAATTGTTCACGCTAAGTGCCCCTCCGATGTGATGTGGAGAGTTACCGCACTAGCCTGGCATGACTTTGAAGACACTTTCTAATACAAGTGCATTCAAATCCTTACATTACCCGAAGCGGTGAGCTAGGTGTAGATTGCGAAGTTTTAGCTGAACAGGAGATAACATGAAAGACTTATTTAGCAACGCCCCAGCAGGTACTACAGAGATAGTATTGTGGGAAGATGGTGACATTCGGTATGCTACTAAAGATAAAATTTGGGTAGCAGATAAAAGTACTTGGATAAATAGGGTTAATGGATGGGCTACACTAGTGAGGAGTGAACAACACGCGAATACTCTGGCTATACAGAATGCTATTATACACCACAAAGGAGTATGGCCGGATGATAGGCATGACTACATGTTCACAACTGCATCTGGTTGGAATGGGGGGCCTACCATTGCAGGAAATTATAGGTATGCAGATATTGACGGGTCAATGGATAATGGAGCTTCTCTAGTGGTAGACAATAAGAGTTGGGAGATTGTATGTAGCCGAAAAGAGTTTGAAGCCACCGCTAAGCAACCACACTTTAAAGCTGCTAGAAAAAATCTAGAGCGGGAATGGATCACAGAAACCCCTCCACCTATTGGAACTAAATGTAAGTATAGTTTGAATGATTCCGATTCATGGTGGAATTGCGAGATTATAAGTCACAACAGGCTAGTTATACTATGTCCACACCTTAAGATTGACGGCAATTCGGGCCTACAGGTAGTGGGTGAGACTAACACGGTTAGATTCAAACCTGGTAAGCCTGCCATAAGCAAGTCTGAATACGAAAAAGTAGCTGAGTTTGTAGATTACCTTGGTAACTACAATGTAAAGAAAGACTTTATCCAAGAAAGAGACTAATTAGATGAATGACCTATTTAGATTTGCCCCAGTAGGGGCAGATAGCTTAAAGCAGTCAAAGTGTACGCAGAGTAACTTGCAATGGTTTAAAGGCGAAAAAATCTATATGGGAAGCGGAAGGTATGAAAATTCTACAGCTTCTAAGTGGCAAACCGTAGCCACCCGCCCACAGCCAGAACGCAAGACCGTGGAGGATTCGGTTGAGTGGAATAGGTCTGTAGAGTATGGGGATGACTGGTACTACACCAGCATGGATGTCATTACTTTCAGTGAAGGTAAATTTGCATACTCCAGCCATTTGCATACCAAAAAAGATATAATCTGCACCCGCGAAGAATTCGAAGCTTGTGTTGCTGCTAAAAGTGAGCCTGAGTGGACGCATTTACACATGGGAGAAAAATGCAAGATACTTTACAGTCAGCCGGATTTTGAGGGCTTTATTCTTACGGATACGGAGGAATACGGGTACCAACTTTACAAGCTAGAAGATTTGGACCCCATAAAACCAACCATAAGCAAGGCTGAGGCGTGGGATAAGCTAATGCAAAACAAAATGAACAGCTCCGAAGTAAACACATTAAAGCAAAAATACACCATAACCGACTAAACACATCAGACCACTTACCCCGCTTACTCATGTTAAGGTGGGCGGGAATTTTTAGGAGAGATTATGGGAAACGTTACAGATAGCATATACAACGGTGTTGATTTTATAATACCCATGGCTGATGTTTGCTTTATTGAAAAGAAAATAGATGGCGCATTATTTGTCATAATGAATGGGTCAACCTGGAATGCGGGATTTGACAACTACAATAATGCTGTCTACATGACAAAAAGTAAGGCGGAGCGATTTCTTAAGTGCTGGTACAGGTATCGTCATGAATTTGAGTCTGAAAACATTGTTAATTTAATGGGAGATATAAAATGACTAACTTAAACGGACTTCTTTATGATTAAAGCCTGCGTTGAATCTGTTGGCTTTAATTTTTCTTCAATGTAAGTGCCTAGCCTGAAATTGAAAGCGAAATTGCTCACGCTGAAATGGAGCAAGAATCTGAATCACTGGTTTGCGTGCAATGGGTATGCGTGAGCAAGATTTGCGTGATTGGTACGCAGAGGTTACTAAATGGGAGTTAAAATTATTATGAAACATGGGAAAGTTAATTTGTTTATATGTCGAGATTTTTCAGTTGGTTTTACAGTGTTTTCACCAAAGCTAAATGGTATTTGTTTTGAGGGTAGGCTTGCTTGCTTTGGCTTTAGGTATTTTGGGAAACAAAAAGGTTTTATCCAGTTTAATAATTATTGGGGCGGCTGAAATGCTTACATTCTAGCTATACGGAGAGAGAAATGAAAATCAACCAACAAGAACTAGACGCAGCAATCGAAACTATCAGCGAGGGTGGCACGGCATTAGGGGTTAGTTGTGATGATGTTTATAGATTTATGATCAGCGTAGAAAAATTCGCCTTACTTCTTTGCAAGGAGGTACATTCAGGTGAAGATGTTGAATCTGACTTTGCGGGGGCTTTTTATTTTGCAGCTAAAGACTTATTAATAAAAGCACTACGCGCAAAAATGGAGAATGATAATGACCTATAACTCAATCGAGTCCGCCCTGCGCAGTGAGCCTAAGCCTTGTACGTTCGTGGAGCTAATGAAGGCGACAGGATTGCCCATGGCGCATACAACCGCCTGCTAATGGGTAAACTAACTGGTCAAACCACACCTAGCAATTAAACGTGGTAGGGTTGGGTAAATTAAATAGGATTTTCCGTGAATGAATATTAAATGCTTCTTTGGGTTCCATGAGCCTGAAAAAGAATGGATATTGAAATGGTCTAGCAAGGTTTATTACTGCAAGTGTACTGAGTGTGGTAAGTTTTTAATCCATGGTAAAAGGGGTTCTTATACGGAAAGTGAGTTTTACAGAAAATGGTAGATTAAATTAAATAGGAGAGAGTTATGTCTAAAGAATGTCTAAACGCGTCTGAAATGTCTAAACCAGAAGATAAGGTTGTTGAGTTTTTCAACGCATCAGAAGCGGTGCAGGTGGAGGAGGGGAGCTGGTATTACCACGAGTCAAGTGTAGAAAAAGAGCTTCTTTCAGTTTATGAGCAGCTAGCAAAAGCTAATGAGCGGGTTAAGGAGTTGGAACATCGCTGCGAGATGCTAAAGCGTGTGGAGAAGACATTCAGCGAAGCGCCGGATTTAACCTTTAGTGAAGTGCAAGAAATGTTTAGTGATGAACTAAACAAATTCGCCCTAGAGCAAAAGATTGAAGTGCTTGAGGAGTGTGTTGGAGTTTGCGGCTTCCTGTCTTGCGAAGACTCCCTTAAGGCTCGAATAAAACAACTACGCAATGGGGTTGAGTGATGACAATACCAGTAGATGCTCACGCTATGAGCCTAGAAATAGAGAAGCTGAAGAAAGAGCTAAAAGACTTAGAAGATATTGCTGTGGACGCAGCTTATTGCGCAGTAGTTAGTGTATCTGGAGATACACTTGAAAAGATACGTAAAATGGAAGATGCTACAACGATCGCCTTTTACATGACCCAATTTGAGAGATTCTCTAAAGCTACTGCCGTTACGGCAGTACAGGAGCAAATGCGTAAAAGAGGTTTACTGTGATACCAATATTAAAGAGCAAGCAAATGATTTTTATACTAACTTGGCTAATAGGTATTCCTATCGTATATACAATTTTAATATTAGACATGAAATCTAAACCACAAGTGGAGCAGTTCTCTCAAGAACAAACGTTAGTATACGCACTATCTTGGCCTATATTAATAGGGGCGTTTAATTATTTGTTCTTATAAACTAAATAGAGGAGTAGAATGGGTATGGACGAAGCTCAAAGAATTGCAGCATTAAAAGCTAAGACTGAAACACTTAAAAAATATGGCGGCAGGATGGTTGTTCGCGGCAGATGCTTAACAATGGAATTCGATACAAAGGAAGGCGAACGTGCCTACTGGGCAATGATTCGTAAAAAAGCATTTGCTAAAGCTGGAAAATTTCTGTATAATACTTGTATCAAATGAGGAAACGAAATGAAAACATTAAATTTACTAATTGATGCAATGACAGAAGTAGTAGAGCTAAACAAGAAGCTAGAAATGGGTTCTTTCTTCGAGATTGAGGATAACCTAGATACTAGTACAACTATTCACTCCTGCGGAACTGCTGCGTGTGTGTTAGGTTATGGAGCACTACTAAGCGGCACTACTAACACAATGGAAGAGAAAGCAGATACTCTATGGGACGAGCTTTATGCTGAGATAGGCAAGTTACTAGGTGATTCTATAGTCTCCCCAGCAAAGTGGCAGAGACTAGGGGACGCTAAAGAATATTGTTTGTTACACGGCTGGCCTACTGATTGGCTACAGGAGCAAAAGCACTTAACTACTTCTAGCACCTCTCAAGATGCCCTCGACTACATGCTAGAAGTAAAAAAGCGTTTGCAAAACAGTTAATATTTCTGTATAATACTTGTATCAAATGAGGAAACGGAATTTAAAACAGTTAGCGAAGCAAATCTTGACGAGGACTTCGACTCTATAGTAGCAGAAATAGGGAGGGTAACGCCTTTAAATATTGATAGTCTATACAAGACTGTACCTTAACGAATTATGCCACCAAGGTATTATACCTGCTGGCACTTACATGGTGGATTGTACATGGTAAACTTATTAAATGATAAAGCAGAACCTATTCCAGTTAATTGGTGGAAATTCCCTGCCGGCGAAATCGGCTGTCGTATAGAATGGGAGGGCGAGTACGAAAGTTTCACTATCGGCATAGACAAAGACTATTCAGCAGAGTCAATCATGTCAGCGTTGATGCTTAGTCAGGCTGTGCAAGATACTTTCGATGTAGTGCCCGACTTAGTTATTCCGTACTTACCATATGGCAGGCAGGATAAGATTCACTACAAAGGAGAAGGTGTCTCTAGGGACATGATGATTAAGATTCTATCCCCTAACTTCGAGTTCATTACTATTATTGATTCACATTCTCCCGTATGCGGAGTTTACAATATTGAAGTAACACAAGAGTATGTGTTAGCTGTTATGAAGAAAAGCTATACACACATTGTGTTTCCGGATGCAGGGGCTAAAGCGAAATATAAGTTCCCTGACTACAAAACTGTTGCTGCTGTAAAGACTAGGGATAAAGCGACAGGACAAATCACCTCTTACAAGTTGGAAGAAGAAATACCGGCAGATGCTAAAGTCCTAGTAGTTGATGACATTTGCGACGGCGGAAGAACATTCTTAGAGTTAGCTAAGCTTCTACCAAAGAACCGTGACCTTTTCGTCACACATGGAATATTTTCGAAAGGCATTGAGCTAATCGAAGCACAGTATGATACTGTTAATTTTTGCACAGAGGTAACACCGAATGTTTAAACCAAATCCACTTATGTTAATCGACTACTACAAAGCCGATCACCGTTCACAGTATGAGCCAGGCACCTCGATGGTGTACTCTAACGGTACTCCTCGAAGTAACCGAATTTTTGCCGCACAATGGCCAAAGCATGACGCTAAGTATGTAGCGTTTGGCATGGAAGCTGGCGTAGAGCACTTTATCTACGACGTATTTAATGAGAACTTCTTCAAACAAGACCGTGAAACGGTCTGTCAGGAGTATAAAGCGTTAATCGAAGATTCACTAGGAGAAGGCTGCATTACGTTCGACCACGTTTATGCACTACATGACCTAGGTTATCTACCTATTCACATTAAAGCTTTACCCGAAGGTTCAGTAGTAAATATGAAAGTACCCTTCATTACTATGAAGAATACCTTGCCTGAGTTTTTCTGGTTAGTTAACTATCTAGAAACATTACTATCTAGCGTGCTATGGAAGCCTATTACTGCAGCTACTATTGCTCGCGAATATCGTAAGCTTATTGACCAGTATGCAGAACTGACCGGTTGCACAGATACCCCTCTAGACTTGCAGTGCCATGACTTTTCATTCCGTGGTATGCCAGGGCCAGAAGATGCTGCATTCTCTGGTATGGGACACTTAGTGTATTTTAACGGTACTGATAGTGCAATAGCTAAACAAGCTGTTAAGTACTTCTACGAAGCCCCTAGCTTTACAGGGCTTTCTGTACCTGCAACTGAACACAGCGTAATGTGTATGGGTACTAAAGACAATGAAATCCAGACATTTGAACGTCTGCTAAGCCTATACCCTGAAGGTATTGTGTCTATTGTATCAGACACTTGGGATTTCTGGGAGGTTATTACTTCGTATGTAGTGTTACTACGTCAGAAAATCGAAGCACGTAAGGCGGTATTTGATCCTGAGGGTAACCTGATTATGCCAGGTAAAACAGTATTTAGACCTGATAGCGGTGACCCTGTTAAAATTCTTACTGGCTACCGTGAAAACGAGTATACTACTCGCAACGGTCTGTATTACGATGCTGTTACCGGCAAGCAATTGCCCGATTATGTTGTTAAAGGAGCTGTACAAGTACTTTACGAAATCATGGGCGGAACTAAAACTGATAAAGGTTACAAAGTTCTAAACGAGTCTGTTGGCCTTATCTACGGTGATTCTATTACTCTAGACCGCTGCGACCAGATTCTACTACGCTTACAAGAAAAAGGTTTTGCATCTTGTAACGTTGTGTTCGGTATTGGTTCTTATACTTACCAGCACATTACTCGTGACACTCTAGGCATTGCTATTAAAGCTACAGCAGGTATCGTGGACTCTCAGTTCCGCGAAATCTTTAAAGACCCTGCTACCGACGACGGTACTAAGAAGTCTGCTAAGGGCTACTTACGAGTTGAGAATGGAGTACTGTTTGACCAGCAAAACGATGATGAAGGTGGAGACTTACAATCTATCTTCCTTAACGGTACAATGACGCGAAACACTAATCTAGAGACTGTTAGACAGCGCGCAATGAAAACTCAGTTGCTAATATAATACTTATAGGAAACGAAATGTTAAATCTATTAATTGATACAATGGAAGAAGTAATACAGCTTGAAAAAGAGCTGTACATGCCTACGTACTATATGGATAAGCCACCGGAAACATATGAAACTATACATGATTGCGGTACGGCAGCTTGTATACTGGGATACGCGGCATTAAAGGTTGAATCCACAGTACCTAAAAACATACTAGCCCATAACTTGTGGGAAGAGCTACAACTTGAGTTGGGGCTCTATCTAGCAGCATCTATAGCAGACGGTTGGCATATATCAAGACTGTCAGCCGCTATGAAGTTAAAGCATTACCCATTACTAGAAGGGCATAAGCACTTTACGGAAAAAACTACTCCTGAGGATGCTCTTAACTATTTACTATTAGTGAAAAGGATATTAGTTAATGAAAACTCTTAATCTATTAATTGCTACGCTAGAAAAAGTTATACAGTGCAATAAAGAGCTGTATATGAAACAGTACTACAAGGATTCGTACTTTTACCAAGAACAAAATACTACCATTCACTCCTGCGGTACTGCAGCTTGTGTGTTAGGGTATGCGGCACTGGAAGTGCCTATGCACCCTAGAGCTATCTGGATACAGCTAAATAAGGAAATCGGCAACGATTTAGCAGGCTCTATTGCTGACCCTACGGCAAGGAAGCGAATGGCTGCGGCTACTTGCTTCTTCAATAGACCTGACTGGCTGTATGAGTATAAGCACTTAACCTCAGAAGAGCCAACAGCCCAAGATGCTCTTGACTACGTGTTAAAAGTAAAAAGTCACTTGTCAAACGCTTAATACTTCTGTATAATACTTGTATCAAATGAGGAAAAAATAAATGTTAAATCTATTAATTGAAGCAATGGAAGAAGTAATAGCGCTTGATAAAGAGTTATATATGCGACACTACTACAAAGAAGATGAGCCCCAAGAAGGTACAACTATCAGTGAATGTGGCACAGCCGCATGTATCTTGGGATACGCGGCACTGAAAGTGCCTGAACAGCTATGGTATAAACTTCGACAGGATCTAGGGTACCACCTTGCATTGTAGGCTACTCCCCTGGCTGCCGTGGAGGAGCACTAAGATGTGTTGACCCTAAGCATCCGTTGCTAGACCACATTATTAAAAAGGTAACAAAATGAAACACTTTATATTTGAAGAAATTACACCCGCGCTTGAAGCCCTTTGCAGTGAGGAAGTGCTAAAGGAGTGTGTTGGTAAAACGGATGATGAAGATATTGTAATGGTATCTACTCAGGACGGCGTTATCTTTGACATTGACTGGTACTGGTCAGGCGAATGGGAATCTCTAGGAGGCCTAAACGAGCTAATGGAGGAACTTAATGTTCACTAACAAACAGCAAAAAGTGCTTCGCTTAATTAGGCTGTTCGTCCCCTTACATCACCAGCCAGAAGTTAAGGAGTTTATTAACGAAGGCGACTACCATCGCCGCGTAGGTAAGTTCCTATTGACTGGAGAGCTAGAAGGTGAATTGAGCCAAGGTCAGAAAGCATATATTGAGAGGTTACGAGAATGTTTAAACAAGACTTAATCAAAGCTATTGACTCTATGGAAAAGTATGGAGTTGATAGTAAAGGTAAGTGCCGCTACGCGGCAGGGTGTGTCATAGGTCAGCTTATCCCTTGGCTCAGTTACAAGCTAGAAGCCGACCAACATAGCTATAGTGCTAGCAGGGTAGTAAATACAGTTTACCCCGGGTCGACGATGCATGCGTTACATGTAGCTAACCTAGTACAACAATGCCACGACAAAGCATTCGCAGATAGACTACCTATTGAAGACTTCAAAAAAGAAGCTAGGAGTATTATTAATGAGTTCCTTTAAACTATCAACCAAGTTGACCAAGAAGGTAAGTGCCGCTATGCAGAAGGGTGTGTCATAGGTAAGCTTGCCCAAGAAGATCGGCAGTACCATGATGTACCAGGCTAATCCGTAGTAGGCAGATACTACCCTGAAGCTATACATGCGCAACAGCGAATTCACGACATGCACTTCCACAATGAACTACCGCTCGAAGAGTTTAAGGAGAAAGTATGCGAAACAGCTATAAAGCAAAAATCAAGCAATTCACAAACAAGTTCCCTAACAAGTCTAGAGAAGAAATGGAACGACACCTGAACAAAGTCCGCAGCGATTTTCAAGCGGACGAAGGGACTGTACGAGACCGGTACCGAAGGTACCTGACCCGTGTGGAAAAGCTAGGCTTGCGCTCCCTGCCATCCTTCACGTCTTATTCCTACGTAGTATACTGCAAGGAAGAGATAGAACTAGACTGGCTCCAATAACCATTGGTGGCTAAAACTAAAAACATTGACTAGAGAATATTTTTCTGGTATACTAAACTCATCTTCTAGAGAGTTATCTTTCTCTCAGAGGATGTGAGCTTCTCTTGTCTTTGGCAAGAGAGGAGCGAAAGTCGAGTACACGCTAGTGTGAATAACTCGGTATTACTTTCGTATATCCTCTCTTTAGCCAAAACTCGACAAGAAGCGAACTATCCTCGTTTAGTCTTTACTTATTGCTATAGTTGTATTTATTTTTATAGCACAAACTTTTTCGTTCCACAAACTAGAAGGTACTCCTTAAAAGTGCGTTACGCCCCGTTTTTGTCCGGAACGCATACGGAACAGTCTTCCCCAATCTTCCCCCACGTCTCACCCTGTTAGTCGTGCCTGTTTCTCCCCTAGACCTCACTACATATTTCTATCTATTACCCTCCCTAGAATATTTCCATCTATAACATATTTCCCCCTGACTCGCGGCCGGAGGCCGCAAACCCAGTCGGCGGCCTCGTAAGTCAATTAAATTGTTGGCGCACCAGCCCCTAGACCGTCGAAAGGCGCGATTCAGGTGCGCCCCAGACTGCCCCGGACCCGTTTAAGTCCGTTTATCTTCATTTAAGTCAAAAAATCTCTTGCAAACCCGCCCAAATCCGCGTATAATAGATGTTATAGCTGGGAATAGGCAAAACCGCCGCGCGGCGCATCAAAAAATCATTTGCCAGCCTGCCCCGACTTTGATATAATATATAGGTAAATTTAAGTGCCGTAATGCTTATTTTCAGATCGAAACGACACCTTGTCCGTCAGGATGTAAATTGTATGCCCTGCAGGGTTTTACAGAAAAGGTAGCAAATTGCTACCTTTCATATGAGATAGTACCCAATGAGTAATTTAATACCTTTCCACAAAGATGTGTCTTTGTACGAAAACAACCATGAATTTTTCTTCAACTAAAGAGAGCTCGCATCATTACTGGGATACTCTAGCCCTAAAGTAGCAGTATCTGATTTCAAAAGGAGAAACAAAGACATACCCCTAGTATTTATTGAAGGACCTAACAGAGTAGAGCTGTGCGACGAGCCTACTATGTTTTTCTTCATGCAACGATCAGGTGCTCCAAAAGCACGAGAGTGGCAGTGGAGGGTATCTAATGAAATCCTACTGCCTGTAAGAAAGGTAGGACTAAAAGCCATTAAGGAACTCGCCGCAGCTCAGCTCCTAGCCCAAAACAGGCTCGCACCGGAATTGCTACCGGAGGTAGCCGCGCTGGTGGAGGACCCTATCGAATTCTTACTATCTCATAATGCCTACCGTGTGTTAGGTTACTTACCGCCATCAGATTTGCACTCTAGTGTAGCGAAGTTCTGGAAGCTGGTTGGTGAGGTAGGTATAGAAAATTTCGAGGTGTTGTACGTGGAAAAGTACCATAATTCTTATACTTTGGATGGTCGCTGGTACGCTTTCATGCCGTTTAGTGTGCTCAAGCCAGCCCCTAGATCCGTAGTAGACGAGCCACTTTTCTAGCGTAATTTTTGTACTCTAGAGTGGGACACCCGTAGTAGACGAGCCAGTATAATTTTTGCACTCAGGCGCAGGCCATCGAATTCGTACTCCTACGTAATTTTAGTACTAGGTCGTTTTCGTACTGGCGCAGCCTCGCTGGCGCTCGCCGCACAGGTTTTGCAAGGCCAAAACGGGCTGAATAAATAAATTTATTTGTTGAATAAATAATGTTAAGTTGGCACGACTCTTGCATATAGCGCTGGTCTGACCAGTGAAAAACTCGTTGACGGGTATAGACGCGGGTGGTACAATAATGTTATAGGTGGGACTCAGGCCGCAAAATCGGCGCAAACTGGTCTGACCAGTTGCATGTTGGCATGGCACGTATTTTGAATTGATGCAAGTCCCGTGCCAACTTGTCGGAGCGGCGCAGCCAAATGAGAATCATTCTCATTTGGTTAGTACGGGTTTTCGTGGCCGCCGCTCATACGATGCGCCGCCATTGTGGTCAACATTCTAGCTAGGTTGTTAACTGGTGTAACCTCGGAAGAATCAAACCAAGCATTGGGCAAAGTTTCATCATCAAACCATGCTACCGCAAAGCTATCTGTATAACTTACCTCGGTTATTAGCCCTAGTGAGCCAGTCCGGTTGTGTTTTACTATATCAAGTGGTTTCATAAGTGGTCCAAAAATTGAGTAAGCTGGTCGGGGCTTAGACGATCAATGTCTAGCTTGGCTACATCAGCCACCACCTGCCCCAGCATACCCTCAATCTGGGTTAAATTCAGCGAGTTACAAACTAATGATAGGAGTCTTAAACTTGTCATTTTACTATACCTCTGATATGCGCCCCTTTCGGGGCGGAGTCTGTTACTGGTTACATTCAAATTCTGTCAAGTATACAGAAAATGTCATTTTGTCGTTTTCGTCTAGGTTTGTGCGTACTGCTTTTAAGCATTTCATAGCTTGTAGTAATTCTTTCTGAGTGTCTATCCCCATAGCAAACTGCAACCCCACATTCTGCGCCGCTTCGTGTACTAGTTCATAAGCACAAACTGATAAAGGCTTGTCTAGGCTAGATAGAGTTAAAGAAGCGTTACACTCATCTAAGTAGTTGAAATATATAATGTCTACCGCTTTACCTTCTAAAGATACTAGTGTTAAAGAAACTGCATCAGTAATTTGTACTACTTTCTTCAATAATGTCATTTTGGCTTAGCCTTTTAGTGTGAATGTACTGTATATAATGCAGGTCTGATGCCAAGTTGCTAACTACCTGTTTTATAAGGCTTTTTTATTTTTACCCGCCCGCCTTCGCGGGTTCATTTGTAAAAAACACTGACACCAAAAACAACTAAACCCTTGATTTACAAGGGTTTAGCGGGTGTAAAAAATATTGACACATGCCTGAAAATTTTACATATCTTCAGCCGCCCAGACTAACGCATTCCCTAGCGCCGCGATATATTCGCGCTCGTCGGGATCTTCTGCTACCTGAAAGCTGATAGCTTGCGAAATTAGGGTAATGACCTTTTCGCTATCAATTTCATCGATCTTCGATAGTACAGCTACCATCAGCGCTACGCTTTCACCGCTGCTAATTAACCCTAAATTAAATGCTCGTTTCAATTGTTCGTTTTTCATATTTAAAATACCTTCTCAATTAACTTAACACTAGCCGCAATACATACAACCAGCAATATACCAGTAAAAAGCCTTAATAGTTCAAAAACTATAAGAACCACAAAAAGTATGTCTATTACCATAATCTACCTCGTTTTATACCATACCATAAGGTATGCATGACCAATGCCAATTTACAAGTTATTGATTTATAAGGCTTTTCCATGGCGGGATTTTAAAAGTGTAAAGAAATCCTACACTCATTCCTGGAAATCCTAGTAAAATCAAACACTTAGCTTTTTAAGCTAAATTTTACAGCTTTACACCTATCTTTACTTTAATACCGCTTTTACCTTAAGTGCTCTTAAAATGCGATACAGGAGCTTTAAACGGTATGTTTGAGTTACCCACAACCTTAAACTACTGTATAGATATACAGTGCTTTTTCTGTGGATAAGTCTGTGCATAAGTGCTTAGAATGCGATACAGCGCTTGTATGTATATACAGTATTGTGGATAAAATCACTTACCCACAGGGGGGTGTGGATAACTTATTTAAGCAAGGTTCGTGTCAATTTGACCAAAAAGTGGTGCTTTTAACCAGAAAAGTTGGCACGTCGTTTGCAATAGAAAAAATCGTGCCACCGACTTGTCAAGCATTATTTTTCCCTTTAAAATCAATGACTTACACAATAGCAATCTGAGAAGACTTCTGGGGTATAGCAATGCACTTGCTAGGCTTGCCTCATGCTCTCAATACAGGGCGATTTAGGCCGCTTATACGCGATTTGCGACTTTGGCACGGTTTTTGAGTTGGCACAGTAATTGCTAGAATGCCACAATTAACTATATAACAAAATCGCCTAAATAACCACGCTATTATAATAATTTAGTCCTAGACAATCCTACACGTAAATGCAATAATATGCCATAGGTGGGACTCATGCCAAATAGGCGCGGTTGAATGAGAATCATTCGCATTTGGAGATTCCGGCCTGGAAATGCGAGCCATTCTCATTTGGAAATTTTGGCTGCCAAATGAGAGCCACGCTTGGAATATAGATTTAAGTGATAGTGAGTATAAATACAAGTGATTGGCGGTATCCCTAGTACCCTGTATACTTGTTAACAAGTCGGAACAACTAGGAACGCAAAAATGCTTTTGCACCTTTTTGGGGCACTTGCCATTGTGATTATTTTCTGGCATACTGCCCATTATGAGATCAAAACTGGTTTACCAGTTAAGATCATAATCGAGATCCTTGGCTTTATATGCGGGATCTCATACCTAAGCGCAACATTAGGATAATTTAACATGATCAATTTACCTAACACGTTTGAAAACAGTATTGCCCTAGCGCGATCAATAGAGTTGGATCGCCAGATGATCCCAGTTTTTGACCTTGATGGTGTAGCAATTGACGCTACGCATCGCCAGATCCTTAAACCGGATGGATCGCTAGATCTTAATAGCTACCGTGAAAACAGTACGCCCGAAAAGATCGCTTTAGATTTCGCTTTACCTTTTGCGATCACTATGCAACAATTAACGGAAATGAAAAGAGACTTTTTCATTTGTACCGCCCGTGTGATGTGTCGATCTTCAGAGAAGTGGCTAACCAAGCGCGGGATCAATGCTAGCGCGATCTTTAGTCGAGAAGGTGAAAGCGACACGCGCCGCGACTTTAAACTAAAACATGATCATCTGACCTCTTATTTTTCAGAGCAGGAACTAATGCGAGCCGTTTTGATCGATGATAATCAGGCTAATTTGAAAATGGCTGAAAGCATTGGTATGACAGCGATACACGTGCCCTTTCACGGCCACTAATACGGAGGCTTCATAGCCTCATAATAAACCTTAATAGGGAAACCGTAAAATGAATGAAGCAAATTTGAAAGCCTTAACAACTGAATGCCAAGAGCAAAATATACTAGGTAAGCGCAAGCGTGATACGCGTCTAGAAGTCGTGGAAAACGCCCTAGCACGTTTAAAGCTGGAAGGTGACGCAGGGCAGCTGTTACCCGCGATATTGGCTACACTTGAAGCAGAGAAGGCAGAGCAAAAAGCAGCTAAAAAGATTGCCAAGATCCAAAAGTCGAGTAAACCGAGCGCAGAAACTACGCTAGGCTATACCGAAACCCAAGATCAACTATTACCTGTTAAAACTGGTTTTGATGTTGCGATCATTACCAGCGCGCAGAATAACACGATCACAACGGGCTTCGAGCAAGAATTGATCGCTTTACAGAAAGATCTTGAAAGCCAAGGCTATAAAGCTGAAATCATGGTTTTACCTGTCTACTACAACAAAAACGCTTTTGATCCACATGCTGAGTCTGAAATGCAGTATTTTAATACAGCTATTCGTGATTACATGATCGAGCAAGATTGCTGGCTATGGGAACGTGGAGCGGTACGCCTAGCAGCGCAGGCAGGAGTAATACCAACCGCCAAGATGCCTATTAACGCGGCTGGATTGCTCAATACGGGTGAACTTTGTACAGTGGTTGGATCGCCTAAACAGCAATATAAAACATTGCCACGATTGAACGACCAAGCGATTCGCAAGGCAGTTACAACCGGATCCGTAACAGGTTACAACTATAAGCGCGGTCGTGCTGGTAGTGAAGCGGAAAAGGATCATAGACAGGGTGCAATCATCGCTTACAAGTGCGAGGAAGGTTACAACGTTACCAACGCCATGCAGGGCGATAATGGTAAGTTAGAACTATTGATCCCAGAACTGGAATACCAGTACAACAATGCTCCAGTAGCTTGCAAGTTAGGCGATCTACATTGTGAGGTAGCCGATGATCAGTACTGGGCAAAGCAAATGTATTTCCTCGAAAAGATCCGTCCTAGTGTGATCGCAGTAGATGACATTTTGCACTTTAGTACAAGATCACATCATAATCGTGGATCGGGGAAGCATTTATATGCTACACAAGGCGAAACCGTATCGAATGACTTAAGTAAAGTGATCGAACAGTTGACGGAATTGTCAGATATTTGTGATGAAGTTTATGTTACTGAAAGTAATCACAACTCTGCCCTAGACAATTGGCTGGACGATAGCAGCTACAATGTTAAAACAGACGCGGCAAATAGTAAGATCTACCACCTGTTAAATTGGCTGGTTTGTGATACTATGGATCAGGGTGAGGGGGCGAAAAATGCTTTACAGATCGCTTTAGAGAATGCCGATCTTGCCAAGCTTGATCCATTACCGGATAATATTGTTTTTGGTCGAATGGATGTACCGTATAAGCCATATAAATACGATTACAGCCAGCACGGGCATAAAGGTCAGAACGGGGCAAGCGGTAGCGCTTCACAATTCAAGAACTGGTCGTTACCACTGATAACGGGGCATACGCATTCCCCTGCTATACTGTGCAATGTATTTACATCAGGCGTTACAGCGCGTCTAATGCAAGGCTACAATCGAGGGGGAGCTAGCTCATGGGATCACGGATCTATATTTGAATACCAAAATGGATCAGTGCAATTAATTACATTAAATGCTCAAATTGTTATTGACTTCTAGCGCTAAGTCGCTATACTAGTATTTCAGTTGCAACGGGACAACTTAAAAAACCTGTTACCAACTTTCTTTAATTAATGATCAGGAGATCACAAAAATGGCTAACACTTGGAACGAGCAAGATACAAACAAATTAGTTGAGCTTTACACAGCAGCTATCGAAGCAAATGACGGTAAGGCAATCGATCAAAAGGCGCTTATTACTATTGCCGATGAAGTAGAAGTGACACACCACGCAGCCCGCCAGAAGCTTGTGAGCTTAAAGCAGTACGTGAAAGCAGACGCAGCGCGTAAGGTTGGTGGAGCATCAGCCACACGCAAGATCGACATTGTGCGCAGCATTGCAGCAACAACGGGCTTGACGCTGGATAGTTTAGAGAAGTCCAGCAAGCCAGAGCTTGAAGCGTTAGACAAGTTCATTAAAACAATGCTTGCACCGGAAGCAAGCTAACCGGATCGGGATCACATGCTTAGGTATGTGATCCCATACCCTGGGGGGTTAGGAGACTACCGAAATTTCACGATCTGGGCCGCCCCCTCGTACGTACGGAACACAAGAAAAATGGGATTTTTGAAAAACGGCTTTAAACGCCAATACCATACGTATCCTAAAATAATTGAGTTGAATCTGGGGGCAGACTTGTGTATACTACTTCTAATAGGGGGAATTTATGAATAACAATACAACACTTTCAGGGTCTATTTCAGGTTCGGGGGTAGACTTAGAGGCTGAAGTACGTCTTACAGCGGGTTCGGGGGCTAAATTCAAGTCTACGGGTAATACTGCGCAGTTCAAGTACAGGGCTGAGGGAGCTAGCTCATGGACAGACGCGGGGCCCCCCATTAGCATTAATCCCACTAGCGGAGACGAATTCTTTATACAGAAGGACATTAGTAGAAGAGTTACAGGACTTTCCAGTCAAGTAACATACGAATTCAGACTAGACATGGTAGGTGAGACAGAGACAGGTACTATTGAATGATATATAATATTTCATCCCCCATAGTAACACTATACTATGTGCCAGAAAACCCTAACAAGGTCGTAAACGACCTGCGTGTACAGTCTTTACCATTGTACAGGTACTGTACGTTATCTTGGACAGAACCCTCAGAGCCGGGGAGATACTATGTGTACTGGGAAGTAGACGGCGAGTGGATATATTCTGGAAACAGTACTACAGGCAACTCCATTCAGTTAGACCCTAGTAGAGATATAGTAAACATTCAAGTAAGAACTGATGATTTATACCCTAGTAATGTTGTTAGTATTTCATTTCATAGCGTTCCTGCCACAAGAAGCCTATCGGGTATTTCTAGATATGATGGGGTTACTCTAGATTGGACTCCAAATATATTATCGAATGAGCGTGTAGAAATCAGAAGAGACAATACATTAGTGTTCCTAGATAACGCTAGTAGCTATACACACTCCTCAGGTGGCTCTTTTAAAATAAGATTCGTTAAAGGTACTGGCTCCGACTTACTATATGGTGGGTGGAGTAACACAGTTACTAAGTCGCTCCTATCGCCCCCTCCTAGTAGGGTGGAGCCAGAGGCTCCTTGTGATTTCTATCTTGGGGTAAACCGAGCCGGAGAGCAAATATTCCATATGTGTAACCCCTCGGTCGTGCCAGATACACCGCCTGCGGTGGAGACGGGCAAGGATTCTGTTGACTGGTTTCAGGATTGGGTAGGCGTTAATGTAGATTACGGTTCTGATACGTATTTCCACTCTAAGTTTGATTACATTGTTTGTACTAAAGCTGTCAGACTGCTTAACTATACAGATAAAATTTATACTGGTGTTGGTACTTTACGAGAGTTTAAATTTACAGGTGCTGTTGATATTCTAACAGGAGCTAATACGACTTATAGTATAAACGAAGGCCGTATGATTATGCTGGTGTCAGTGGATGCTAATGGTGATAGAACTTTATGTACTCCTGCTTTGACTAGAGAGATTGATTTTACTGACCAAGCATACGCTATAGATGTTTTGTACTTTGGTAACCAGACAGGGTTCGGCACTTCCAGTGCCTATTATAATAACAATACTTCATTCTTACGCTCTAATAGAGGTGTTAGGAGTATAGAGATATACGAATTTAATATACGTGCTAATGGTTTAGGTTTGGAGTACGTTGATGTTCGTGGTAGTGATGATGGTATTAAGCTTAATCCTAATGAGTTTGAAGTGTTTGGTATGGACTTTACCAACATGATACTATCTTACTGCAATACTGTTACTGACTCTTCTTATGTTGATAGTATGAACTTGTCAGATGTTATAATAGCTAATAAAGGTACAGTAGACACATTAGGTATTTACCATGGCAGTGAGGAAGCTGATGCTATGCAGATATTAGGTACTAGTGGGGGTTCTGACTGGGATATTGAAATGACCAAGGGGATTATTAAACGTTCTGGTAATACATGGTTTAATGCTGGTCGAGGAAGAACTCGTATGAGATATTTAGGCGTATTGGGGACAGATGATTCATCGGCCTTCACAGTAGAGGTGCCTTCGCACCCATTGTTGAATGAGGGCGATGATATTCGCGTATCTACCTACTTTAGTAATGGTACCTCTAGTAATGAAAGTATTATAATAGATACTAGCAGGTCTACTGTTATAGGGTACTGCCTAGTACCTACTGCGTACCCTGAAGGTTTTGATGACTGGACAGAGCTTGAGACTGCGCAGAAGCCTGTTATGGGGTTCTCTTCGTTTACTAGTAGAGTTCACATCCATACGTTTAAAAAGAGTGCACTATTTAATAAATCCATTCAGGCCAGTGGCGACCCTTATTGGGAGATAAACTACCATTTTAACGTTGATGTTTACTTGGTAAAAACTACAGATGCTCAGTTCACACTAGAGTACGATATAAATTATAGAGCCGCATACGGCAGCGGAGGGGAACCAAACAGCTTGATAATACCAGCATTTAGTTTCTCTTTTATAGGATTAGACTAAATGAGTGTAGATTTAATAGACCCGGAAAAGCTTAGTCCGGAAGGTTTAAAAGTAGCTACAGTATACCTACAGAATGGTGGCAATATGGAACTTGCTGCCAATCATTTAGATATGCAGATAGCTGATGTAGAGGACATGCTTAGCAAGCGTGAAGTAAAGACCTACATTGATAGAATATATCATGAATCAGGGTTTAGGAACCGTTTCAAACTTGCTTCCGTAATGGATGCAATATTCGAGAAGAAGCTCGAGGAAATGGATGACACCGACTTAGGTTCTAGTAAGGACATTGCAGAACTAGTTAAGATGCAGCACGATATGAAAATGAAAGAAATGGAGCTTGAGCTTAAACTCCTAGAAAAACAACGAGAAAGAGAGGAACGCTCAGTTAAGAACCAGACTAACATTCAAAACAACAATACATATGTTGTTGAGCCTACAGGTTACGATAAGTTATTAAGTAGCTTAGGAGGTAAATAAGTGGAAGTATCAAGAGCCAGTATTAACCCTGACGAGTTAGTAGACTTTCCTATTAACGAAAGGTTCCTAAAGCTACCAGTTGATAAGTTCTTTGAAAATGAGGGGGTAGAGTTAATACCTCCTCAAATAGGTCTGATTAATGCAGTCAATGATCCTCAACATCGTTTCGTGGTAGGTTGCTTATCTAGACGTACAGGTAAAACCTTTAGCGCTAACCACATTGCGTTCTTGAAAGCTCTGGAGCCCGGTACTCAGATATTAATTATATCACCTAACTACTCGCTATCCAACATCTCATGGGCAGAACAGCAAAAGCTGATTAATAAGCATGAGATTGGCGTAGAGAAGATGAATGCTAAGGATAAGGAGATTATCCTTGAGAATGGCTCCTTGATTAAACTAGGGTCTGTATCACAAGCTAACTCCTGTGTTGGTCGTTCTTACGACTTAATACTGTTTGATGAGGCTGCTCTTGACTCCAAAGGTAAAGATGCGTTCAATATTCAGCTACGACCTACCCTAGATAAAGAGAACTCTAAAGCTATCTTTATTTCAACCCCTCGTGGTACTAACTACTTCCACGAATTTTACATGCGTGGTTTTGAAGAGAAGTACCCTTTTTGGGCATCTATTCACTCTACGTGGAGAGATAACCCTAGGACTTCTCAGTCCGATATAGATGAAGCTAAATTATCAATGTCTAACGCAGAATTCAGACAGGAATACGAAGCCGACTTTACAACCTTTGAAGGGCAAATTTATGAAGGTTTCGATGAAGATAAGTACGCGAAGGATTTATCAGGCTATAGCTTTCCTGCTGATCGCTTTGATGCTGTTATGGGCATTGATGCGGGTTATAAGGATCCCACTGCTGCGGTTAAAATGTACTATGATTTCGACGAGGGCATATTCTACCTTACGGAAGAGTATCTTGACAATCAAAGAAACACTGAGCAACATGCGAAAGAGCTAAGAAGTATGATGGGCGACGATGCCGACTTCATATTTTGCGACTCCGCCGCAGCCCAGTTTAGGCATGACTTGGCTGAGTTATACGATATACCTTCTAACCCTAGCAAAAAGTCTAAGCTCGATGGTATAGCATACGTGCAAAGCCTTATAGACAATGGTCGTCTTATTGTGGACATTAAATGCCGCAACACGTTAGATATGCTAGCCAACTACAGATGGGACCCTAGACCAGAGCTGCTACAACCCAAGCCTATCCATAACGAGTTTTCGCACATAGCGGACGCTTTACGCTATGCACTATACAGCTTTACTGTGTAGACGGAAGTGGGAGTAAATTAATTACTTTACAAATTTTCAAAAATGATTATAATAGCTTATATTGATATGGAGGAAGGATTTTATGGCAGCAAACAATAAAAAACGAGTAGCTGTTAAACATATACGAGATGGGATTAAGTCCAGATACAAGAAGGACTGTAAATGCAGTATATGTGGAACAGACGAGAACCTAGAGCTGCACCACTATACTACAGTTTCTACACTCTTCAAGAATTATGTTGAGGAGCACAACATCCCTGTTACAACAGACGAGGAAGTGGTAGCTATGAGAGATGGCTTTTACGCTATGTACGAGTATGAACTTATAGACTTTACTGTTACACTTTGTGCGGACCACCACAGAAAACTACACTCTATTTACGGTAGAGAGCCTCCTTTACATACCGCTGAAAAACAGGAACGTTGGGTTAAAAAGCAACGTGACAAGGCCGAGGGTAAAGTTTCTAAAGGTAGATTCTCTTCCCTTATTTAAAGGAAAAATGCTAAGTGTCCAACCTACGAAATAAACTTTACAAAAATAAAGGCAATAGAGGCCAACGCTTCATTGCCGAAGAAGCTGGCACTAGTGTTAGCAGCAACCAGACTAAACAAAGAACAACTGAAAATGCTTACAACCTAATGGAGATTGTCAACCGATGTGTTAACCTTCTAGTAGATTTAGGATCGGACATAGAATTCGATATAAAAGAAAAATTACCCTTTACCCCTAAAACCAGTGGTCTTAGAGAGAAGACATTAAATGTTCTTCTTAATAACAGACCTAACCCTTTTATGGATATTAATACGTTTAAGCGATTATTATTGCTAGACTTAATAGTAGATGGTAATGCATTTATTCACTTTGACGGGGCTGGGCTGTACCACTTACCTGCCAAAGATATGGAGGTAGTTCCGGATGAAAAAACGTACGTTTCGAGGTACACTCTTAATTCTACTACTCAGTTTAAACCTCATGAAGTTCTACACATCAGAGACAACTCCGCCTCCTCAGAGTACCGAAGTTACCGAGGTAGGTCAAGACTCCTAGCGTGTTTAAAGACTATCTTAACTCATGAGTCCGCATTAGAATTTCAGTCTAGATTTTACGAGAGTGGTACAATGATTGGTCTTATAGTTGAGACTGAGGCCGTACTAAGCTCTAAGTTAAAAAATAGACGAGAAGAAGAGTGGATGCAGAAATTCAATCCTAAAGACTCCTCTGGTAGACCAATGATACTAGACGCTGGAATGACGGCTAAGTCCTTAAACACTAATAGCTTTAAGGATATAGACTTCAACGGCTCCATGGAAACTATGGAGAAACGTATTTCTATGGCGCTAGGCATACCTCATATATTACTAGATTCTGGTAATAACGCAAATATTAGACCTAATATGGAACTAATGTTCTCAACTACTATACTGCCAATGCTTACTAAGTTCGAATCAATTTTTGAATTCTTCTTTGGGTACGACATTCAGTTGTCCACTCATAAAGTAATAGCACTAAGACCTGACCAGAAGGCTGAATCTGATAGATTATCTTCTCTAGTTAATAATGGTATTATGCTAGGCGCAGAAGCTAGAGAAACATTACGACTAGAAAAAATTGATGACCCCGCCCTAGACGAGATACGAATTCCTGCTAATATAGCCGGTTCTGCTACTGGAGTCTCGGGACAGGAAGGTGGCAAACCCCCTTCAGATAAAGATGAATAATGTCTAAACTAAAAGAAATCAAAGAAGTATACGGTAAAGAACTACCTGGAAAGACTGCGTTTAGAAACGACGAAGATGCTCCTTGTTCTCTACAAGACCTTTATGAAGACTTTGGTAGCTGGGACAACTTCGTAGCTGAATACGAAAAGTTCTTAAAGCCTGCTAAAGTAACTACTCCTGTAGCTAAGCCTAAAGCTCCTGCAGAGGCAACTATTAATGACAAAGCTAAATAAGTCCTACGAAGGTAGGCTAGTTAGTAAGATAAAGTCCGTTACTTTAGATGAAGAGACCGATGATCTAATAATTGAAGGGTATGCAAATACTACTTCTAAAGATAGGTCAGGGGATGTTATCCCTATGGACACTTGGAAGAAGGCGGGAGCACTTTCTAACTTTTTAAAAAACCCCATCATATTAGCTTACCATGACCACAGTAATCCTGTCGGTAAAGCTATAGAACACTACATTGATGAGCAAGGCTTAAGAATTAAAGCTTTGATTAGCAAAGGTGCCGGTAGGGTGTACGATCTTGTTAAAGATGGTATCCTTACAACATTTAGTGTTGGATTTTACATAAAGGACGCAGAGTACCACAGTAAAACCGATACATATTTAATCACAGAATTAGAGTTACTAGAGGTATCGGTTGTTTCCGTTCCTTGTAACCAAGACTCTACTTTTTCGGTCTCTAAATCGCTATCTGATAGTGATGCTGAGGCATTCAAAAATGAACTATTGCCTTCAAATAAAAAGGCTGAAAATAATGAATCTCATAAGGAAGAAACAATGCCAAATAGCACTGAACAAAACAAACCGACGCTTACAATGAGCGACGTTGAAAAATTAATCGCAGACCGCGAAGCCGCTGCTGCTGCTGCTAAAGCTGCTAAAGATGCTAAAGCTGCAGAAGCTGAACAGCGTATTGCAGAAATCAAAGCTGCTTCTACTGCCGCTGCTAAAGAATTAGTAGAGGGTCTTGAAGCTAAAATGAAAGAGAGCTCTGATGCTTTCTCTGCGGAAATGAAAGAAAAGCAAGCTATTATCGAAGCTCTTGAGACAGAAGTACGCCAAGTAGTTGCTGCTAAGTCTAAATCGTTTAACTATAACCGTGTAAACGAAGGTATGCAAGGCGAAGCTCGTAAAACAGCTAGTGATGCAGTTTTACTTGGTCTAGTAACTAAGCAAGGTACTTTCGGTACTAAGTTTGGTGAGAGTATCAAAGCTGTTAACGATTCTTCTTCAATTGAAGTATCAAGCGAAGCGTACGAAACAGTATTCTCTCAAGACCTGATTCGCGATATTCAAGCTGAACTAGTAATTGCTCCTCTGTTCCAAGACATTACTATGACTTCTGCTAACCTTACTATCCCAGTAAACCCTAACCGTAAAAACGCTACATGGGTTGAAAGTACTAGTTATGGTACAGATGGTAGCTCAGGTGGAGAAATCTCTAACCAACTAACAGAAATCAACTTAAAGACTTTCAAGTTAGCTGCTAAGAGCTTCATCACAGATGAAACATCAGAAGATGTTATTATGCCACTTCTACCTCTTATCCGTCAACACTTAGTTGAAGCACACGCTAACGAAATCGACCGCGCATTCCTATTAGGGACTGGTTCTGGCCAACCTAAAGGTCTAGTAATTCGTGCTACTGAAGCGGAAGGTTCTTCTGATTCAACTGGTAAAGCTGGCGGTGTTGAAGTTTCAGCTGCTACAGCTAGTGGAGCTACACCAATTACTGCTAAGATGATTCTTAAAGCTCGTAAGAAAATGAAACTTTACGGACTTAAGGTTCGTGACGTGACTCTAGTAGTTTCAACAGAAGCTTACTACGCGCTTGTTGAAGACGACGCATGGGCTGACGTTAACCTTGTTGGTGGAGCAGCTACTAAGCTTTCTGGCCAAGTTGGTTCTATCTACGGTATGCCAGTTATCGTAAGTGACCACTTCGAAGCACCTGGTGTTTCTAAAGTATACGCTATCCTAGTTAACACTAAGAACTTCATCGTTCCTACTCAACGTAACATTACAGTACGTACTGACTTTGACGTAGAGAAAGATCGTAGAGTAATCGTTGCTACACAACGTCTAAACCTAGAATCTCTAATCCGTGATACGGATAACAAAGATAAAGGTATCGTTGCAGTATCTTACGCTGGTGCGTAATATTACTTAAATAAAGATTAAGCCCTGCCCACCTTTGGGTGGGGCTTTTTTATTGGGAGAACACTAAATGAGTACAGTTATAACTCTTGAAGAGTATAAGCTATACAAGGGAATTAATAACCCTAACCAAGACGAAAAATTAGAACCTTTAATCGAGTCTTGCAACTCCATTGTCTCTACTTACTGCGGCCTAGATTTCTCATACAACTCTGACTATTCTGTAGTGTTATCTAACAGGAGTAATATAATATTATTACCTCACGCACCTGTTATAGAAGTAACTAACCTTACTGTATTCAGTTCCGGCACGGTTATCAGCCCTAGTCAGTATATGTTAGATAAGGATGCTGGTATGATAACAGTTATCGACCCTACTGTAGTTATGCCTAGAACACCCTACGGCCTAAGAGCTGATGTAGTACACGGAGTAGAAGCTACACCGCACGATATTAAGTTAGCTGCTATAGAATTGGTTACGTACTACGACAAGAGAGAGTTTAATAAATCTCAGGACATAGGTAATGGGCAGTCTGTTGATTTCGTATCCGACGCTATATTACCTCCTCAGATTAAATCAGTTTTAGACTTACACAGGGTACTATAATGTTCACAGACTTCCTAGACGCAGATTATAGAAACTTGATTGAGGATAAACTAAGAACATCTATTAAAACTAACAAACTGTCTGAGTATAAGGAAGCTCTAGTAACACGAGGAGTAGACTTATCATATACCTTAGAAGCTAGAGGATTAGAGACGCCTACAGGTAGCGTTGAGGATATTGCTGATGCTGCTGTAGAGGTAATCCTAAATGAAATTGATGGTGTAGTAACTTCTATCGTAGCAGGTGAGAAAGCTAAGGACGTTAAAGGGTTTAAGAGAAAGGGTAAGATTAAGGTAACAAAAGCAGCGCAGGCCCTTCGCGGCCGAGGCGGTAGGTTTATTGGGGCACTTAGATTAGCTACATTGCTCAACTCTATGGTCAAAATAAAAGCTACTGAAATAATGAAAAACCTGTCGCACGGTAATACTCTTAACTACAGAACTGGTAGATTAGCTAACTCTGTAAATATAACCAGTTTCAATCTTAAAACCCGTAGCGTGTATTTCTCATACATGCACTACCCATACCAGACATTTGAACCAGGCTTCAAACAGTTCAAGCCTGGAAGAGACCCTAGAGACATATTCTCTAATGCCATAGCCGAGGCTCTAACGGAGCTGATTAGCGTTAAAGATTTATCAGAGACTCGTTTCTCTGTATACTCAGGAAGGTCTAAGCACGGAAATATATCCGGAGGAAGTTTTAAATGAGCGCTAGATCTGCAATACCAGAAGCGTATGTGGCCAAATTAAAAGAAGTATTAGTTGGTCATTCGGGGTTCAATACCAACATTTACGATAATGTATATTCCAAAGTAATGCATTTTAAGGATATACAAAACTTCCCTACAGTTACAGTCACCCCTGGACCTGAACAACGTCAAGACATGCCCTCTAACTTTACATTATGTAATTTAGAGGTAGCGGTCAGAATATATGTATCAGACCAAGATGACTCCCAAGGGAAGCTAGAGACTATCATAGGTGACTTAGAAAAGTTTTTTGACAACAATCTTAATATCGAGTATAATTTATCTAACAGCACTGGTACTCTAACTACAAGAAGAACCATATCTAACACAATATTATCAATAACTACTGATGAAGGCATTCTAGCTCCTCTTGGAGTAGGCGAAATTCTTTTATCTGTAGAGTATGAGAAGATAAGATAAGCAGGAGAAAAGATGTCTTTAAATCTATCACGTAATACTAGATTATGGGTTAGTACTTCAAGTACCACTCATAACAACTCAAACACATTCGAGATTCCTATCCAAGACGGTTATAGCTTAGGACAAAGCGTTACCTCAGAGGATATATCTCCAGAAGAAGCAGGTCCAGTACCTACACGTGGGTCTAAGCGTTTTAACTTAGCTTTCGATCCAGTTTCATGGAGCTTCTCTACATACTTAAACCCTTTCCGCTCTAGTGGTGATGTAATGGCTATCGATGCTATTATGTGGCATGCTTTAGCAACAGGAAATGACCTTCCAGTACAGCTTACTGGTGACGGCGCTGGTGGTCCAGACCAGACTGATGTTTTCACTACTGGTTCATCTTTCAAAGTAGGATTTACTAAGAACAGTGCTCACGTACTTAAAAAGCTATATCTTTACTTTAAGATTGATAACAACGTTTACCGCGTTGATGAAGCTCAGGTAAACGAAGCTGCTATACCTCTTGATATTTCAGATATTGGTATGACTAACTGGTCAGGACAAGGTACTAAGATTACACAAATCGAAGAGCCTACTTTTATGTCTGCCATAGGTGCTGAGTACGATATTGGTGGTTCTTCTACTGATAGTTATGTAGCAATTCCTACTGACAAGAGCTATATTTTGAACAAGCTAACAACAGTTACTATGCAATCTGACGCTGGTGGTTCACAAGCGTTCTATAACATTGCCCTAACTGGCGGAACAATTACTATAGCTAACAACATTAGTTATGTAACTCCTTCTACCCTAGCTGAAGTAGATACTCCTGTTGGTTCATTTACTGGGTCTTTCTCAGTATCTGGTAACATGGATAGCTACCTACGAGGTGGTATTGGTCTAGCCGATGGTTCTGATATTGACAATGCGTACGGGTCTGAAGACTTACTACGTTTAATGTCTGAAAACCGTGAAGTTATTAACGCTTCTAACATTATATTCGAGATGGGTGGTAGAACTAATGCTTCTAAAGTACTAGTTACTTTACCAAACGCTCAGATTGGTGTTCCAGCTATGTCAGTAGACTCAATCGTTTCTCAGTCTTTAGAATTCAAAGGTATTCCTAGTTCTTCAGATATGAACGATGGGGATGAGGTAAACCTAGAGTTCTTCCAGTAATAGGAGAGCTTATATGAGCTTTATATTTAAAAGAGGCTCTAAACTGATACTCGACGACGGAGAGAACCGATACCAGTTACTGGTATCGGACTTCTCTTTCTCCGAGACGTTTTTAGAGCAGGGATACAACCAAGCTACGCTACACGACCCTAATGCAATAGAGAACTATACGTACTCTAACGCGAAAAGTAATGCTACATTTCAGTTTGATATGTACTTCAGCGACTCAAAGGTTGTGGAAAATAGAGTCCTAGAATGGTACGGTTTTTCGCAAACTGGTGATTTCCCTACTAGGATAAGCAGCCTTAGCAATACGTTAAACCTATATATAGATATGGGAACTTACGCTATACTTATAGACTCAGCCGTATTAGAGAATCTTAGTTTCAAGTTAGACCCTAGAGGCGTACTTGCATTAAACGTAACTGGAAGTGGTGTAACCACTACTGAACAGGGAGTATCTTTACCTACCACTGGCACCCTATATACTCAGGAAGGGTTTTCCAATAACTACCTGACAGCTAGTATTGGCGGACAGGATGTAACTAACGTTTCGGGTATAACCCTAGAACTAACTAAATCAGTTGAGTGGGTCAATACTCAGACAGTGCATGATGCACTTAGTAACACTTTATATATTAAGGATAGATTCACTGCTACTAACTTATCAGTATCAGGAACTATATCAACAATAAAAACAACAGACAGCGAACCTAAATATGTAAATAACACGCAGTTATTAATAGGTGTTGGCGACTATATGCTTATCAACCTAAATAGCTGTAACATAACAGAACGAGTCTCTGTAGACTCAGGTATACTAAGTAAAGTGGCAGACTATAAGCTACTAAACTCAGTAGACTCAACAATTATAATCTAGAGGAAACAATGATTAATTTAAAAGATATTGCTAAAGAAACAAAAACAGCTACACTAGACTACCCTGGGAAGGGAGGGTTTAAAGTTACAGTAAACCTAGTAACTCGTACTAGAGCTTCAAAGATTCATAAAGAGTCTTTACAAGTTAAAATGAACGATTTAGGTGTAATGGAAGAAAGCATCAACGAAGATAAATTTAATAACAAATTTGTATCTGCTGCTATTTCAGGTTGGGAAGGTTTGACAGGAGCACATATTAAAGATATGTTACCTGTAGACGAAGACGCTATCACAGACGAAGATACTATTGAATATACACATGATAATGCTATGATGCTAGTACAACAATGTGGTGAATTTGATAAGTGGCTTAACGAGGTAGTCTTTAAACTTAGACACTTTCGTAGAAACTAAGTTTAAAGAAGGGATAGACACACTAGACAAATATTTAGACTGTTCTTCCGAAGGACTATCTAAGAAGGACTACCTAGATATATGTGAACGTTTAGGTGATACTCCCAACCCTAAGAAAATGCCTGTGGAGTACTCAGACTTAGCCCCCAATATACAAATAGCGTTAGATATGTATAATAAACTACCTGACACCTATACAGGAGGTCAGATCAGTACTTACTCGGGGAAGAATACTTCCCCATTAGCCCTCCTATTTGATATATATCTTATAGAGGACGAACTATCAAGAGCGGAGATAACAGAAACAATTATGCATATAGACATTAGGAATGTAAAACTTTCAATGGCTAGAGCAGAAAAACAGCTTAAGAAAAAGTAAGCACCAGTTATCCTCTGGAGTGAAGCACGTGTGTTTCACGTTTGGCTCTAGGTCGCAAGGTCTAGGGCCTTTTTTGTAATAAGGAAACATATGGCAAATAAAAATATACGAGATATAGTAATCAAAGTTAGTGGTAAGGATTTGAACACTGCGTCCAAGGACTCAGAAAAACTTAATACTAACTTAGAGGCTATTATGAATACTGTCAAAGGCTCTGGTAGGAAGTTTACTTCTCTAAATACCGCCTTAGAAAGTATGAGCAAAAATATGAAGTCTGTAAATGCTTCAATGAACTCCTCAAAGATACGTACCAAGGGGCTAGAAGCTTACCAAAAACGAATGGAGGCTGTTAGAAAGAGCCTAATATCTGTTAATGAAGTAGCTAGTACGACTGCAAAGAATTTATCTAACATAGATAACTCTACAAAGGGAAGTGGGACATCTCAGATGGGCTCTGAAGTTAAAGACTTGAACGAGTCACTCTCCGCTCTAGATAAGCGTCTTAGAATCGCTATTGTTCAACTTAGGGAGATAGTAGATAACACAGGTAAAACTGCTACTAGATTGAAAGAGACCCGTGAAGCAACTAGGGCAACTACAGAGAGCATCAAAGAGTACGGTACTGCGTCTAGTAGAGCTGCCAAGTCTCAGGACTCATTTAATAACTCTGCCAGAGGTTTAGCAGGGCAAGGTAGGTCTAGTAAACGAGCATTCAGTGAATTAGCGTTTACTATGAACCCACTGACCTCTATGTACGCTAGTATAGCTATTAACGTATACGCTCTATCTGAAGCATTTAGACTACTTAATGAAGCAGCTAACTTTGATAGACTTATGTCACAGACTGCTAGCTTCTCGGCTGCGGTTAGCGGTATCAACGTTAAAGGTTTAGCCGTGGAAATGTCTGAACTATCAGCAGGTGTTTTATCAGTTAGAGAGAGTATGCAGTTTGCTACTAAAGGTGCTGCTTTTAACTTTACAGCAGACCAACTAGAGAGACTTACAGTAGGTGCTCGAAAAGCTAGTATAGCCTTAGGTAGGGACTTTAATGACTCTATGGATAGGGTTTTACGTGGTATCTCCAAGCAAGAAATCGAACTATTTGATGAATTAGGTGTAGTTACCCGACTTACGCCGGCATTTGAAGCGTACGCAGGGTCTGTTGGTAAGTCTGTAGAGCAACTATCAGACTACGAAAGACAACTAGCACTAACTATTGAGGTTGAAAAACAATTAACTGAAAGATTTAGTGGTATAGAGGTAACGGCTACAGCTTGGGAAGAGTTAGGAGTTACAGTTAAGAACGTTACAGATAACGTCCTAATTGGGCTTAGTAAAGCGCTAGAGCCTTTAGCCGAAATGGCTAAGAATATGCTTGACTTAGTAGGTACTAGTACAGCTCTTAGTAAGTCTACTACCAACCTAGTAGAAGCCCAAGATACTTTTAATAAAGCATTGGATGGTGGGCACTTAGGTCAGGCTATAGTAGCGTACTCAGAAATGATTGAGGCTCAGCAAACAGTTACAGAGACTGTAGGATCTAGTGCAGAGATGATTGAAAAGGCTCGCGAGAACACTGAAAATCTAACTTTAGCACTTCAAGTATTAACAGCAGTAACTTCAGTATACGCTGCTAGAACTTTAATAGGTATGTTAGCCCCTGCACTTACTGCTGTAAGAGCAGCGTTTGTAGCAGGTATAGCCACTAACAAAGCATATACGGCGTCTTTAATACTAATGACAGGTGGTAAGATACCTACAGCGCTTCTTACGATAGCCACAGGTATTAGAGCAGTTACACTAGCCGTGAAAGCAGCTACGGTAGCTATGTTTACTAATCCACTATTCTTAATACTAACTGGTATTGCTGCAGCAGGGTTCTTCCTGTTTAAAGACCAACTAACCGGTATAGCAGAAGCTGTGCTAGAAATGATACCTGGTATTGATAGCTCTAGTCAAGCACTAGAGAAGCAGACAAAAGCGGTTAACTCAGCAGAAGTAGGTATTCAAAACTATGCTAGAGCCTTAGGAGCTGCTGGTGTAGCAGTATCTAGTCTGTCACAAGATGAAATAGCTCAACTAGGTAGTGCTTTTTTAGCCAATGAGAGAGACTCAGCACAAGCTGTCGCAGACCTACAAGCGTTAACTACTCAGTCTAGTAAAGGTGTCGGACCTCTTAGAGAGTTCGCAGACCAACTAGGTAAACTTAGAGAGTCAAGCCTTACAAAAGGTTTAGAAAAGATTCCTAAGGTAATGGAGGAGTCTAGAGAGAGGTTTAGAGAGGTTAGTGAATCTATTGGCCTTATGGACAGTAAGATTGATACTTTTGATAAGCTGTATGATTATACTGAAAGACTTAATAAGTCTATTAGAGATCTTTCATTCAACTTAGCTGTAGCAGGTAACAATAATACACTTTTTGCAGGTACTAAGGTAGATATACTAGAATCTGAACTGTCTATGCAAAAAAGTATACTAGCTGAGCAACTTAAAATGACTGAGGTTAGTTTAGAGGATGTTAGACTTCGCAAAAACGAAATCTACCTACTAAATCAGAAGTTAGATATTGCCAGAGACCAAGCTAAAATGGATGTAACAAACTTCCAGAACGCTCAGTCTACTTTTGGGTTAGAAATGAGTACTGTGGGAGTTTATAGTGAAAAGTCTACAGAACTAGCAGTTCAGTTAGAGAACGAGAGAAACATACTGGCTACTAAATCAGTGTCTACTACCGTTTCTACTATAGATTTAGAGCTACAGAGAAATAAGGTAACTCTATTATCTAAACAGCTTAGACAGCAAAAAGACCTTGAGAAAGCTCAGAAAGCTACTAGACAAGCTGATGCTACTAACTTTATTAATCAGTCTGACGTAGAGAAAGGTAACGCATTTGAGACCTTAGGCGGTAGAAGGGTTAATGAGATAGAGAACGCAGCCCGTGTATCTATCGCAGCAGAATCAGCGTATACCTTAGCTAAGGCTAAGTACGACGAAGCGGCAGTTGAGGGTAAAACTTCTACCGAAGGTCTAGCCAAGTTAGCGCAGGAAGCGGCCAATGCATCTATGGATGTTGGTATTGCTAAGGCGCAAGAACAAGCGGCCTCTTACAGAGATATGGCAGCAGCCATTAGTGAGGTAGCAGGTGCTGTACCTGGACTGACTAGCATACAGGACCAGTTTATCGGTATGTCGGAGTCTATAGCTAACACTATGGCTAATACGACTGAACTGATTGCGAGTGGTCAAGAGTTAACACTTTCTGATTTCTCAGATTCAATCATACAAGTAGGGACTATGTCAAGCTCTATGTTCTCTAGTATGTCTGAAGGTGTGGTTGCTGATATTGATAACCAAATCGCTGCGGAACAGAAACGTGATGGTAAGTCTCAAGAGTCCCTAGCTAAGATTCAAGCATTAGAGAAGAAGAAGATTAAAGAGACTGAGAAATCAAGTATTGCTCAGACTGCAATGTCTACTTCACTTGCTATCATGAAAACTATGGCAGAAGTGCCGTTCCCTGCTAACATTGCAATGTCAGCTGCTATAGGGGCTATGGGGTTAATGGAAGTTAACAACATCAAGAAAGCATCTGCGGGTCAGATCGCTGCCCTAGATACTAGTAGTTCAGGTCTATCGGTATCTGTGGGATCTAGAAATAACGCTGTAGACGTAGGTCAGAGCGCCTCCATGGGCGAACTATCGTTCTTACGTGGTGAGTCTGGTGTGGGTAGTACAGCCAATAGCTTTACTCCTGGTAGGGCTGGTGGCGGTACCGCTACAAATAGCATAACTGTTGGGGAGCGTGGTCCTGAGACTATTACCCCTATACAACCTATAAATGTTAACCCTGCATCTAATAACTCTGGTGGAGAAACTAGAAACGTTACTAATAGAATGGAGCTTAATATTACAGCCCTAGATTCACAGTCTATCGAAGATAGGTCTGATGATATTTGGATGTCATTAGAGAAAGCTGCTAATGCTAGAGGCTTCACGCTGAACGCATTAGGATAACCAAAAAGCAATATGTCTTCGGGCATATTGCTTTTTTCATTTGTGCAGTAAAATTATTCTTCAATATTTAAAAAATAGGAGTTGACAAATGCAGGTTAATTGCGTATAATATTATTAATAAATTAAGGAGGTAACCCGTGTCATATAATCAATCAATTCAACAATTACCCGACCCTAACACTACACCTGTAGGTCCGGGCTGGGCGTCTCAATCCATACTCGATACTGCACCTGGACAGTCCAACGATTTGAACGGGGGCTCTACAGTTTCAGTTTATCAAGGTGGTAATTACTGGACAATAACTTTAAACTACTCAGCTATGCCCGTAGATGAGTACACAAATTTAGGCTACTTTATTAACTCACTAAAAGGAAAGGCTACCAAGTTCTATGTTAGCCTACCAGGCAAGACACATCCAAAAAGTGGTGCGTGGGCTGTGGATACCGCAGATAGACGCGGTGAGGGTAACATAACTAAAGTATCAGCGAACTCCATTAAAGTAGCTTCTGAGGTACTTCTAGGGGGAGAGCTACAAGTAGGTGACTACTTAAAACTGTCAGATAGTGACAGAATATACTACATCATTGGAGTAGAGTACGAGGATACGAGTGTGATATACACATTCCACTCACTACTAGAAAAAACACCCAATGCTACTACATATCTAGAACCTAATGATATTAAATTTAAATGCGTCCTTAAAGGAGACAAGCCTACCGAAACTATAGGGGTCTCAGGACTGGTGGAAGGGTTTTCCCTGCCGCTTAAGAGTACGGTGATATAATGGCTAGTCGCAGAGGTTATACAGATGCTGCTTTACGCTACCTAGGAGAAAATCAGTCGGTAAGTATAGCTCACTTGGTAGAACTAGAACTTCCTACCATACAAGGTGATTCCATTAGCGGATACTTTACTGACTACGGAGTACCTCTAGAGTACGACGGTAAAATATACGAAACAAATAAAATACTAAAAATATCCGACATACGAGAAGACCAAGCTATTAAAGTAAACACCCTAACAATAAATGTAGCTGGTGAGTGGGAAGAAGAGCTGGAGAGAGCTCTGCGACAACCAACAGACGTATCCTACGTCAATAAGTCCATAACTGTTTACCGAGCATTCCTAGACGACAATGGTGACATAATTGATATGGACGTTGACGGCGGACCTATTAAGTTCTTTAAGGGTTTGATTACAGATATTAAAGTATCAGAGGCAGTAATCACAGGGTCTAGTGTTGTATCCTGGGAAGCCGCTAACCATTTCAGCCAATTTGAAAAGGTGACTGGAAGACTAACAGATGACACTTCTCATAGAGGTCTAGTTAGTGTTGAGATAGAAGATAATGTGTATCAAGACCTGCCCGACCCTTCAGTAGCTAGAAAAGCTTCTCATGTTAATGACTTAGGGTTTATGCATGCCAATACCGCTATAGACGTGGAAGCTCAGTACAAGGCTACAGAAACCAGATACAAAATGGTTCGTCGTGGAGGTTTTGCAGGACTAGCTGGAATGGAGCGTCTTGTGGAACACGAAGTGGAAGTTACTAGAGAGATAGACCTACGATTTAATCTGTCTGCTCAATATCTACCTAAAGTATATGGGGTTAGACGCCTAGGACTAAACCCTATCTTTGCAGGCGTTGACGCCTCAGACCCTCAACAAGTGTATGCGGTATATACTGTGGCAGAAGGGGAGATAGACGGATTCCTTAACTTCTACATAGCTAATAAGACTATAATTTGTGGTCAGCCTGACGACTACGAGGAAGAAGAAACCACTATATGTATAGGGTCTCAGAGAAGTGGAAATACTATAGAGACTTCTGCAGAAGGTGGGACTGGTGTTAATGGGGCTACTTCTATACACGGTACTACTTATGATATAGAGGACGAAGACGGCGTAATAAACATTACTGTTTACCATGGTACAGAAGACCAACTAGCCGACCCTACTCTAGTTAATATAGCAGCTAATCAAGGGTTTATACTTCAAGGAGATACTCCTGGTGAAGAGTACTGGGGAAGCCAGCATAGATTATTAGATACCGCGTATATCGTGGTTCATACTACTCTGACTGAAGATAAGACTGAGATACCTGAAATAGAAGTTGTTGTGCAAGGTACTAAGCCTAAAGTATGGGACTCTACTGACCTTACACCTGCTGGTGGAGTAAAAGATCATACATTAAATATGGCATGGCATATTTTAGACTACTTAACCAGTGATTCTGGTGGTCAGATAGACATTGAAGATATAGATATTGAATCATTTTGGGAGTCTGCTCAGTTGCTGCAGGTTGAGGATACCTCGTACGAAATAGCATGGGTCCCTTACTGGAGATATATTGGGTGGGAGCAGCTTAGTAGTTCCTACTTTGATGTTCACGGTAACGAAATACCTATCAGAGCTAAATGGCAGTGCAACACATTACTTAATACAGACGTTACAGCGTTTAAAAATGTTAAGTCTATGTTATCACAAGTTAATGGGTCTCTTAACTACGTAGGTGGTAAATACACGTTATCTGTAGAAAACGACAACGATGTAGTTAAAGACGGTGACGGTGAAGATACAGTAATCGACTGGACTGAGTGTAAGGGTAGTATTACCTCCAAGAACACCTCTTCCAAAGATAGCTGGAACACTATCGATGCTAGAATACCTGACCCAGCTAAAGGGTACGCTGCTAATAGTATTGTTTTCTTTGATGCTGCTAATAAGGCTGCGGATAATAACGTAGAGAAGAAGGGTAGGTTAGATTTTAGCTTTATTCTTAACTATTATACGGGTAGGTCTCTAGCAGCCACGCAACTTAGTAGGTCCAGATACTCAAGAACTTTCTCCATTCAAACATACTACAAGTACTCCTACCTTAAAGTAAACGATAACGTATATTTTAACTATCCTAGATTCTTTACGAACCCTAAGAAATTTAGAGTTACTTCTGTATCCTTACTGAGTAGTGGTCTAGTATCGTTAACACTTACTGATTACAGTAGTGATACATTTGATGCTATAAACCAAAGCGATAGGTCTAATCTTCAAATACCTCCAGTTATTGGGGTAAGAGCTCCTACTGAGCTAGAGATACTTACAGACTGGACAGAAGATACTCCAGCAAATACATCATTTTTAGTTAAATGGAAGCCTTCGGCTTCGGAGCCTGTTCTACGTTACGACATGCGTTGGTTTATAGGCCCAGAAAACGACACCCCCGACCAACAAGACTCGGGTATTGCAGTATCTCCATCCTCGGTAGACTCTAGTGGCAAGGTTTACGCTTTTATTGAAGGGGTAAATCCTAGAGACGATGACTGGAGATTGCAAGTGCAGGTTAGGACTGTTTTAGGCTCCGGTGAGTACAGCAGATGGGTATCTGTAGACTTATACTCTACTGACCCGCTAGTTCCTCTTAACTTAGATTCTATAACAGGGTTCATTGCTACGAACACAGTACCAGGAACTAGTAATCAATTCTTTGGTTCATCTATAGACCTGCAGTGGGATAACAATGACCTACCTACTAACGCATACGAGATTGTGTTTTACAATCCAAATAACGAAAGTACAGAATATAGTCAATGGATTGTTACTAGACCGAATACGGACAAAGAAACATTCCAATACACAATTAATATGAACCTAGCTGACTATCTAGCTAATACCGGAACTTCAGGAATACTTAGAAGTATCGGAGTTAAGATACGTGGCAGGTCGGACCCTAGACTAACCCCAGGACAGCAAGTACCTGGCTACAGTCAGTTGGGTACAGGCCCTTGGGCATACTTAGAGATTTAAATGAAGAATATACAACCCCAAAGCCCAAGTATAGTGTCAGTTACGCTACTTGGGGCTAAGGCTAGAGTAGTTCACTCTAGCCTTGTTGATTATGATGCTCAATCGGTGGCATGCTTTTTGTACGCAGTTACTAAAGGAACATCCGACTATAGAAATTCCAATTCGTACGAAAGCGTCCTACTAATTGACAAAGGGGATGTAAACTTCTTTGACCTACCAGTACCTACTATAGATGACACCCAAGAGTACGTTATTGAAATAGCTGTTGTCGATGAGCTAGTAGGAGGGGCTACTGTAGCAGGTAGTTCTATCCAAAGAATAACTTACGAAGGCGACTTACTAAATACTGTAAGCAATCCTTTAATAACCGAGCAAGTATCTACTGCCATTGTACTAAGTTCAGCTACTAGATTTAATAAGGTTAGGGGTGCATACTTAACCGACGTAATAGTTAATATACCTGACAGTGTAACTAACTCTGCACCTCCTTTCCTTACTTTTAATGTGGTCGCTGAAAATATAGAGAATACAAACATATCCAGTATGACTATAGACTATTCTACTGGGTACGACGGGTCATCTCTTAATAGTCTTACTTGGGACTCAATGTACACTGGGCCTTACCAAGGAACGATTAGCGGCTCTGCTGGTCTTACAATCGGTGAGACATACGTTTTCAGAACTGTAACTTACTTTGCTGATGGTACTACGTCAACCGAGTATTATGACAGTGATGTGAATACTACAAACTTAGAACACCCTCTAGTAGAGACTGTTTTTTCTGGTAGTTTAATTACTCCCCCTGACTTTTCAGCACTTAACTTTGAAGCGTTTACTAGTTGGGACGGTACTGCAACGTACGAGCTTAAACTTTCTTGGGTATGGGGCGGTACTGATACTGGGTCTGTAAGACACTTTGAGGTGCAGCAGCTACGAAGAGATACGTTAGCGGATGGTACGAATTCTGCCAATTTAGACTGGACAGATGCTATTGATTATATAGCAGCACCTAGTTCAACAAACTTATATATACCTGCTATACCCCTAGGTATTAAGTACATATTTAGAATACGTGCTGTAGGTTGGGGTTCCGAAGAGACTAAGTACTCAGATTGGCTATACGGTAAGGTGGTTTTAGGTAACGTAGATAACGTAAGTTTTGATATTATACCTAATAATAGTACTCCTCCTATTAATACTAACATACAGGTAACTGACCAAGCTATTAGTGCGTACAAAGACTGGGGTTTAGGTACTCAGTTTAGGACTTTCCATGTTGATGCTAATACGGGTAACGTGAGCATTGGTGGAGATAAGTTAATATTTGATGCAGTCAATGGCAACTTATCCGTAGAAGGTTCCGCTATTATAAATGATATTACTGCGGCTTCTTTTGTTATGGACTGGGTAGGTGGTACGGCTCCTAGTTTGAGAACAGCTACTAAGTCTGATTACGCTATGGGCGGATCAGGTATGTGGGCGGGGTATACAGACAATACTACATTCAAGTTTGATTTAGGTGACGACACAGGCTTTATACGTTGGGATGGAGAAAATCTAGAAATATCTGGTGGAGTTACTATTACACTACCTAACGATGTTAGTAGCTTACCTCCAGGAGCTTTAGGATACACTACCCTAGCGGTTTCTGCGACAAATAACATAGTTCTTTTCAATGGTGAGAATAACTCACTTAAAGAAAGTCCAACTACTATAAACCTTAACGCGAATAGTAATGGGGACTCTACTTTCATATCTAAATTGGTATGGGAGGTATTAGACTCCGATTCTAATGACGTTACTAGTCAACTACTATCTGAGCAGTATACAAACGCCCCTGAGAATAGTAAGAAGCTAACTATAAGTACAGCTAACGGTGGGTTATCTGCGTATAACAACCTTACTGTACGAGTATACTACAAGCCTGGCTCTGAGAATTGGAGCACTGCTAACATAAAGGACCTTACCAATATCGGTAAGGTTAAAACCTACGATGATATTGTTGGACTAGAAGAACCATTCTACGCCTACTTAACTAACGAGTCGCAGCCTATTCCAGTAGATGCAGAGAGTAAGAACCCATACCTAGCAGACGCTACAGGAGACATGAAGATTTACCAAGGTACTACTGACCTGTCTAACTCTCCAAATACATCGTATACGGTAGTTAACGCTGATGGGTGTTCTGTTAGCCTTAGTGGGAATACTTATACAGTTACTGCTATACCGCTAAGTTCTGGAGTGCCTACTAAAGATACGTATGCTGTAACTATAAGGGCTACGTATATATCTGACGGTACCCCTATTACATATGATAGAGTGTTCTCTCTATACATTTCTAAGCAAGGTGCTAAGGGAGACCCTGGAAGTCAGGGAGACCCTGGACCTAAAGGAGACGACGGGACTACGCTGTATACATGGTTAAAGTACGCGTCTTCATTGTACTCATGGCAGGGCAACTCTTCTTGGGATACGTCTAACGACACTGGTATCACTTTCGAGTTTGAGTCATCCGGAGCTAAAGACTGTGTGCTTAGACTACTACTTACCGACGCAGAGGGTGATATATCTGTAGACCTAAACGGGAATACAGTATTATCAAACCTTTCTGGACCGAATAATGCTCAAGTATGGTTTAATGCTAACATTAGCGTGCCTGCTGGAACAAACGTTATAAGAGTATACAATCCCTCGTCGGCTACGGCAGACGGAGGCCAAGTTAAGCAGATTCATGTAATATCCGATTTAACTAATGACCCTTCAGGGCAGGAGTTCCTAGGTATTTCTTACTCTAACACGAGTATTATTGAAAGTGAAAATATTCATGACTATCAGTGGGCTAAAGTAGTAGGGGATAAGGGAGATACTGGGGAGCCTGGACCTATCGGAGATGATGGCCAGTCATTGTATACATGGATTAAGTATAGTGCTAATTCTAACGGTAACCCAATGACGGACGCCCCCGCGTCGAATACGCAGTACATTGGTCTAGCCTACAACAAAGAAGTGGCTGCCGAGAGTAATGACTATACTCTATATAGTTGGTACAAATGGAAGGGTGAGAAAGGTGACGCGGGTAATCCAGGAGTTCAGGGCCGAAGAGCCCCTATGTTCTTGGAGGCTAGTACTACTCAAAACCCTAATAATTCATCTGTATGGTCTGGGGGTACGTCATCTCACGCCTACGCTAAATTAATAGAATTAGCAGGAGATGCAGTAGCTTATGATATGTTAACTTTATATAACCAAAACACTCCTTCACAAACTGACACTAAAATGTGGAACGGTTCTGCTTGGGAATCTGCGGTTAAGATTAACGGTAACATAATAGCAGACGGAACCATTGGAGCTAAGGCTATCGTAGCCGATGAAGGTTTCTTTGAAGATATAAGTGTTAATAGAATATACAATCACGGAGGTAGTTCAGGGAACTATAAAATGATGATTGACTTTCAGAATGGGGCCATCCATATACGAGGAGGTAATTAATGGCTACACTAAGTAATTTTACAATAACAAGTCCGGAGAATAGTAATATATTAGTGTACTCTAATGGTAGTTGGATTAATTCAACTATCGCCTCCTTCTTCGGCACACTGGATGGGAGATACGCTCTCAATACGCATAACCATAACGGTACATACATGGCTATTGGGGATGCGTATACTAAAAGCCAAACATATCCTGCGGCATCTCTGTACACTAGAGCAGAGATAGATAATATGATTGATAACCTCCCTACTGGGGGAGGCTCTTCGGGAGGCGGTACTGGTACTATAACTGGAGCGTCCAATATAGGGTCTGGGGCTAACGTATTCCACGCTACTTCAGGCACCACATTGCAGTTCAAAAGACTAAGCTCTAGTGATATAAATCTACTAACTGTAGCAGTTAGCGGGAATAACGTAATATTCAGCCCCATACTACCTACTTGGACAAATCTAGTTAGCGGAAACGGCAAGTTTAGCTGGAACAACCTTAAAGATATTCCTTCGTCTGTTACAAACCCTGCTGGGTTTGATGGGGTTCTTGGAACTAACCTTAAATTTACTAATATTGATAACGGAATATTGTTCAATCCCTCAGGGTTTAGTGACGCGGGAGGTGTTAGGTACATAGGTGAATCTGGTAATGCTGGTGAGATGGAATTTTGGACTAGTGATGACTACTCTGAGGATTTTGTATGGAATTCTTATGATGTAAGTACTACAGGAACAGGTACGCACAGAGAATGGATGCGTCTTACTAACTACGAGCTGAGAGTTAATGGGAAGCTTTCTTTAGGTTCAGGGGCGGATAATGCTGACTACTCTGGTTATTATTTAGGTAGAGATTCTTCAGGAGTTGGTCTAGTATCTAGTGCCGGAATAAATATACTTGCAGACCAGAATAGTTCTACAACTACTTCCAATCAGTATATTAAGCTAAAAACCACTACGTCTGGGAAAGAGGTAGTACTAACTAGGGATGTATTTACATACGATGGTAACAATGTACTTACTTCCGGTAACTTATCTGACTCCGGTGTAATATATAACCCTAAAGCTAGCTCCACAGAGCTTAACAACTACGAGACGCATCCTGCTAGTTTTAATACAATTAGTACTGGGCAAGATATTGGGACTACCTCTGGATGGAACCATATTATCCATATGTATCACAACGATAATAATGGATTTGCTGCTCAAATATCTCTTAGCTTTGGCACGGACCCTATTATGAAGTTTAGGGCTGCCAACGGCACTAAATACGGGAACTGGAGAACTGTATGGACTGATGCTAATGATGGGGCAGGTAGTGGGCTTAATGCAGACTTATTAGATGGGTACCATGCTAGCTCTTTCGTAGTTAAACCAAATAATCACACTAGCAATAACCAAGAATACAGTATAGTTTGGGAAAACAACGGAGGTACTTTATATACTAGTAGTGAACACCTGAGATATAACCCCTCTCTTAGGCGTATAACCGCAGGTAGGTTGTGGATGACTGGGGCTAGCGGCGACTTACTTACCCTAGGCTCTACTGGACATTGTAATATGATCTTAGATAGAGCTTCTGACGCGTACGACAGTAATATTATATTTAAAACAAATGGAACTATGAAGTGGCGATTATGGATGGGTGGTAATGATGATAGTATCTCGTTTAGGCACGAGCCTTCCGCGACTCAACCCCTTACAATATATGAAAGTGATATGCTACTACATGGTAGACGAGCATTTAGATTTACTGCGACGGATAGCTGGCTTCGTATCAATGAAGACAGTTCGTTTACTAGTGGTATATACTGCGGTAGTAGTAGGTTGCGAACAGACGGAAACTTGGAAGTAGGAAGTAGTGGGTCTAGCTTCTTAGCTAACACCTCTAATGTGTCTATTAACTCGTATCTTAGAGTTAATAAAATACAGGGATTTGGCGGATATATAACCATGTTTGCCGGAGAGCTAGGCTCTGATGCTCACACTTTTGTTAACGATACGTATGGTAGTGGTAATGAAGGCTTGCATTTAGGTGGAGAGAGTGGAGTTTACTGCTACTCTAGTAATAATAACGCTACTTCAGGTAGGCAAAGTGTTAGGGTAATAGCGCCTGACGGAGCAACCTATATAAACCACTTAGATGTTTATAAGGTCACTAGTACTAACCAAGTATTAGCAAGATTTAGGCACCCTAGCCAGAATGCTAATATATCTATTGTGTCTAAAAACCAAGATAACGGTTCTTTTAGACTTGAAGCTAATGCTGACGGTAAGGATTTACGAATACAAACTGCGGATACTGATGGTAGCTATACTACTACTGACGGGGCTGTAGGTACAATAGCATACTTCTACAGGACTGGAGGTATGTATGTTAACGGTGAAGTATCTAGTACAGATACTAAGGCTAGATCTGATATACGAGTTAAGAAAAACTTAACTCGTATAGATAACGCACTTGATAAGGTTGGTAAGCTTACAGGGTACTCTTATGACGAAATTAATCTTAAAAAGCGAATGGCGTCTATCATAGCACAGGATGTTCAAGAAGTACTGCCTGAAGCTGTAGGTGAAGACAGGGATGGGATGTTAAATGTAGCACCTATGGCGTTAATAGGAATGCTAGTTAACGCTGTTAACGAGCTTAGTGAAAAAGTTAAGGAGTTAGAGAATGGCAAACCATAATGTCACTATATCAGCATTTTTAATCGACGGAGGGTCTACTAGTTATACGATCAACGTACCTGATAGTGCTCAGTTCTTAGCGGCGGGGGACACAGTTACCTTCCAACATGTAGCTAGTGGCCCTTACTCTATTAGGTCTTTTAGTTCCAGTTTTTGGACTAATACCTCTAATATAACCACTAACGCTTCTAAAACTGTCAAGAGCGGAAACAGCAATGGTACCACTAGCTATGTGTATATTTATGACGGAGGTACTCTGATAGGGAGTGCCGACTTCAGAATACAAGCGGCTGACACTACTCCTAACAGTTTTGGTTTGACTAATAAAACTAATATCGACCCTAAGTCTTTGGTACATGTAGGGTCTTTTCAGGTAACCGGTATTAACACTTCCACTACTGCATCTATCACGGGCAGCGGAAGTAGGGAGGTATATTTTCTAGTAGGGTATAAACCTAGGAAGTATACCTCTACTACTGTAAATAACGGAGATACTATATCTGTGTATGCTGAAGCGGAGTGGGATTATGAAGCGATGAGTAGAACTATTTCTATGACAGTAGGTACTAGGACTGAGACGGTTCAAGTAGTAACCCGTCAGTGGCCCCTTCCAGAACAGGTTATTAATTTAGATATTAGTCCCCCAGCGGACTTGTATCTAAAGAAACACATAGCTACTTTCTTTGGGGGTAGTTCTCAACCTTTGCTTACAGATTACTTAAGGGGTAACTTCCTAGTTCCATCCATAGAGCAGAATGCCCACGTTCCCAAGTCTCCACCTATATACATATCGGACTTGTACAATACTGCTAGCGCCTTGTACTTTATTTACAAGCCGCCTGATAAATCAGACAGTGCTAATACATTAAATGGCGGCAAAAACCTTGAACTAGTGTGGAACGTTGTAGACGATTATACTGTAGGTTATGGAGAGCTGTCTAGGTACGTGGATTATAGATATACGTTTACCTCGGACGATTCAGAATTAACTAACATTAACGGTGGTGACCCTGACGACGTAACATTACATAGTACTACTGGCAATCCTGGTACTTGGTCACAGAGTAATAGTGCTTGCTGGTTGAAGGTATCAACCCCTCAGAACACAGAGCGCTGGTATAAGGGTACTTTGACAATATACGCCAGAAACGCCATTGATACTAGTTTAGTTATATCTAAAACAGTTCAGTGGACTATGTTTTTCTGGGGTCCATAAGAGAAAAACCCACAAGCTTTACGGCTTGTGGGTTTTTTATTACCTTTCTTCTAAGCTTTTTAGATAAGAGATACGGTCAAGTATATCGTCTGCCGTTATATCTTTTTCTTTATTTAATTCTAGAGCCTTAACTACAGCGTCCAGCATATCAGTAAGACCCTTGGTATTAGTATAGTTATCATATAGCTGTGCTTTTAGTTGAATTATAGTTGCGTCTTTGTCTTCCATTATTTTTTCTCCTGTTTTTCGTTATGTGAGTTCGTAGGTATGACTAGTACTCTAAATAAGTAGTCTCCCTCGAATACTGTTAGCACGTCTTTAGAGATGCTAGTTATACGTGGTGTGATAGTAACAGTACCAGTTACTATTTCCATGTGATTTGTTAATTCGTATCCTCTATCGTAGGCTCCCTCGGCTGCTACTATAACCCCAACAACCCCTTGTGGGAGTGTAATTGTAACTCCGGTTTGTACAATAGCGGTATCGCCACGGGATAGCGCTAGATCTTCATTAGTAGCAATATCCATTAAATTTGGATGTACTTCAATAGGTTTGTGGGGCTGGCTCTTAAGTGTATACTTTAGCATATTATCTCCTGTATTACTGCGTCTATTTCTAGACTATTGGATTTTTCTTGGTAGTTAATGGCCTCTTTGCAGTAGCTTAGTAAGTCCATTAACTCGTAGTTCAATAGTATTTTTTCAGGGTCACTATTAATAGATTGTATGTACTTCTGATTACCTGCTAGAGGTATCTCATGATACACATCTAAAGCGGTTCCGTATTGACGAATTAAGTTATAAGCACGCTTCTCCCCAACTCCATCAAATCCAGGCACCCCGTCCCCAGAGTCTCCTGTGAATACCTTCATAGATACGTAGTCCTCAGGATTTTCACAACCACCATGAGTTTCCGCAAAGTTATCTAAAGTATACTCTTTCCTAGTAACATAGGAAAACCTGTGTACGTTATCTTTGAGTAGTAAATCCCAATCTTTATCTGAGGATATTAACCAGATGTTATCAAACTTCTCAGCATACTCCTTGACAATATAACCTGCCACGTCATCTGCCTCTACACCTTTAAACTTAAGTACAGGGTGGATAGCCCCTGCCAATTCTACAGCCTTCTCAAAACCTTCAAAGAATAATTTGAATTTCTCTGCTTCTTCTTCGGTTTGGTTCTTCCTCATTTCTTCCCTGTTAGACTTGTACGTGCCACTACTAACTAGTTTACGCCATTTAGAGCTACCCCAATCTGAGGCAATTACTACGCTGTTGCAGCCGTATGAGCTGGCCAGTGAGTTAATTGTTCTCATGTAGGGGGCAGAATGGTCATATAAACTTTGCTGCTTGTATCTGAAAGCTAAGTTAAGTGCATCGACTATAAGGAGGTTGTTCTGACCTTCACCTAGGTTGTACTCAGCTTGCATATCTTCGTCGTCTAGCTCAAACATTCCCTTCATAGTAATACTAACTCCTTAGCGTCTTTGGCCTCTAGCCATGATTCAAATAAATATAAATGAACACCTTCCATATTAAAAGTATTCATAACTATATGTGGTAGTCCCTCTACATGCTCCTGTATAGCGATGATCGGTTTGCCTCTATCTTTTTTAAATACTAAAGCGGGAACTCTTGACATTTCTCCTGCCTCTCTTACTGCCTGCTCCCACCACAAGTAGATATTATTGGATTTTGCTGACAGTAAGTTCTCTTGTATAACTGTATCTTTAAATGACTTACATTCGAAGCAATGGTAGTAGTGATTGCTAAGACAGTATAAGTCGCCTTTAAGTGTCCCACCACCACTAAGTGGGGTCCTTTCCCACTTAGCTCCAGTTTTAGCCCTTAGTAGGTCTCGTACCAAATATTCGAATCTGCTGCCTTTTTGTGATTGTTTACTCGCCATCTAAACGTACCTGTTTTAAGGTTTCTTCCATTATCCTAGTCTGCACGACTAGTAATAGGTCTAACAGGTCGCTTCGTAGCTTAGTAGCCACTTCAGGGGGTAGGTCAATCGTATCGTACGGAACCATCATACCGTAAGGGTCAGGTGCTTCTTTATAACTAGGTATGGTACCTTTCGCGTAATCTCCACGCCTAAGAGCAGCTACTAGTAGCTTTTTAGTATGGGCTAATTTTTTTAATTCCTGTGACATTTGGATATTTTTCCTTCTTTAATAATATTAAGAGACTCTGCTAATGGGTGTTCGAAACCGTGACTAACTACTATAGAATTTAGGTTCTGTTCTTTTATTAGTATCTCTATTAGATTCTCTCTAGCGTGTACATCTAGTACAGATATTACCTCATCTAACATCAGCAAGTTAATACTTACTTTACTGATTGATGACATCATTTTTCTTACTGCCAGTAGGGTTGCTGTGTTAATATTATTAAACTCTCCAGAAGATGCGGAGTTAATATTAATCTCTTCACCATGCTGGAATACTGATATTTTTAACTTAGAGTCTTCAATAACAAAGTTAATGTTGAAATCTCCATTGCTAAGTAGTACTAGGTACTCGTTAATCATTCCCTCAAACACTTTAATGTTAGACTCTATCTTATACTGTATTAGACCTTTCGGTCCGAAAGCGTTCTGTAGTACTTTCAACATGTTATACTTAGAAGTGGCTTTTTCTAAGTCGGTTTGTAACTTAACCTTCAAAGCTTTATTCGCCTTAAGTTGATTATACCTTTCTTCCACAGTAGAGTTGTGTTTTTCTATTTCGATAACCTGCTTAGTTACACTAGACTGTAGTGCCACCTGCTCATCATACTCAGCCTTAATACTATTGTACTCGCCTTGAGTAACATTATCATATGTAGTAGGTACGTCTCCAAGAGACTCCAAGCTTTCTCTAGCTCCAGCTAGTCTACTATCGTAGTCTTTTACATCCACTTGGTACTGTTTAAAGGCTTGATGCTTCTTAAGCTCTTTGTCGTACTTATCAGTACTAGGAATTAACTCTAACTGATTTTTAAGCTCTTGTAACTTTTGAGTTTCCGCTTCAATCTTTTCAGCATTGCTTTCGGCGCTAGGCAGTTTTTGTCCACAAGAAGAACAAGAACCTACACCTCTTTTAAGTGCACTGATATTAGACTGAATATCTTTTATATCTCTGCCCAAAGATTGAGCCTGTAGAAGTAACTTTTGCTTATCCTCTCTAACTTTAGACTCAATAGTTATAGGCTCTTCAGCTTCTGCTATAGTCTCGTTCTCGATTTTGCTTAGCTTAGCTTTTAGAGTTTCGTGTCTTTGAATCAGTTTTTTAACTCTATCAGCATCTTCCAGTTTGGCCTTAATATCCGCTGCTCTGGTAAGTAGGTCTTGGTCTACTTCTGGAACTGTAGGAACTTCTTTCATCTCTAGAGGTAACTTAACACTATTAATAGCTTCTGTTACAGAATCCATTTTACCTTTCAAGTTATCTAGGGAGCTTTTAGCGTCCTTAACTGACTCTTTAAGCTTGTCGTGTATAATTACGTACCTTTCCAGAGATAGTAACGATATTAAAAACTTTTTTCTGTTGCTATCCGTAGTCTTTAGGAAATCCAGTGAGCTATTCATGGATTGATACACTAACTTACTAAAAGTATTAAACTCAAGCTGTAGTATTTCGGTCTCAAGCATTTTATATGTTTGAGTGGCTGTATGGCCGGAAATGTCCTCACCATCCTTGAGCAACTTAACAGAAGCAGTAGACTTTACCATTTTACTAAGCTCGTACTCAGAGCCGTCCATGGTAAATTTAACACTACCAGAGTAGTAAGTATCGTCTACATATCTATTTTTAATGTCGCCTTTCTTAACACCCCTAGAGTTTTTGTTATAGAGCAACTCCTCTAGTATTGTCGGTATTGAACTCTTGCCAGCACCATTATTACCTACTAGCTGCAATACTGGATACTCGTCTAGTTTTATAACATTTCCCGTACCGTAAGAGAACATATTGTCGAATTTTAACTCTTTAATAACTATCATCTATGTTCTCCTTAAATAGTGTGATTACCTCAGATACGTCTGTCATATTATGTATTTTGGTAAAGTACATAGTCAACTCGTCTTCGATACTACCGCTTAGGTCTAACGTTGGCGGTGTTACTATATCTTTGGCAATTTTTTTAGAAAGTAGTTCAGTATTCTCAACCTTGCTTAAGTCTGCAACATTACCTTCTATCTCATATATAGTATGGTGGAAGTCAGTAGGAACTGCGTCTTCTGGGTTAGTAATGCCTATTCTAAGCAGCTGAGGCAAGAATAACTCCTCCCATTTGTGCTCTCCAGTTTCTGAATTAAACAAGATGAGTCCGTAGGATGCAGTGCTAACACCTCTGTGAAAGGATGTTGAGTAGGGGCTACCTGGGTATAGCAAGTTAGCTTGACTATTTCTTTGGGAGTGTAAGTCACCTGCTAGAACTTTTTCATATTGGCTGAATCGCTCTAGTGGTATTTCGGGCTTAACATGGGGAGGTATCTCACCTCTAACATGAGTAACTGCGTACTTACTTTGTGGCGAAGGCCACTGTTTATGTTTTAGAATGTTATACGGAATGTAATCAATACCCTTGTGCGTCTTAAATTCTCGAATAACTGTTACATTTAATTTTGTTAGCATTTCTTCAATACTTTCAAAACAGTCCCTAGTTTTGGTAACCATCTCGTGATTTCCGGGGATTAATATGATTTCTTCGTGTTCTAGTTCTTCTAGGAACTTATACATTAAGCCTACTTCATCTAGTGAGGGCTTTGCTACATCTAACAAGTCTCCACCAATAATTAGTGTCTTGTCAGAATGCTTGTTTAATTCTTTTGCTAGTTCCAATACCCTGCTGGTCTGAAAGTCTCGCGGAACATTCTTTTGGCCTAGCTTTATATGAATATCAGCTACAAATACGTGATCCATTAATTACCTTAAAAATAAGGCGGCAATAAAGCCGCCTTCTTAGTATTACTCTAGTTCTTCGATAGCTTCTTTAGTGGACTCTTCCTCAGACTCAGTCGCTTCTTCTTTCTGACCTTCTAAGTGGGTCTTAAGTCTAGCGCGTTGCTGTGCTGGCGTTTCGCGAGGAAACACTTCGTCAATAGGTTTTAAGTCTTTGACTAACGCTAGCTCTTCATCAGTAAGAGCAGATGCTTCAAACTCGAAAGGGTCAACAGTGTATTTAACGTTGAAAGCTTTAGGGCCTTCAAAGATACGTTCTACTTTTAACCATACACCATTGTCGAAACTAGTAGGGTTAAGTTTCTTTTTCTTAGCATACTTGATAATATCTTGTAGCATACCTTTCTTAAGAGTAAGAACTTCTAATTCGCCAGTAGCTCGGTTAATTACTTGACAACGGTAGCTCCATGAACAACGTAAAGGGTTACCCTTACCATCTTCAAGATTAGCTTCTTTGATAGGGTCTGGTAAAGACGAATTAAACGCCTCAGTACTTCTATCAAATTGAAGGCATTCAAAAGAAATATCTTTTCCGTTAGCTCCCTTCACCCAGTATGAGTAGCCAGGTAAGATGCCACCTACGATTCGGAACTCGTTTGTGCCGTCTTTAAGCTTCATGTATTTAACTTTTGCTGATTTCTTTGCTTCGCCTTGTAAATTTTCAAATTCTAACATATTATTCCTTAATTAAGATTATTTCGGTATCGGTTATTTTAAGCAGAGGATTGCAGGATAGCTCCTCTATATTTATCCAGCTAGGTACTAAAGACCTACTGAGTGTTTTCTTTTGCGTTTCAGCAAAGTCATCATAGTTTCTCAAGGCTGCTAAACCTAAGTATTGGGCCTTAAACAGGTCAGATACGTTACTATTTAGCACGGCATCTGGATTTAGTATAAAATCCTCACCGCCTTGGTCTTCTAGAATCTTATAAGCATATAGTATTTTCTTAGGAACTCCCGCTCCTAATATATAGCATAGCTCATAGTTATAGAATTTCATTCTTGGACTCCTTAACTTGAACATCTATTATATGCAAGTTTTAGCGAAATGTCAAGAATTAATTTAATTTATTTTCACAACAGGGAGTCTATTATTCCATAGCTTTATTAGCCATAGATAGTAAACTTCCCCTAGACTGTTTAATTATTTCCCAGCCTTCTCTTACATATAACGCTTTTCTTTTATAATACTGACCTCGGCCAGTATTACCTTTCATTTTTATATCAATCGATATAGGGTCTTTAGGATGCGTCTTTGACTCCCTCTGTATTCTACCAATCAGCTGCTCTAGCAACTCTTCCCCACTTATAAGTGAGGCGGGTACCAATGCAGATAATTCATTTAATGACACCCCTTCTGCGAATATAGATTGAGTAGCACAAATGCTGGTAGCCCTACCCGCCTTAATATCGTCCATGACCTCCTTGCGCTCTTCAACGGTAGAGGCGACCTTGCCACATATCATTCGACTATAGGGTAAAGCTTCGTGAACTCTTGTTAGGAATTCAACACGATCCGCCACTATAAGAACCCTATGTCCTAGCATTTCTAGGCACTTGGCAATAAGAATCACTTCTTGTATGTATACCTCGTCCTCCATTACGGTATTAGCTCTAACAGCCCAAGGTATCATAGCATTTGAAGGTATAGAAACATCTGACTCGAACTCCCATATTGTAGGGGTTAGTCGGTTTTCATCTTTACCAATGAACCTTTTAAATGAGAAAAAGTCTTGGAACAGAACATGCTTACCGTCACGTCTAGTGGGTGTGCCACTAAGGCCAATTTTAGTAGATGCTCTAGATACGTTAAGTACCTTAGTAAACGTAGTTGCTGAGCAGTGATGACATTCATCTATAATAAGAAGTCCGTACTCCCCCGCCGTTTTCTGTATGACTTTCTCTACTGTTTGTATGTTCCCCACAGCTATTGGAGAGTCTGGATTAATAACTTTACCTCCCCCAATAATACACGGGTCTATACCAAAGTGTTGTTTAATTTCCTCAGCCCACATATCTCGTATAACTGTAGTAGTAGTTACAACCAATGTTTTTAATTGCAACATATACATCATGCTCATAGCTGCTATGCTCTTACCCCACATTTATGTTACGCATTAAGCCGTTACTTAATGCTCTTTATCTTTCGACAAAGATCGGACTATATCTTTAATATTATTAAGTGAAGTAACAACAACTAATGAGTAGCCATTCTTCGCAGCAAACAAAGTCTTTTCTTGTATGTTAGTAAGGTAGTCTATTTTTGCTAACTTTGATTCAGTAGTTACTTCAATAATTAAATTATCTACTACAAAATCAGCAATCCAAGCTCTATCACATTCAAATAAGGAAGAGAATTTTACTTGCTCTTTATAAGGTAATAGCTCACCTGCCCATTTCTCTTGGGCCGAAGTACTAGTGCCGCAAACATCACATTTCAGTGCTTTCCCTAGCTTCATCATCTGTTTCACAGTGTCTGTTTTATACTCTTTCTTATGCCCACATTCTAAGAACTTGAGTATACAAGAACTCCTTTTACTCTTGGTAGGTACAAAATCGGTCATAGTTATTTTAGGTTTGTATACTTCAGTAAGGGAAGCATTAAACTCATTAACTTTCTCTTCCGGAGTCATGCCCTTACTTGTGCCTCTACAGGCAGGACATAACTTAGTACCGCTTTTATACCACCTAGTTAGGCTAGAATCAGAAGTAATCTTTTCAGCTTCGCAACCTGTACATACGTAAATATGCTTAGTAGTTCCATTCTCTCTAACACTGCTTATAATGTTTACGCCACAAAACTCGGCTCGCATTACTGCTTTTTCATTTGTTTTAATAATAATATTACTCTCCTTTTCGATTTCCGTTGAAATCTACTCCCACTATGGGATAGTCTCTGAACTTTACCCATTATAAAATAATTTTGGCAAAAATTATTTATATTTAGGGTCTTAGCTGCTGATTGCCCAATCCTTTTATTTTTAAACAGTTCGCGCTTACCATTTCTAGTTACGCTGTAGTTAAAAGGCTCTAAGGGGTTTCCAGCAATTAGAAGAGTGTTTATAGCCAGGCTAGGTTATTAACCAGGCTTACAGTTCAAAAGGCCAGATGCCCCATCTGAGAAGAAGTCTAGAGCCTTCTGTTGGTCGTCACGTAATGTGAAGCTTGGTTCAGGTATTGTAACATCATTATACGACCGCTTATCTATTATCGTATAATCACCAGGTATTAGGTCTAACCTACCTGATGGAAAAGATATTACTGAATCAGAAATCCTTTCTACGTGCCGTACTTTAATAGGGTATTCTGATTGAAATCCTTGGTCTATCTCATAGGTCAGCTCAGACTCTATATGGTCTGATAAGTCTGATCCTTTAGGGCAGTTCATAAATATCTTATTAGATATTACTGCTTTTTTATTCATAATTTTACTCTCCCTACCTTGTAGTCGGGGTAATCTTCTCTTTTTATCAGGTCAAATAGGAAAGTTAACCTACCAACCTTAACATAAGCTAAGTGAGAGTAGTCCCCGTTCTCCGCTATAAATGTCCTAGCAGTTTGGGTTACTTTATACGCTTTGTGTCCTGTCTGAGTTACCCAAGAAGCTTTTATACGAGCTATATGCACAGTATGAAACTTCTTAGGTGAGAACTTAACTAATCTTCCAGTAGAGTCTATAAAAAGCCTGTGCCTACTGCGTATTACTGTACCCATCCTATAATGAATTCTATTAAGGGGGTACAGCTTATACGGCTTAAGTATGTCGGTTTTTAGCTTAAGTCTACGCATAGCGTAGTCTTCATCGGTTTTGTGCTCGTAATCCAGCACCCACCTAGTCTTATACGTTTGTAAGCATAGGTACCCGGATTCCCGAAATAGACTTGTGTAGCTTCGCACCTCGTATATCGGGAATTGGCAATCCAGTAACATCAAAAACCTCCTTGATCCTAATTTCTGCATTGATCTTGAGCATTTCTGCATAGTCAGTAGTAAACTCCATCCCTATTACTAGAGAATGCAACGCTACAGGGTCTAGCAATAAGTCCGATTTTACCACCGCCCAGAGGTTGTTGTCAACCAGTACCGTTCTGTCCTCTATTACCGCTACCACGTCACCACCCATAAAAACTACAATTGGGTGGGCTGACCTATTGATTATATAGTCCAACCTTTCTTTAACGTAACGTGTAAACTCTAAGTCTTCGTAGTCCGTACCGTCTAATATATTAAATAAGTATTTCATTATGCCACCATAGCTAGTTCTGGGAATTTCTTCTGTAATTTACCACAAGAGTAATCTAATGACCCACCAGGTTCAGAGTCTGCCTCTAAACCAATTGGGCAATTTTTAATAGAGCAACCTCTATCTGTTTGTACGCACGCAGTAGCAAGAGTGGTATACTCTTCTACTAAGTCTTCTCTAACGATACTTACAATCGAGTCATGCACTAATGCTACAATATCAGCATCCATACCGGTTTTTATAATCTGCTTGTCTAAGTCTACAGCCCCTAGCAATAGGGAATCACTGGATATAGACTGGATAATAGCATTAAACCCAGACCTAACTTCACCAGAGGCAATGCCTCTATCCTTAGAGTTAATGTTGCGTAGACGTCTCTTTCTTCCGTAGAAGTTATAGATAAATCCACTTTCTTTGATCTCTGTATGACATGCGTCAATCCAACGTTTAAGCTGTTTGAACTGCTTGAAGTAGTCAGAGATGTAACCTTTAGCATCCTCTGTAGTACATGAAGCTGCTTGCCCTTGTTCGAGGAACGCTAGGTTAACTGATTCTGCTACTTTAGCTGGCCCTGAGCCGTACAAAATACCGAAGCTGATTGCTTTAGCCGCCTGTCTAAGTGCGGGATACAGTTCCTTAACCTCGCTAGGCTTACACGATAGCTTAAATACCATATGTGCCACGTTACTATGAAAATCTGGATACTCTTTAGGGTTTTTCCTCATATTGATGAAGATCTGTTGCATAGCTTTATCACCAGATAGAACTGCTGCGTAGTAAATCTCCGCAGTTGTTAAATCAAGTGCTACTACTCTGTATCCTTTAGGAGCTACTATACAACCCTTAATAATAGGATTGTCCCTAGGCAGCTGTTGCATGTTAAACCTACCAGAGGAAGACAGTCTCCCTGACGTAGTAGTAACTTGGTGGAACCCTGTTCTAACTCTGTTATCCCCATTAATAACTGGTATCAGCTTATCGATGTAAGTTGATTTCAGCTTTAAGTGAGTTCTAATCTGTAATATCAGCTTAGGTATCGCATGCTGTTCTGCAAGTTCAGCTAAAGACTCTTTATCCGTAGATATAGCCCCAGTAGTCGTTAGCCTACCCGTAGGAGCCAGACCTACTATGTCAAATAGCAAAGTTCTAAGTTGTACTGTACTATTTGGGTTAAAGATTTTACCAGTCTGAGCTTCTAGCTTAGCTACTTCTGGATACTCCCACAGCTTTTCTTTATACCCTATAAGCTGCTGGTCTAAGTACTCTCTAGACGCTAGCAGTCTATTCTCAGATACAGGAATACCTCTCGACTCCATATTCTTTAAGAAGTGCATAGCTGGTAGTTGCAAGTTTCTGTAACAGTCGTTAAGCTTTTTATTAGAGTCAAAGAAAGGAATGAACTTATAAAACAGTTGTATAGTAGCATCAGTATCCTGTGCTGCATACACCTTTATAATATCCCAAGGAATCAGACTATAGGAGAAAGAATCATTAGTAATTCCTACTTCTTTAATATAGTTTTTCTTCCATTCGTCTAGGGCTTCTTCATATGCTCCCAAGTCAGTGTACTTGATAGCTAATGATTTTAGTCCATGAGTACCCTGTCTTTCATCTAGTAAGTAGTGTAATATCATAGTGTCATGAATATGACCCTCTCTGTGGTCAAATTCAATATCGAAATGGAACTCTAAGAATTTCATATCGAATTTAGCGTTATGTAGTACTGTATCTTTAGTATCTATTAACTTTTGTAATAGGTCTATACATTCTTGGTCGAATGCGTCTGCATGTAGGTATGCTCCGTGGTGTGCGTCCTTACTAATAGATACGCCTAACAGAAACCCTTCCCTGGCCTCTAGTGCCGAGGTTTCAGTATCCAGAGCAAATACCCAGTTTTCGTAGTCCAGTACTTCTTGCAAGCACTTTTTAACCGAGTGTCTGGTTCTGTGAAACTCATAGTCTTTTTCGTGCTGAGTAGTTTCTACCCCTGCGATAATTTTACGTATATCGTTAACTGTAGCATCAAACACTGGTTTATTTTCAGGTTTAAAAGCCAGCATTGCAGGGGAGATACTTGGTATAAAGTTCTCGTACCCGCACTTGCCTTTTACTAATTTTCCCGTAAAGTCTGTCACGGCAGTTTTTGTAGTGAAATATTTTAGTGCTTCAGAACCTACAAGGATTACGTAGTCGAAGTCGTTTGGGTCGAAGCCTTCTAAGTCAACATCGCGTTTTAGAAGTCTTGATACTTTTGTGCTGGATAAGCTGAATACTTGTGGCTTATCTTCTAATTTGAATTGTGCCCTATAGTCTATAGTAGACGGGCATTTTTGAATGATTGCTATCATATAGTTCCTAAGTTTATACAGTTTCTACTGTGAATTTAAGTCTTGTGACTTCTGCTTCGTTAAGACTACCAGGATCTTTATCTCCTGAAAGCTCATACACTTTACATACTAAATCAGTATTATAGTCTATTAGTTTCTTTAATTTATCTGCGGCATCTCTCCCCGATTTGTCAGGGTCAAATACAATTACTATTTTTGTTATTCCACAAGAAGTATAAGGGAGAAGTTTATCATATATATTCTCTCTTGTCAACTGTTTTGTTCCTAGCGTTGCTACCACGTTTTCCATGCCGTAATTGTGTAAGTTTATCACATCGAATAAACCCTCAACTAAACATAGAGTGCCATTGGATAGGTCACATAATGCAGGAGCCGGGAACAAAGGAGAAGATACATCCTTAGGCTTCATTAAATACTTAGGACTAACATTAGTTCTTTCATATCTTCCAATCATGCAAGTTAAAATACCTTGTGAGTCTATCACCGGTATTACTAACCTGTCAGGGAAGTCGGTCTCTGACCTAAACGCTCCAAACTTGACTAATGTATTTACTGATATTCCCCTGTAAGGGGACAGTATGGTAGTGTCCATATCGAATGGGTACTCACAACCTTTTTCAGTTCTTATGTCTTGGATCGTTTTATTGATGTTTCTTATCTTTTCGCTGGTAATAGCTGTGGGTACTCGTAAATCTTTTAACAGATTTCCTTTATACCCGCAACTAAGACAATTGTATAAGCCGGTTTCTCGGTCTATACGCAGCGAGGGATTAGAGTCATCGTGTTCGGGGTTAAAGCACTTAACAAGTAAGTCTTTACCCTTTGGTACGTAGTAAATATTTTTCTTTTCCAGAATAGTTTCTACTTCGCTCACTAGAATAACTCCTCTTCCATCTCTCCTGAGGGTTGTTGCATTTCAGCTATGTCTACTTCCTCAGGACTTATAGTTAGACAGTTCCAGTCGATAGGTACAGTCGTTATAACTTTGTCACTACCACCCCTAACCTTTGTAGGCATTAGGGTTATAGTACTTGTCTCTTCGTCTGGCTCTATCAGTTGTGCTGTGTCACAAGCATCTAATATACCTTTTGAGAATCTAGCTTCTCCAGAGTCGTCCATCTGGTAAGGCGATACTATTAGTATCTCGTACTTCCTAGCTAAGTTTTTCAACTGCTTAGCTATTACAGTTTGTACCTTCCAGTCGTACATATCTGACTCATGCCCGTCCCAGACTATTTGGTTAATGTAATCCACTACTGCTACTTTGAATTTATCTCCATGCCTGCTTTTCAGCTTGGCTAGTTGAATATCTAATCCAGCTAACGATAGTGATCTATCATCTACTATAACCAATCCGCCCTCTGTCTTAGTGGTACACGTAGACTTTAAAGTTTTCTCAAACTCGATAGGGTTAGGCGCAGATTCGGTTAGAAACTCAGCAAGCAACCCGTCCGAGTCGTTGTACTTTGAAGCTAACCATTTTGCTATAGTCCTTATTTGTTCTGTAGATAGGGTATTATTCTTAATGTCAGTTGCGTTAACACCTGTACATATAGATAGTATCCTTTCATAAGTCTCGTTGCCCGTCATTTCGATAGTTACGTAAACACCTACATTACCCATGGCCATTTGGTTGGCGGTAATATTAGCGCAGAGTATACTTTTACCACTACCTCGTCGACCACCATATAAGGCTAACTCCTGCACCCTACTAGGCACAGTAGTATCCCACTTATTAGACAGTCCTAGTATAACAGCTTCCGATGCAGTTTCTTCCTGGGACTTAAAGGCGGTTAGTTCGTTTGTAGTAAGTACCATCTCTGGAGCTTCTACACTTTCCTCGAACTCTAACGGCATCCTAGATAGATACTCTTGCATTTCCTGTCTACTTAATAGCGTTATGGAATCTACAAAGCTTTTAACTAAATCTAATGCCACGTCCTGTGAGTGGTCGTCTAGAAGAGCTTCCGTAGCCACTTCTAAATCTAAATCAGTAATATCTAGCGATTTGATAGATGATAGGATTGTCTGAACCCTGCCCGACCTACTTCTATATATACCTAAATCGGCTAAGGTAGGTAATACGTGGAACTCTGTGTAGAACTCGTGTAGGCTTGTAAAGACAGGTTTGAATGACTCTGAAAAATGCTTTTCTTTAATTCTTGAGAAGGCTAATAATGCTTGTTCCGAGTTTTTACTCGTCATAAGTAGTTTAAGGACAAGTCCTTGAGTGTTTGCCATTATCGCCCCTTAAAGAAAAAAGGGAGTGAGAAATCACTCACTCCCTTTTAGGTATAGTTATTACTCAGGCTTGCTAGCGTCTAGTTTAGCACGCTTAGCCGCACCGTCATAATCCGCACAAGTTACACCTCTGCGTGATAACATAGAGCGAATACCTCGGCTAGTACGCTCAGTTTTTTCAGCGATTTCGTCAACTGTCATTTCAGCAACGTCTAAGCCTTCTAGTACATCAACTCGTGCTTGAGCGTTGCTCTTAGCTTGAGTAGGCATTTCAATGTCATGACTTTTTGCAAGGCTTAGAGCTTTACCGCGTGCAGATTGAACTGATACGCCAAGCTTTTCAGCAATGTCTTCCAAAGTAGCGCCTTCTTTTGCCATTGCAACAAAAGTTTCTTCTTGATCTTCAGTGTACTTACGTGGGGCAGCTTTCTTTTCAGTCGGCTTAACGTGAGCAGTCATTTCTAGTGAAAGTACCTTACCTTGGATTTGCTTAGGTCCGAACTTACCATTCAATACCGCTGCTGAGATTTCCGCGTAAGTATAAGTACCGCTTTCTTGCTCTAGGAATGCAACTAATTCTGCTTCCTCAGCATCAGTCCACGCAGATGAACGTGCTTCACTTGCTTTTTGAACTGTGTAGCCCATTTTACGAAGTTTACTACCTACTGAGCGTGGAGTTGTTTCCAATGGATCAGCGATTTCAACTAATTGGTCTTGCGTAATAGTTACGTCTGTGCCATTACCAACTAGGTCTACTAATTGTGCGGTGTTATCTTCGTTCCAGCTAAATTTTGCCATGTATTATTTATCCTCTAAATCTTTTATAGTTAATATGTCAATCCCGTAGCTTTGTGCTTTTTTATATGAAGAGCTAGTCTTTTTTGAGGCATCTTCACATATCAGGTACTTGACTGTTTTGGTTACTGATGATTTGACGTCCCAACCTAAAGTATTTAAGTGTTCAGTGGCCGCAGCCCTGTTTGGGAAATCTGTTAATGTTCCTGTGATGCATACTGCACCTTTCCGTTCGGTTTTTTCTTTTATTGTATCTTCTACTACCAAATATTCGGCCCAGTATTCTGCTAGACTTTCCCATTCAGTAGCTACCCAGACTAGTAAGTTTGAAGCCGCTTTATCTGTGACCCCCGCCGCTCTCACGCTCTCATAAGTCATATCGTCTATTGGCATAGCTGACAGCTTTTTGCTAACAGATTGCCCAACTAACGGTATAGATGCCGCAGCTAGAAACTCCGATACTGGTATTTTATTATTAAGTCTTAAATCGACTTGAGCAATTAAATTACTCGCTGTTTTAGCGCCTAGTATATCCTCTAGAGTTGCGTAATCTAAGTCAGTAAGCTCGTTTATACTTGTTAGACCGAGCTTTTCTAAGGTCTTTTCTCCGAAACCTTTAATCTTTAGTACCTTACAAAAGTGCTGTAGCTTCTTGCTCGATTGAGCGGGGCACGTGAGTGAGTCTTTGCAGAATAACTGCGAATTAACCAACTCTAGTGTGCTGTTGCATGAAGGGCAAGTTGTAGGTGCTTCTATTTTTGTAAAACCTGTCATGTTCAAAGTCCTTGGTTAGGTCTAGGGGAAAACTTCTTGGGTTTACGGAGAAATTTTATCTCCCCCAAACCATGAAAGTATTATATATGCTTTGAAATAAAATATCAAGTGATTTTTTAAAGTTTATCTCAAGGTACTCTATTCAACGCGGGAAACTACACAAGGTATAATCTCACCACTTCGAACGACACCTACTGTGCAACCAATTTCAAGGTTCAATGCTCTAATGAACCCGATATTGTTTAACGTAGCTCTCGATACCTTAGCATCCCCAATCATAATAGGTTCTAAAATACCTACCGGAGTCACTTTACCACTTTTACCGGTTTGCCAAATAACATCTAGTAGGGTAGTATGAACTTCTTCCGCGTTTTCTTTGAAAGCGAATGCGCCTCTTGGAAATTTAGAAGTATAACCTAAAGAGTTGAACTCGTCATTGCCCTTTAATCGATAAACTCTACCATCAGTTAAAACAGGAACTCCATTGACTCCAGTCTCTTCTGAGAGTACAGACAGTACAGATGTAAACTCTAAGTCCTCTAACAAACGCATATCTTCAAAATACGTCGGATTTATACCTATATAATCTGGTCGGTTTTGAACTGAATACGTAACAAACTGCAACGAGCCTTCATTTACTTTAGACTTAAATTCTGATAAATCTTTAGTATTTAAAGCACCTGAAGAGTAATTTCGTGGATTTGATACACCAGAGTGACAAACTACTTCACCACAGATCTGTACCAGGCCATTTAGGAGTATTTCGTTAGGTATATTGGGAATGCTTCTAGCTTTTTCGGTAATGTCACGGCCTTTAGTACCATCGCCTCTAGTTAAGGCCATAGTAAGCTCTCCCGATACATATAGTAACGAAATTGCAGCACCGTCTAATTTGTAAGTTTCTGTACAGTTGGTATGGTCTAGTGGGGCGTCCGCCATATCGTAACACTTTTTAAGTGAGTACATAGGAAACGCGTGAGGTATGCTGCCGTTGCCGGAAATAGATTGACCGTAAATACGCTCTAGGCTGTCGTACTGTTCGTTGGTCAAGAAAGGTTCCCCATCGTAATACGCTTGGGAGGCTTGTTTGAGTAGGTTTTTCATTTATCGCCTTTATAAATTGAGTCTAAGACCTCTGCCTTAGAAAGAAGTAAAACAAGTGCGTCGAATGTAGCTTTTGTAGAGTCTAGGGTATAAGGCATTGTAAAACCATTATTAGATGGCTCCCACTCTCCTTCAAACCCCATGTACCACTGACGTATACTAAAGTACTTTACATCCCTGAATTCGGTAACACACAATTTGTAGAGGATACCTTTGTTCGTATCCTCTAGCAAAATAACTTCTAGCAGGTCTTCGTGACTATCCAGAGCGGCCATTTTTAAGAACCACTTCTAGTGGTATGATTTTGGTTATTCGGTCTAGGGGAATAAACCTAATCTTATCCGAATTCCAACTCCATACAGTTATTCGTCCACGAGGGCATACATTTACGTTGCCGTCTGCATCCTGAACAATCGCATAAGAACCGTCAGGATTAGTAGATCGTAAAGCTAATTTAGGCATACGGTCTACTATGTAGTGAGACTTATGCAAGTCTCTAGTACCGGTTAGGTACGTAACTTGGTTGCTCCCACTTTTTCGGTAGTATAGGTAAAAATCCCCACGTGCTTTACTCTGAAAAGTTTTTGCATCCATAAATTACCCCTGTAACGCTACTGCTTGTTGAACGATGCTTGTGAAGTACTGTGCAGCTTTACCTGTCAATTTACCGATAATTTCTTCGTCGATAAGCTCTTCGTCGATAAAAGAGATAGCACTTTTCAAGTCATCTAAGGCTTGAGCTTTGTTGATACGCTTAGCACCTGTGCCAGCAGATGTTGCTGCTTTCGGGCTAGTAGTTTTCTTGACATAGACACCAGCCTTACTAAGGATAACTCGAACACCATTAGTGGACTTGTCAAACTCCTTGGCTAAGTCTTTACAGATTTCAGTAGATACCTGACCCTGCTTGTCTTCGTCGTGCTTGCTAATTTCTTCTTTGTAACGCGCAACCACTTCTTCTTTGTTTTCATCAGTCCATTCAGACATATTTTTGTTTCCTTTATGTTATTGATTAGAGTATATTATACTTCAAATATAGTTGCTCTGCAAATGATTTTATAAACTTCTTAGTACAAATGCTCTGAGAACAGAAAGTCCCCTTCCAAAGGTACCTCCCTAAGTTGTTGTTTATGAGTAAGCACAATAGTTACAGCGTCTTCTCGTGTAATGAAGTTTTGCCACTGGTCTATGAAACCTTGCTCTTCTTTGCCACCTTTAATACCTAGTCGGTCAGCTACGGCACACATAATATCGTCCCAATGCCGAGCTCCAGTAATAACTAGACCACAAGGGAACCGGTTGGCAGCACAGACAACTCGCCTAGGCGTTCCATTAACGCAAGTAAAATCATTCTCATCTGGTGTATATGTCATACTAAAATCTCCATGTTAAGAAGGCTAACTCCGTAGAACAAGCCCAATCTCTCCAGTAATCACTCATTGTAAAAACACTCAAGGTAATTCATCCAGTACAGACGCATGTTGTTGCGTCCCACAGGGTTTTGGCTGTGAAAGTACATTTCTGGCTCGCTACCTGACATACCCATGTAACAGTACTGTTTCAGGCAGTCGTATCCGGTTACTTCTTTTCCGTCAACCCAGTCCTGAATATCGTGGTCAAAGCTAATAATATCATACTGTTTGGACTTTACTGCTTCCATAAAGTCCTCTGAGTTTCTAACTATATCCCAAGATACATTACTAGGGTAGTTCATCCAGCTTGCACTAGAAGGTATTCGCTCATCATCTAAAAATAGTCCAGCTATCATCGGAAAACATCCTCATCAAAAGGAGCGCATAGACCCTCCAATATACACAACGCGTTATATGCAGAATCATCCTTATCCATCAGCAATTCGTCGATAGCCTTTATAACATTATGGCTAGGATTTTTTATCTTCTCTAAATAACAGAGCGCGTTATACGCGGCATCGTCGCGGTCTGACATTAGTTCGTTTATGGCTTTTTCTTCCATTACTTCTTCCTTTTATTAGCGGCTCTTACGCTCGCATTAATTTCTAAAATAATTTCGTCGTCACCCATAGCACCCTTGACCAACCCTGCAACATTCACTCCAAGGGCTGACAAGTGTTTTAACGAGCCAAGCTCATAGGCTGGCTGATACGCATATTGGTTCATAGACTCGTTCACCACTTTAATACGGTATGCATTTTTATACTCTGCGCAAATTCTTGCGACCGACCCGTACTTGGCACTCCATACGAATTCTCCGATTTCAAAAGTTTCCGCTACGCACTCGTCCGGTAACATAGGAGGATTTAACTCGTCAATCTTATCGTTAGAGCGTAACTTTGCTCCGTGTTTTTCAATATGATAATTAATCACTTGAGCACTTCGGTAATACGTTTCGCTCAGTTCGGCGATGGAAGCGCCTGATAGGTAGTCTGTAATTATATTGATTACTTCTGCTAGCTTAACTGGCTCTTTACGCTTTTGTGCACGGATTCTTTTATCGCGCTCGATACCTTCTACATAATCTTCTAGTAGTTGGTTTAGCCGCTTGGTGTTATAGTTAATGCTTAACATTTCACAAGCTACTTTTTTAGTACTACCATCTAGCTCTAAATATTCTAAAACGCGGTCGTAGGTTTCGTTTGATATTTCTAGTCGTTGTCTAGCCATTATACTTCTCCTACTGATAGTACTGAATCGTTACGGAAGGATCTCCAGCCTTTCGCTTCTAGGTCGTAAACTACCGTAACATCACGAGGGTCAGACGTGCGTGTCCCGCCCTTTAAAGTAGGATTAGTTACTTCGGGTTTAAGTGTACACACCATTTCACGCAAAGACTTGTCTTTTTTAACAAAAACAACTAGCATGTCTGACTTTGTAGCTCGCTTGACGAAATCTTGTCTATCAAAACTCATGTTTTTTCCTCATTTCTTAATATACGTATATTATACGCAATTATGCCAAGGAAAGCAATTCTTTTCTTAATTTTCCTGCTTCGAGCAGTATGTTTCTATATGTTGTCATTGGGGAAGTTGGGTTGATTGTGAACGAATGTTCAATTAATTCAGGGAACAGATGTACGAGTAGCGGAACTACTTTACATTTAGGCTGTGGGGCTACCTTTATTTTTTTAGGCTTTTTAGATGGAACATAGCGTTTTTTACGCGCTATGTTCACTTTTAGGTGTGGATTGGCTATATCATCAAATGATTTCATTGGACTCTTCCTGTTTAGATATTAAGTTTTCATATCCCTTGTGTAAGCAGAACTTACGGTATAAGTCAACTAAATCTGGTATATCATCCTTTTCTTCAATACCGCAACGTTTAAGTATTTGCTTAGCAGAGGCTAGACTCGGCCTAGCTTGCTGGCCTGTTGCCAAGAAGAATAATTTACCATTGGTTAATAGCGCATTCATTAATTTATGCACTGAAGCATCTTTTATAACATCCCAGAAAGAAGGCACTATAGAGTGTAAGAACTCTAGTTTATGCTCTATTTTGGAATCTATGAACGCTAAAGCTTCATCATATGTAATTTCGTCAGGTTCTTTATCATATAAAGCACAAAACATTAATTTCAACTCATAGGCATCGTTGTGCCTAGCTATATAGCTTTCTTGTTTTGAGTTAAGTAACGCCAGTGTTCTTTCTACGATATACTCAGCTTTGGCTTCGGTTTGGTCAGGTGGATCAAATGGTTCATTGACCGCTTCTATTTTACAACCTGCGCGTATTAAGTAGTAGTTAAAAGTACCTAAGTAACTTCTAAACTCTCTTTCTCTACGTAATGCCAAGCTGTGCCTAGCTTTTTCAAACCAACCACTATCAACAATAGAATCTTTGTAACCAGTAACATACCCTTTTATGTTGCTAAAGAAATAATGTATCTCTGAAGGGTCACGTTCACGCATTAATGCCTGAAAACGCATGTTAGGGGTATGATTGGACGACTTCGTTATGACAAAAACAGAATCGAAATAGTTAAAATCAACTCCATTAGTGACGGATGGTGAGCAAAGTAATGCATCCACCCGCAAGCCTTGAAGCGCAGAGTCAGTATCATTGATAATTTGTTGTACATCTGAGTCCATTTTTGAGTTTGCATGAGCTACCTTTATATTTTTGGTTAAGCAGACAGACGATAGTGCCTTCTGCATTATGTTTAATTTTTCAGGGCCTTGGTCGGTAACGACCAGAGCCTTAGAGCCTGCTTCTAGCGCGCCCTGTACTGCACCCCATAAAGAAGATTCTTTAGAGTGCCTGTACGCGGTTATACCTTTTAAGTTGGGTCGATAGTGGTCAATCCTGTAGAATTCACGATTGCCCTCAACCAATTCGATATACTGCGCTACGGTCTCTTCCGATATATCACCATCTGATAATACAACTACTTTAGTATACGTTAAGAGCTCGAATAATATCTCCCTAATCTGGAAGCGTATTTCATCATCAATAATCTTAGCAAATAGTAAGTTATTTAGTACTGAGTCAGATTCATCTATAAATAGAAAATCGAAGTCCCTAGTGAAATCTTTTATTTTCATCAAGCTGTGAAGTGTACCAGAAAGCCTGTCAATGTTGCCGCTTGCGAAGTCTAACCTTGCAGTAGACGTACGAAAGTCTCCAGCATTAAATCTGGCAGCGTTTGACTCAACTAAAGCAGAGGTGTCAGTAAGAGCTAAGAATTTACCCTTAATATACCCTGCTTCTAGTAGCTTTTCTATAGTGTATGTTTTACCCGTACCTAATGAGGCTTTTAGAAAAATGATTCCATCTTTAGGGATTTTATCTTTCTCTAGGTCTAAGAATCTTGGCAAGTTACCACTATTTAAGGTAGTAATTGGTAGATTTTCATACTCTTTAGGTACGGTACGAATAGAGTTATTTTTGATTTCGATAATTGCAGCAGCTTTAGCCTGATTGATATAATCTTGCTCACGGCCAGGCCTCGAAGAGGCCAACGCCTGTCTAACTACTGAATCAAGAACCTCTATATTAAAAGTTTCTTGAATAGCTTCGTGGTATAAGGAAATTACCTTAATACGCAAACCAGGGTTTGACGGATCCCACTCTCTAACAATTTCTAATCTACGAAGCAAGCTTTCACTAGCATCGTTGCTACCCTCCACATTTTTCAGGTACTCGAATACCTCTTCTTGCGAAGCACGTACTGTCTTTGAGTATGAAGATACAGTATCAGGAATATGACTAACAGAGCCGTACTCGTATACTGTACGTGGGTATTTAAACTTATCGTAGGCAAAAGGATCCCGTACTCCATTCCCAAATAGAGGGGCAGAAGTGTAGTGAGCTTGTACATCGTGGTACAATGCTGTATCGATCAACTCTACTGAGGTATCGAAATTTTCCTTATAAGCATTATTAATCTGCATGAACAGATTTCTAAGTTGCCCTTGAGTAAGCTTGTAGCTATTCTCTATCCATAAGTGAATACGGATATTATCCGTAAGACCAGCTTTAGCAGACGCTTGACATATAAACCCTAAATCATCAGGGAATAGCTCGGGGTCACATTTATGTAACAAATTACAGACGTAATTTCCCTGTGCTATTAAGTCAGTTGCATCTATATGAGAAGGCAATGGTATGCTATCCACATCTATTGCTATAAGTTTTGATGGGTGTGACTTTACCTCGTCAGCACGACGAAATACAATATCTCCTTGTTTGGCATGAGCGTACTTATGCCTTATGATAAGAGATTTATTATCACCCTCAAGTTTATCAAGAATTGGTTTTAAGTCCTCTAATGAAAAAGGATCATAAAATGTACCAAGTCTAAAACGTTTCCTAGCCGATGCAGGTTTTTCACCATGCGCTAGAAATTGCTTACAAAAGAAGGTATCTGCCGCTAAAACGCGGTAGAACCCCTCTTTGTTTTTATCATTATAATCACAAGCCTCTAATACTTGAATAGACATTCTAATTACACCTTTAGTTAAGTTTACTATTTTTTGCGCGGGGTACTCCAAGTCCTGTAGAATCTAGGTGCGCTAAGCCGATACCCTCTACTCTACATTGTCAAGTCACTCTATAAGCGCCAGGGCACGGAAGTCCCATAACAGGTCAACTCGATCCATCTTCTTATAGACTGTCAGCTAAACTAAACTGATACATGCACCACACAGGTCTTCGCCCGTACTAACCCCGTATATTGGGTTATATCGACGGCACTCAAAACCCCCTATTACTGATATACGCAGAGGGCTGCTACACTTGCAAACTAAATTTGTATTGCCTAAGAGGCTCTTAGAGTTTTCATAGATTGTATTCTTCCTTATCCATCTCGAACTCATTGATTTTGCGAACTTCACGGTATCTTTTAAGTGTAAGCTCTATAGACTGTATTTCACGCTCTAGTGAATTACCTTCTTTAGTGCCTAGACGTGCTATAGTCTTTAATACATGGAACAGACAACCACTAGGGTCACGCTCTCCAAGATTCCAAACTTTAGCTACCGCATACGGGTCTACAATAACAAACCCGTTTAAACCTTCATCACGACGAAGGTTGTATCTAAAATCATAATGACTCGTTTTACACTCTTGCTTCTCACTCATTTTGTTGTTCCTTAATTTGATATAGCTATTATATATAAAAATGGGTAATATTGCAAGTAATTTTTTAATTTTCATGTCCCTGTACTGGGATTAATTACTTGAAAAACTCGGAAGCTTTACTACGGGCATGTTCGTCAACAAAGCCCGTTAAGTCACCATTACCTGCATAGCTTAAGCAGCCCTCGGAGTTATCATAATGTTGGATTACGGACCAACCACCGAAACGTTTCACCTTTAGGAAATCTCCTTCCAATTTAATAGCGAAATACACTTTACCCTGATCTAGCCCTAGAGCTTGCAAGTATTTACATCCAATCTCTACCTGAACGAATACAGCAGCATTTCGTTTAACACCATACCTTAAATTTACATCCAGCATACTAAGCTCCCAATTGTTACTGCGCTAATTAAAAATAATTTACCCAAAAGTTTGTATATTTTAGCCCACATCCGAACGGTGTAGTCATTTTATAAATTCCTATTTTAGAATATTACATATTATACGCCGTTAAAGCTTATTTAGCAATAGATTTTTTAAATTTCAGCTACGCACGCGTAACACAAAACTTAGACTAGCGTATATAATGGTGGTGGGCGCAAGGTTCGGAAATACAGAACTGCATTATAAATTTACACTTGCAATTACGCCACATTTATGTATAATGGTACATACGGTAGAGGTTTGCGGAGACAGTCTAACGAAGGTGATTATGGCTAACAAAAAAGGTAAAAAGTACACTAATAACAAGGAATGCGTTAATATTTGGGATAGAGCTACTATCACAGCGAAAAACGATAAGCAGAAGACTTATCTAAACGCTATTGATAATGCTAGCATTATCTTAGGTACTGGAGTATCTGGTTCAGGAAAGTCTACATTAGCAGCTTGGAAAGCTATAGATATGCTAGACGATAATAGCTCCCCTATTGAGAGAATTATTATTGCAAGACCAAACCAGATTGAAGGTACTCGTAGCTTAGGCTCACTTCCCGGCACAAAAAACGAGAAGATGATGCCATGGGTAGCACCAGTCGCTAATGCGATTAAGCAACGAATTGGAAAATATAGGTACGAAAAGCTGGTAGAGAAAGAAATTATAGAATTACTGCCACTTGAGCATATTAAAGGCTTGACATTCAATAATACGTTTGTTATAATTGATGAAGCTGAAGCTGAGGATATTGAGTGGTCAGTTCTAAAAACTTTACTATTAAGAAAGGGTATGGACTCTAAACTAGCAATCAATGGAGATATCAGACAACAGTCTTTAAGAGGCACGTCGGGCCTATCTGTTATTCTAGATGTATTAGATAAATATGATTACGTACCCATTAGACACATTGACTTCGACGATTGGAAGTACTGCGTACGTGATAAAGATACGGCAGGACTTGGGCAGTTATTCGAGGAAATGAACATATAATCACTAGCCCTCTTCGGAGGGCTTTTTAGTCTAAAAATCTCTTGCAAACTAACATAAATATATATATAATTGACTAAATAAATAGAGGAAGCACTAAATGTATGTAACAAAACGTGACGGCACTAAAGCCATGTTTGACCATTCCAAATTAAGGAAGTGGGTAACATGGGTTATTAGAAATTCAAAAGACCAAATCGAAAAAGAGTATGAGCTACTCAGCAAAGTAACAGCTCGACTAGTAGACGGAGTTTCTACTGAAGATATTAATGATACAATTATCAGTGTATGCCTAGATAAGGAAGATATTGAATTCTCTCGCATAGCTGGTGAAGTCGAGCGCGCTAATATCTTAAAGTATCAATCTAACATTCTAGGAATTATGCACCCAGAGTCTATTACATTCTATGAGTTTATGGAAGTAATGGAAGCTCGGGGGTTTTGGAAAACTTGGGTAGAAGATACTGACCTTCATACTAATAAAGACAAGCTTAACTCGTGGTATTCTGAGCTAGAGGGCATGGACTTAGAGTTCTGTACAATCAAGCAGTTTACTGACAAGTACGCTATCAAAGTAGAAGACAGGGCAATCGAAACGCCTGCACAGGCCGCACTAGCTATCAGTATTGCACTTCATGGGTTTAACGACCTAGCGCTAGAGACAGCAAAGAGCATTCTTTCTTATAAGATTAACTTACCAACCCCTGTATTAACTGGATGTCGAGACGGTAACTTTGATACTATCTCCTGCTCTGTAATAGAGAGCGGTGACACAGTAGACTCTCTAGAAGTAGCAGAACATTTGGCATCAAAGATGACCTCCAAGAAAGCCGGTATTGGTATTACCTTAGATACTCGCTCAAAGGGCGACCCTGTAAAAGCTGGCCGTATTTCACACTTAGGTAAAGCACCTTTATTCAAATCTGTAGAAGCAGGAGTTAAAAAATTCACACAACTAGCTCGTGGTGGTTCAGCAACTATCACAATAAAAGCTATTGACCCTGATATTCAGCAAATGTTCTTGTGGAAAACACAACGAATTGACTTAGCTCAGAGAATAGATAAAGTTGACTATAGTTTCGCATACAACGATGCTTTTGTTGAAGCGGTTATGGCCAACGACGACTGGTACTTGTTCTCTAAAGAGGAAGCTCCAGAAGTACACGAAGCATTCCACTTAGAAAACTACACTGATGTAGTTTCCGAGTCCCTGTTAGCAGGTAAAAAGTACACTAAAGTAAAAGCATTAGATATTCTAATAGGCTTCATCCAGTCTAGGTGGGAAACAGGACGTTTTTACTGCATTAACTTATCTAGAGCGAATGAACACACACCGTTTATGGACACTATTACTCAATCTAATTTATGTGTAGCCCCAGAAACTACAGTACTAACAGATGTTGGTCACATACCTATTGCAGAGCTAGAAAATCAAAAAGTTAATGTATGGAATGGTTCTGAGTATAGTGAAGTTACAGTTAGAAAAACAGGCTCTAACCAAAAACTAATAACTGTAGATACGGATTCAGGATTTAGTCTTGACTGCACTGAATACCACAAGTTTTATAGGCCAGTAGGTTACTCAGGGAAAATAGAGGAAGTTAGGGCTAAAGACTTAGTTCCTGGCGACAAGCTAATAAAATTAGATACTCCCTTAATAACTGGGGGAGAGGACTTAGAATTAGCATACGAAAACGGGTATTTTTCTGCAGACGGATGCGTAACAAAAAATGGAGACCGCCTATATTTTTATGGGGGGAAAAAGGATACTGTATACCCTTTTATAAATAAAGAATTTGCTTATGGAGAATCTGAATATGAGCCTAGCGACAGAATACAGTTGTATTTAAGAAATCTGCAAGATAAGTATTTTGTGCCGTTAAGTAACTACAGTGTAAACTCTAGGCTTCAGTGGCTAGCTGGCTACATGGACGGAGACGGTAGTATCTATAGAAATGGAAATAATGAGCAGTTAGTAGGGGCTTCCGTAGAAAAGGAGTTTTTATTAGATATACAAAGAATGCTGCAAACTTTAGGTATACAAGCTAAAGTAACTAGAGTTAACGGAAGTGCTGGTATGCAAAAACTTCCTAAAAATGATGGTACTGGAGAATACTGTGAATATAGCTGTAAGCAGCTTTACAGAATAATTATTACAGCTAACGGGCTATTTAAACTAAAACAGTTGGGTTTTAAAACCAATAGATTAGTCTGGGAAGGTAATAAGCCTCAAAGAGACGCACGTCATTTTATAAAAGTAACTAAAGTTAAAGATACTGGAAGAGTGGATGACACGTTTTGCTTTAATGAGCCTAAAAAACACTTAGGCGTTTTTAATGGTCTGCTTACTGGTCAATGTATGGAAATCGCGCTACCAACAAAACCTTTTATAGACATGCACGATATTTATAGACACCATGTATCACAAGGGGAGATTGCGTATTGCAGCCTAGCAGCGCTTAACGTTTCAAATATCAGTAGCGAAGAATACTTCCACCAAGCTGACGTAGCACTAAGAACTGTAGAAGCCATGATTGTTAAAGCAGCTACTTGCGCACTAACAGATTCGGTACGAAGAAACCTTCTAGCTAGACGCTCCGTGGGTATTGGTATTACAGGACTAGCGGGCAAGTTATATAAGGAAGGCCTAGACTATGATGGTAGTCAAGAGTCTTTACTTCGCGTAGAAGAAATAGCAGAACTTCATTACTACGCTCTACTAAAAGCTAGCCAAGCTATGGTTGAAGACGGAACCTGCCCACCTGTAAAAGGTATTGACGTAAACTGGCTGCCTATTGACACTATGCATACGTATAGGCACCCACTATTATCTTGGGAATACTTACGAGGCAGACCAAGAGGGCACTCAGTATTAGTAGCTCATATGCCTACAGAATCAAGTTCGCTATTCAGTAACGCTACAAACGGTATATACCCTTCCAGAGAGAAAGTTATTTACAAGCTTGCTAGACGTGGTAAAGTTCAGTTTATATCTGAGTACTTTGTAGAAGGTGTAAACCTTAAAGCTTGGGATGTTGATATGATACCTTATTACCAAGCTGTTCAGAACTATACTGATCAGGCAATATCATCAGACTATTATACTGATTTTACTAAATACTCAAACAAAAAAGTACCTCTGTACGACTGTATACGTTGGTTCGTAAGACAGGCTAAAGCAGGTATTAAAACAGCTTATTACCAAAACTTCATCGACAGTAAAGGTGAAGAGGTAGAATTAGAAGAAACATGTGTAGACGGAGGATGTAAACTATAATGTACGTTATTTACACACAGAGACATAAAATGTGTCCTTATTGTGACAAGGCCAAACAACTGCTCCACAGCAAAGGAGAACCCTTTAAAGAGATAAAAGTAAAAGACCTTACTGAACTTCGTAGCTGTTTTCCTGAGAGAGCTCCAGATACAGTACCTCAAATATTACTAGAAGGCGAGCTTCATGCCAAGTATATCGGAGGGTACACAGAGTTAGTGGAGCATTTTAAACCAGCCTCCGCAGAGCAATCAGAACGAAGAACTGTGTTCAACTTAGAAAATACAGGGCATGAAACAGGGGAATATCCTCTGTTTCTAGGAGAAGATTTAGGGTTTGTCGATACTATCAATAGACCTTACCCAATTCTAGATACATTATTCCAAGAGCAAGCAGCTCAGTTGTGGAACGAGTTCGAAGTAGATATTACCCAAGATAGGCAGGATATGATCAACGCACCTAAGCCGTTGGTTGACTGCATGGTAAAAACTATTCTGTGGCAGCATTTGGCAGATTCTATTGCATCACGTTCCATTACAGGTATCTTATTAGAGAATGTATCTAACTCAGACTTAGAGAACTGGTACAATGCTGTAGCGTTCTTTGAATCCATACATGCTAGAACGTACTCTCATATTATTAAGCAGACCTTTGTAGATCCTAATGACGCGTTACGCGAAGGTTACAAAAATATGTCTGTTATAGCTAGGTCAGATGTGCTAAGAAACGTGTTTGACGACTTAGGTAATCTACCTCGAAATGCTCCTATAGAGCTACGCAGAGAAAAATTATATGTAGCTTTAGCAGCGCTATATATGCTAGAAGCAGTAAACTTTATGTCTAGCTTTGCTATTACTTTCGGTATTGCAGAACTTGGATTCTTCCAAGGTATTGCCCAGTTAGTAGTTCTTATTGCTAGAGATGAAATGCTACACGCTAGAGGCGGTATGAACATTTTCAAAATTGAAATTGAAAACAATCCCAAAGAGTATGCAAAAGTTAAACCTAAGATTCAAGAAGTGTTTAATGCCATCCTAGAACAGGAATCTATGTGGACTGATTATTTATTCTCAGAAGGTAGAGATATACTGCGTCTAAACAAAAATCTAGTTATGGACTATGTTAAATACCGAGCACGTCCAGTAGCAGCATCTCTAGGGTTAGATACTGCGGACTTACCTAAAGAGTCACCACTTCCTTACATGGAAAGGTATTTAGACTCTTCTAAGGTTCAAGTAGCAGCACAAGAAATGCAACTTTCATCTTACTTACTAAACTCGGTGGATATGAGTAAGAACAACTTTGACGATATAGCTAGCCAATTGAGGGCAGAGGATTATTAATGATTAGAGCAGTTTTCGCAGTAGACAAGGACGGAGGTTTTGGAAAAGGTATGGGAATGCCTTGGCCGAAGTCTCAAGCCGACATGCAACATTTTAAAAGAGTTACACACAACTCGGCATTGGTAATGGGTAGGACTACAGCTAATACGCTACCCTTACCATTACCTTATAGAGTACCTATTATAGTATCAAAAGACCAGGATAAAAAATGGGCTACTCTACCATATTACTTTATGCCTAGGTTAAGATTAGCGCTAGAGCAAGGAGCTATACCAAGCGCTTCTATCATAGGAGGTACTAGCCTACTAACTATTCCAGTGCTTAAAGACTGTAATGAGATTTATATGACAGTCTTTAAAGGAGCTTTCGACGCCGATACTAAGTTAGATAAAGAAGTAATAGACTGGGTCATGGAGCAAGATAAAGAAGTATTCTTTGAAGATGCGACACTAACAATTTATAAGGTAACAAATGAACAACTATAACCAATTAGTAGCAGAAGTACTAATGTCTCGTGATAAAAT
>Ga0209302_10000028_pt1 | contig 104789 bp, 109 predicted proteins | sample ArcOceMetagenome_2_FD_187445 | JGI IMG/M metagenome (GOLD analysis project Ga0209302, IMG submission 187445) | Marine eukaryotic phytoplankton communities from Arctic Ocean - Arctic Ocean ARC135M Metagenome (SPAdes) (version 2) | ecosystem: Environmental > Aquatic > Marine > Oceanic | place...
GCGATGATGCAGTTGCACTTTTGCGTTCATCTATTGTTGATCCAAACTTTAACGAACCTGATATCGAACGGGTGCGTGGGCAGGTTTTTGCAGGTTTGTTGTCGGACACGACTGATCCTGATGCAATCGTGGGTGCTGCGTTCAATCGAATGACGTTTGGAGATCATCCTTATGCAACTGATTTGTCCGGAACCAACGAAAGTGTAGCTGCATTGACCCGTGGGGATTTACTAAATGCGCATAGCGATATCTTTGCAAAAGATCGCCTGTATGTCGGTGCGGTTGGAGATATTACACCTGCTGCACTGGGCATTCTGGTGGACGAGTTGTTGGGTGATTTGCCCGAGATCGGTGCCCCCCAACCTAAGGCTGCTGAGGTAACAATAGAGGGTGGCATAACAGTTGTTGATTTTGATACGCCGCAATCTGTCGCCTTGTTCGGGCACAGAGGGATTGGCCTCGAAAGCACTGACTACTTCGCGGCGACAATTCTCAATCATGTCTTGGGCGGGGGTTCCTTTGAGAGTCGTCTTATGAACGAAGTACGCGAAAAACGCGGTCTAACTTATGGGGTCAGCACGTTCCTTGTGCCGCGTGATCACGCGGCAACCTATCAGGGGCAAGTTGCATCAGCCAATGATCGCATTGCAGAAGCCATTTCAGTGATCCGTGACGAGTGGTCGAAGGCAGCTGAAAAGGGTGTGACAGCTGAAGAGCTGCGCAATGCCAAGACCTATATCACTGGTGCCTATCCACTGCGGTTTGATGGGAATGCACCCATCGCGCGGATCATGGTCGGGATGCAGATGATCGGCTTTCCAATTGATTACATTGCGATCCGCAACGACAAGGTCGGGGCGGTGACATTGGAAGACGTCAATCGTGTTGCAGCTGAGCTGTTAGATGCAGATGGATTGCATTTCGTGGTTGTTGGTAAGCCAGTTGGCTTAGCGACAGGCCCATTGCCTGAATAAAAAATAGCGCCCGGCATTGCTGCTGGGCGCAAAAAATTATTCGCCGTATGGGATCCAGATGTTTTTGATCTCTGTCGCGGCAACAAGGAATTCTTTCCCTTCGCCAGCGGATGACAACCAATCACGGGCTTGCCCGTTATTCACCCATGTGCGTTTGACGTTTGTGGCGCTGCCAGCTTCAATGTCTTTGCTCAGATCAGACCCTGAGAAAGACCAAACTGCATTGATGTCCATGTGTTCTGCCATCGTTTTTGCAACATCAACATGCGCGCCGGTGAGGATATTAACGACACCACCTGGCACGTCTGAGGTGTCGAGTACTTGGAAGAAGTCTGTGGCGATCAATGAAAACGCCTCTGATGCACTCAGGATCACACGGTTGCCCATCGCGATGGCAGGGGCCATGAGCGATATAAGACCGAGCAAAGGTGCAGTGTCCGGGCATAGCGCTGCGATGACGCCTACGGGTTCCTTCATGGCAAGTGCTGTACCGCGCATTGGAACGCCATGCACTTGGCCGTCGTATTTGTCCGCCCATGCTGCATAGGTGAATAGACGGCTGATGGACGCCTCGACCTCTTTTTGACCACTGTTGCCACCTTGTAAGGCGTTTAGGCGATCAGCGAATTCTTCTGCCCGTGCGCTTAGGTTTTCAGCAATGAAGTACAGAATCTGCGCACGCAAATGGCCTGTGGTTTTTGACCATCCCTTCGCTGTGTTTGCTGCTTCTACAGCGTTTCTAACATCTTTGCGGGATGCGTTTGAAGCATGGCCAACCAGTTTTCCAGATTTGGCGAAGACTGCGGTAGAATAGCCGCTGTCAGGACGCGCTTGTTTGCCGCCGATGTACAGTTTTGCTGTTCGATCCAAATCCTCGGTGGTGCCTTTGTTACCTTCAAAGGCTGTGATTGGTTTCAATGGCTTCGTTTGGCCCTTGGCTTTGGTGTAGGCGCTTAGACCTTCCCAGCCTCCTTCGCGGCCAACACCGCTTTCGCGCACACCACCAAAGCCGGCAGCAGCGTCAAACATGTTGGTGCCGTTGATCCACACAACGCCAGCGGCAAGCTTTGGTGCAATGTCAAGCGCAAGATTAATGTTCTCGCTCCAAACCGTTGCGGCCAAGCCGTAGCGCGTGTTGTTGGCGACCTCGACAGCTTCCGCAGGAGTGCGGAACGTTGTGGCGCATAAGACAGGACCAAAGATTTCTTCCTGCATCAGCGTGTCAGCTGGGTGAAGATCAGTGATCAACGTCGGTGGATAGAATAGGCCATCCTCAGGCAATGCAGCACTTGATTGGTGCATGGTTCCTGCGGTGTTTTCAGCCACCATGCGGGTTATTGTATCAAGTTGAGATTGGTCGACGATAGCACCGACATCGATGCACTTATCCAGTGGGCTCCCTATGCGCAGTTTGTCCATGCGGACTTTGAGCTTGGCATAGAAGGTTTCTGCAATTGGTTCTTGAACCAATAGACGTGAACCGGCGCAGCATACCTGTCCTTGATTAAACCAAATGGCGTCAACCAATCCCTCAACGGCTGAATCTAAATCAGCGTCGTCAAATACGATGTAGGGCGATTTGCCGCCCAGCTCTAGCGTCAGTGCCTTGCCCGATCCTGCAGTGGCTTTACGGATCTGTTTCCCAACTGCTGTCGAGCCTGTGAAAGCAATCTTGTCCACGTCAGCGGCGACAATCATTTCGCCCACAGTGCCATCGCCTGTCACGATGTTTACGACCCCATCGGGCACACCAGCTTCTTTGCAGACGTCCGCAAACAACAAAGCTGTAAGTGATGTGTATTCAGCGGGTTTCAAAACAACTGTATTACCCATCGCTAAAGCAGGTGCGATTTTCCATGACATCATGAGCAGTGGGAAGTTCCATGGAACAATTTGACCGCACACACCCAAGGCTTCGCGGTCAGGCAATTCACTATCCATCAATTGGGCCATACCAGCGTGATAATAGAAATGACGCTGTGCCAAAGGAATATCGATGTCGCGACTTTCGCGGATAGGTTTGCCGTTGTCTAATGTTTCGAGCACGGCAAACAAACGGCTGTGCTTTTGCAACAGGCGGGCGATGGCATACAAGATGCGCGCGCGGCCATGTCCACCTAATGCTGCCCATTTCGGTTGTGCTTTGCGTGCGGCTGAAACAGCAAAATCTACATCTGCTTGTGTCGCTTGGCTGATGGTCGCCAATACGTTTCCATTCGCAGGGTTTTTGCTATCAAAACCCTTACCAGCTTCGGTCAATGACCCGTCGATGAAATGGCCAAATTTGCCACCTTGGTCGACAATCCAAGCCAACGCCTCCGCGGCATTTTCAGGAGCTGTGCCGTAGTCCATGCTCTGGAATATATCTTTGACTGTCATGATTAGGGTCTTTCTATCGGATGTCGTGTGAGGCAAGGTATGGGGGCTAGCCCATTGGATTTCTATGGCTGGCGGAATATGCGCCGGTCAGGTGATGTTCCAGTTGACGTTCAATATCCCCTAACAAGGAAGAAGCGCCAAAACGGAATAAGTCAGGCTGAAGCCAGTGACCTCCCAATTCTTCCTTAATCAAAGCGAGGTAGGTAATCGCATCTTTCGCTTTTGAAATGCCGCCCGCTGGTTTGTAACCGATGCGATAACCCGTGCGTTCAAAATAGTCGCGAATGGCGCGGATCATAACGAGAGTCACAGGTAGGGTCGCATTGACGCTTTCCTTACCGGTTGATGTTTTAATAAAGTCAGCACCAGCCATCATACACACCAGCGAGGCGCGCGCGACATTGCGTAGAGAACCCAGTTCGCCAGTCGCTAGGATCGCCTTAACATGGGCGTCACCACAGGCTTTGCGCATGGCTTTCATTTCGTCATATAGCTTTTGCCAATCGCCTGTCAGCACGTGACGACGCGAGATGACGATGTCGATTTCCCTAGCGCCCGCTGCAACGCTTTCTTTGATTTCTTGGATGCGTAGGTGAAGTGGCGAAAGTCCTGCAGGGAAGCCAGTTGAAACAGCTGCGACTGGAATGTTCGTTCCGACAAGTGCGCGAACAGCAGCTGGGATCATCTCGTGATACACACACACAGCTCCGGTCGTCAGTCCGGTCATTTCAAGCTGCGCGAGGACGCTAGCGTTCACAGGCTGACGAGCTTTAGCACACAAACGACCAACACGCATTTCGGTGTCATCGCCAGACAAAGTTGTCAGGTCAATGCAGCAGACGGCTTTCAGTAACCACGCAGCTTGATGCTCTTTTTTGACAGAGCGGCGGGCTGGCAATGCAACGCATCGACGTTCAATGGCTGATGTGTTCGCCTGAACCCGAGAAACCCAATCTAGGTCGAGTTCCATGCCGGGATTCCTTGGCTCAGTGACCTGAGGCAATTGTGCGACGCTTTGGTTCGCGGTGTCGTTGGATGTTTGTTTGGCTAGTGGATTGTGCATTGGGCACCTCATTGCGCAGTTGCAGCATTCAAAAGTTACATGGGATTACGACAAAGGCAAGCACGGTTTGATAATGGTGTGTGGTAATTTATGGCACTGGACGAAAGACAATCGTATAAAAATTGAAGGTTCATTTTAATTGTTTAATTTCTGAGTATTAGATTTTTAGTGCAATTCTGGTGGTTAGTTTTTTCTTGCTCGAAGTCACAATGTACCACCATACTTCGATTCAGCCGCATTCAAGACGGCGTTTACTCAGGGATGGTACGAAAATGACTGATTCAACAGGGTCCTATTCAGACCCAAATCAAACACCACCTTTGGCACAAGCCGTGCCATTAGGTCTTCAGCACGTATTGGCAATGTTCGCGAGTAACGTGACACCTTCTATTATTGTTGCTGGTGCAGCAGGTCTTGCATTCGGTAGCGCCGAACAAGTTTATCTTATTCAAATGGCAATGTTGTTCGCTGGTATCGCGACATTGTTCCAAACTGTTGGCTTTGGCCCAGTTGGTGCCCGTCTTCCAATTATGCAGGGCACCAGCTTTGCGTTCGTTGGTGTTTTGGCTGGTATTGCCGCAACACAAGGTTTGAGCGTGGCGCTGACTGCCTGCCTAATTGGTGGCCTCATCCACTTCGCTCTTGGTTCAGTAATCAAGAACTTGCGCTGGATGTTCCCGCCGTTGATCACTGGTTTGGTGATCTTGGCAATCGGCCTTTATCTGATCCCAGTTGCGATTAAGTATGCAGCCGGTGGTGCCGCAGATTTCCAAATGGCAGCTGATAGCTTTGGTTCTTTGAAGCACTGGTCAGTAGCGCTTAGTGTTGTGGCTGTTGCACTAGGCCTAAAGTTTTTCACTAAAGGCGCATTGAGCAATTCAGCAATTTTGGTTGGCCTTGTTGTTGGCTATGCTCTTGCATTCTCTTTGGGTATGGTGAACTTCGGTGCTGTTTCAAAAGCAAGCTGGATCACATCAATCAAGCCACTTCCATACGGTTTTGAATTCAGTTTTTGGGCAGTATTTGCTGTGACGTTGGTTTCCATCGTTTCAGCGATCGAAACTGTTGGCGATGTTTCGGCGACAACCAAAGCTGGCGCTGGACGTGAAGCAACCGACGAAGAAATCTCTGGCGCAACTTATGCTGATGGTTTGGGTACAGCTGTTGCTGCGGTCTTTGGTGGCTTGCCAAACACATCTTTTAGCCAAAACGTAGGTATCATTGGTATGACAGGCGTCATGAGCCGCCACGTTGTGACAATCGGTGGTATCGTTTTGATCATCTGTGGCCTGATGCCAAAAATTGGCGCAGTTATAGCCTCTATGCCGTTTCCAGTTTTGGGTGGTGGTGTGATCGTGATGTTCGGGATGGTTGCTGCAGCAGGTCTTAATATGCTGAGCGAAGTCGAAATGAACCGTCGCAACATGATTATTATTGCTGTGTCACTTGCTGTTGGCCTTGGTCTGAACCTTGTTCCATCCGCTGTACAGCACGTACCGGGCGTATTGCGTACATTGCTAACAAGCGCTGTGGCACCAACAGCGATCTTGGCAATTGCCATGAACCTGATCTTGCCAGACGACGTTTAATACGAACTACGTCTAAAATGATGGGGGGCAGGCGTGTTGAAACGCTTGCCCCTTTTTCTATTTTCGTGTCCATCTAGTTGGGAAAGCCAACAGAGGGTTCATCATGAAAGACGACAACTTCCTTCGCGCCAATAACGCTAAGCACATGTGGCACCCGATGGGTCACCCTGGCGAAGCGATCGAGCATGCTCCGACAATCATTGAGACTGCTCGAGGTTCAACCATCAAAGACATCGATGGGCACGAAGCGGTAGACGCCGTTGGTGGGTTGTGGTGCGTTAACCTTGGTTATTCAAATGACGTTGTTAAAGACGCAATTGCCAAACAGCTTTATGACTTGCCGTACTATTCAGCGTTTGCTGGTACGTCTAATCCTTCTGCTATTGAGGCGTCATATGCGGTACGTGAGTTTTTTGCCGAAGATGGCATGGCACGCGTGTTCTTTACGTCTGGTGGATCAGACTCGGTTGAGACGTGCTTGCGACTTGCGCGCCAGTATCACCGGATAAAGGGAGAGCCGAACCGCACAAAGTTCCTTAGCCTGAAAAAGGGCTATCACGGGACCCACTTTGGTGGCGCATCTGTAAACGGTAACAACCGTTTTCGTATTAATTACGAACCTTTACTGCCGGGCTGCTTCCACATGCCCAGCCCATACACTTATCGCAATCCTTTCAATGAAACGGATCCCACAGTTTTGGCGCAGAACATTGCCGCTGCGATGGAAGACGAGATCATGTTCCAAGGTGCGGGCAGCATTGCAGCGTTCATCATGGAGCCGATCCAAGGTGCCGGGGGTGTCATCGTGCCAAACGAGACCTTCATGCCGCTGATGCGCGAAATTTGCGACCGTCACGGCATCCTGATGATTGCGGATGAGGTTATCACGGGGTTTGGTCGTACAGGTGCGTGGTCAGGCAGTCGTCATTGGGGCGTGAAACCAGATATGATGTGCTGTGCAAAAGGGATCACATCGGGGTATTTTCCAGTGGGTGCCGCATTGATGAGTGATGCTGTGGCTGAAGTCTTTGAAAACGGTGGTGAAGAGGCTGCGATTTTCCATGGCTATACATATTCAGCACACCCTGTTGGCGCAGCTGCAGTCACGGCATGCCTCAGTGAAACCATACGTCTGGATACAAAGACAAACGCGGCAGCTCGTGGTGCCCAATTGTTTGATGGATGCGTTGCCTTGATGGAGAAGTATGACATCGTTGGCGATGTGCGTGGTGGACACGGATTGATGACTGGAGTTGAGATCGTGTCTGATGCTGCGGCCAAGACACCAATGGATATGCCAACGATGAAGAAGATACATCAAGCCACTTATGACGCAGGTGTCATGGTGCGGTTGGGTGGGAATAACATTTTGATGTCTCCACCTTTGGTGATCACGAAAGACGAAGTTGACCGTGTGCTTGGCGCCTTAGATACGGGATTGAGCGCGATTTAATCGGTATATTGGCCCATTAACCATTCTCGAAGTTGATGGGTCAGATCCGCTTATGCGGTGACTTGGCTGCTGGCAGAATCGGCATGTTTGGTGCTAGGTATTGGGGTATGGAAACAAGCAGACCCAATATCCACGAAAACCTGCCGGTTATTCGCCAACTTGATGACGCAGCAATCAATCGCATTGCTGCGGGTGAAGTTGTTGAACGACCAGCGTCAGCCGTCAAAGAGTTGGTTGAGAACGCGATCGATGCGGGCGCACGGCGTATTTCCATTGATATTGCAGATGGTGGCAAAACGTTGATCCGCGTGACGGACGACGGCTGCGGTATTGCAGGTCATGATTTGCCGTTGGCCTTATCACGCCATGCTACGTCAAAGATCGACGGCTCTGACCTGCTTAATATTCACACCTTTGGTTTTCGTGGAGAGGCACTGCCGTCACTTGGTGCCGTTGGCCGTCTTAACATCACCTCACGCGTTCAAGGTTCTGAAGCTTTTGAGATCAATGTTGAAGGTGGCGACTTAGGGCCAGTGCGCCCTGCTGCTTTGAATGGCGGCACAGTCATAACTTTGCGTGACTTGTTTTATGCAACTCCAGCACGACTGAAGTTTTTGCGCACCGACCGCGCAGAAACTACGGCCATTAATGATATAGTTAAGCGCCTTGCGATGGCGGAACCTTTTGTACGGTTTGAGTTACGAGATGTGAGTGGCGATAGTCCACGCACCACCTTCATGGCAGAAGCCGAAAATGGCGATATGTTTGATGCGTTGCATGGGCGGTTGGCGACTGTTTTGGGGTGTGAGTTTGCAGATAACTCCCTGAAAATTGACGCACTGCGCGAAGGATTGCATCTAACAGGGTATGCTGCATTGCCAACCTATTCGCGTGGCTCCGCTGTGCAACAGTATCTGTTCGTAAACGGTCGTCCTGTACGGGATAAACTATTGGTTGGTGCATTGCGTGGAGCCTACTTTGACTTTCTGAGCCGCGATCGTCATCCAGCGGCTGCCCTGTTCCTTGACTGCGATCCGAAGCTTGTGGACGTCAACGTTCATCCTGCAAAATCAGAGGTACGCTTTCGCGATCCTGGTCTTGCGCGTGGGTTAATTGTATCGGCATTGCGCCAAGGATTGGCAGAGGCAGGGCATCGTGCATCGACCACAGTTGCTGGTGCAACTTTGGGGGCGATGACACAGGAGCCTATTGGTGGTCCGCGTGTCTATCAGATGGACCGTCCCTCAATCGGATCACGTTTAACGTCCTACCAATCACAAGCGCCGGGTTTCGCGGAAATGACCCACGCCTATAGTGGGCAAGTGGTTGAGCAAGAGCAGGTGAATGAGACACCGACAGAGGATTTTCCACTGGGTACAGCTCGCGGTCAGGTTCATGAGAATTACATTATAGCACAGACGGCAACCGGCATGGTTATCGTTGATCAGCATGCAGCGCATGAGCGATTGGTGTACGAGAAATTAAAAAATCAAATGGCGGTGAATGGGGTCGCGGCTCAAGCCTTGCTGATCCCAGAAATTGTTGAGCTGTCGGACGGCGATTGTGCTCGTTTGCTTGAAGTGGCGGACGAATTGGCACGTTTTGGTTTAGGTATTGAGCCCTTTGGTGGAGGTGCAATTGCTATTCGCGAAACTCCTGCCATTTTGGGTGAGGTGAATGCGCGTGCTATGATCCTTGATATTTTGGACGAACTTGCGGACCAGGGCAGCTCCAATATGGTACAAGCTAAGGTCGAAGCGATCCTTAGTTGCGTGGCCTGCCACGGTTCTATTCGCTCGGGTCGTTGGATGCGGGCTGAAGAAATGAACGCGCTTTTGCGCGAAATGGAAGTAACCCCGCATTCGGGGCAATGCAACCACGGACGCCCTACCTATGTAGAGCTGAAGTTGGCAGATATTGAACGGTTGTTTGGACGCACATGATTGAGATTTCAGGACAGAAATATGCCTTTAGCGATCCATTGATCATTTTGGGATTGGTGGCTGTCGCTGTGGTCATTTTGATCGTGGTGATGTTGATGGTCGTGGTGCGGTCGGCAGGGCGTTCCGCGGCGGCTGCGGCACCGCTGGCGAATCAGATGGGCATCCTTGGCCAGCATGTTCAGCAGCTGAATATGGGGCAGGCCGCGTTGCAAGGCGGTTTGCAAACCGTGTCCGATACGCAGGTAAATGCACAGGCCCAGATTACCAACACGATGGAAGTTCGATTAGCTGCCGTTCAACAGCAAATGCAGGACCGTTTGGCAGAGAACGCTATGCGTGCCCAGCACTCGATGGCAGAGATGCAAGAGCGGATGAAAGAAACGTTGAACGGTTCATCGAAACAAACCACGGTTAGTTTGGCGCAGCTTCAAGAACGTCTCGTTTCTATCGACAAAGCACAGGACAATATTGCGAAATTGTCTGGGGATGTTTTGTCGTTGCAGGACATCCTAAGCAACAAACAAACGCGTGGTGCTTTTGGCGAAATTCAACTGAACGACATTGTTGGTAAAGCATTGCCAAAGGACAGTTTTCGGCTGCAAGCGACCCTTAGCAACGGCAAGCGTGCCGACTGTTTGATTGCATTGCCGAACCCACCTGGCCCAATTGTGATCGACAGCAAATTCCCCCTTGAAGCCTATGAGGCATTGCGTCGGGCCAAGACTGATTGGGAGGTCAACGAGGCTGGCAAAGCGATGCGTGTTTCGGTGAAAAAGCACATCCGTGATATCAGTGAGAAATATATCATCGAGGGCGAGACTGCAGATGGTGCGTTGATGTTCCTACCGTCCGAAGCGGTATATGCAGAGCTCCACGCAAATTTTCCTGAACTTGTTCGTGATGGTTTTGATCACCGTGTTTGGATTGTTTCACCAACGACCTGTATGGCCACGCTGAATACAATGCGTGCAATTCTTAAGGATGCTCGTATGCGTGAACAGGCGGGTGCTATACGCTCAACCCTAAAAAGCTTGCACCGCGATGTTGAGTTGGTTGTTGAACGTGTCGACAAACTGAATACCCACTTTGGTCAAGCACGCAAAGATTTGGACGGAATTAGTACAGCTGCTGAACGTGCAGGAAAACGTGCGGCGCGTTTGGATAATTTTGATTTTGAAGAATTGACGCCAGAGGAACAAAACAACGTGGTGCCTTTGGCCAAGCCTGAGCCTTAATACGTCACTGAGAAGGGTCTCATTTGCACTGCAGTTCAAGATCAATCAATTTACGTTTACGCCAAAGCCCACCACCGCATCCGGTTAAGTTGCCATCGGCACCAACAATCCTGTTACAGGGAATGAGTATCAAAATTTGGTTTGCGCCATTGGCGCGCGCAACTGCACGGGTAGCTGAGGGGCGGTTGATATCTTGTGCAAGTCCCGCGTAGGTTTGAATTTCTCCCGCTGGAAGCGCCATCAGCGCATGCCAAGCTAATTTGGTAAACGAAGTGCCATGGAGTGCCAGAGGGACGTTGAACGCCGCCCTTTGACCTTCAAAGTATTCAGTCAGTTCTGCTTTGGTTTGTTCAAGTGGTTTGGTTGTTCCAAGCCCAATCCCACCAGTTGCTTTCTGCAGACGACTGAGCTCGGCGGGTAAAGCTTTGCGATCCGTGAACTCTAGCAAGTGAAGATGTGTGTTATCTGCCACCACGATCATTGGGCCAAGTTTGGTTTGAAACCAATCAGCACGTAATAATGCTGTGTCTGAGAATGCACTGGGTTTGATCCCAACCATCTTTGCAAACGCCGTGCACGAGCGAGATCTAGAAATGTGGTGCCGAATGTACGTTTAAAGACACGCCTTATTGTAGAAAGATTATAGCCCAACGCATTAATCCCGTCCTCGGACCATCGATACGTTGGGTCGTTGTCCAGTCGTGTGAGGAGATCGCGAACGGCAGGATCGTTAGGTACCATTGCGTGCATTGGATGGCACCGTTTGCAAGGATCAAAACTAGTGTTGATGCACTCGGATAGACTGCAGTAAAAGGTACAGTTCTTGCGCTTTGGTTTACGAGCCGGGCAGCTCAAACGGAAAAAAACACCTATCGAATTTACGCCAACAAACACGCTACCATCATAGGTGGGGTCACGGTCTAAAAGGGTGGTGTATAGGTTGTCATCGTCTGGAAGGGCAAAAATCATAGCCATAGCTTAAACCTGGAAGAAAACTATGGCCGACTGAAATTGGGCAGTTATTTAAAATAAAGCCTAGTGCGTCGTTTATATGCGAATAAAGCTCTGCATGATACGGGGGAGGATACCCTTAAAGCGCAGTGGCGCGTCGCTTACCGCAAGACAAATACAATCTTCATGGATGTCCGCCATCGGCGTGTGCTCAAGGTCGCTGTCAGCGATGTCGACATCACCAAGGCCAAAATACCCATCGTCGTCTTGGAAAGCACCTTGCAAAACCATTGTCATCTCAAGGCCGTGGTGACCGTGATCTGGCATAGCTGCACCGGCTGGGATCATCAAAAGGCGTGCGCTTGCTTGTTTTGATGTTGGTAAAATAGCTTGCTTTACACCCATGCCGATAGGGCGCCACTTAATTTCGCTCAGGTCACCACCAATGTAGTCCTGCAGCGGGCTTGGAAGTATAGATGGCTTTTTGGCGATCGGTGCTTTGGTTGTTGGCACGCCTTGCTCAATCATCGCAATCGTCGCGGCAAAGCTGTCGGGCTGCATCTGAGTGTTGAGGATATCGTGTTCATCCAACAAGACACCGCCAACGGCATCGCATGCCGCTAATTGAGCGCGGCAAGCATCACACAACGAAACATGCGTTGCGACCATAAGATTAAAAGCCTCAGGCAAAGTGCCTGCTGAGTAGCCCATCAGGATTTCATCCGTCAGATGATGTTTGATATCTATGCTCATCATTTTGTTCATTTCATCGTTTGGCGTAAACGCTCGAGGGCCAACCTAATTCGCGATTTGATCGTGCCAAGGGGCAGACCCGTTTTTTTAGCGATTTCGCTGTGGGACAAATCCCCAAAATACGCCTGTTCTATAAGTTCTCTTTGTGCTGCTGGAAGTATTGTTAACGCCTTGCTAAGGATCTCAGTTTCTTGCTGCAGCGCTAAAACATCGGTTTGATCCGGTTCTTCTTCTGGACCCCATGTGAGGTCCTCAGGTTCCGGACGACGTTGTTTGCGTAGGATGTCAATTTTTCGATTTCGGGCGATTGTAAAGATCCAAGTCGCAACAGAAGCGCGAGATGGGTCGAACAAGTGTGCTTTGCGCCAAAGGGTCACCATTACTTCTTGGGCGCATTCCTCGGCAATGGAGCCATCGGCACCAGAATTGATTAGAAATCCCTTCACTCGGGGGGCAAAGTGGGCGTAGAGTTCTGCAAATGCTGCTTTGTCAGCGTCATCGCGGATGCGGTGGACATGAGAAATCCATAAATTACGTTTATTTACATTTTTCACGCGTTCCGAACCCACTGCAACCAAACGGGTTGCAGCCGTCTGAAAATTAACCGATCTTTCCGTCGGTAACACATTTTGAGGGCGAGCTAACATATAAAATTTACGGTTGAAGTGCTGAATTGGATCAAATTTCTTTTTTTTGCGTTTTAACATCCGATTTCGAGCGTGGCGCGTAGACTTATCAAACGCATTAATCAGGACTATATCCTCATGCCATCCGACCAACCAAACTCGACGCCTCAAAAAATCGCCATTATTGGCGGAGGTATTTCAGGTATGGGCTCTGCCTACAAACTTAGCAAATCCAAACAGGTTACGCTATACGAAGCGGAGCCGCGGCTCGGTGGGCACGCACGTACCAAAATGGCAGGCAAGCTTGGAGATCAGCCTGTCGACACAGGTTTCATCGTTTTTAATTACGCAAATTATCCACACATGGCGGAGCTGTTTGCTGATTTGAACGTGCCCGTTGTGAAGTCAAACATGAGTTTTGGAGCGTCCATTGGTGGGGGGCGCCTAGAGTATGGGTTGGCTAGCCTTGACGCATTGTTTGCGCAGCGTATGAACGCAGTGAACCCCAAATTTCTTGGTATGGTCCGCGATATTTTACGGTTCAACAAAAATGCGCTTGAGTTGGCGAAAGACCTATCAATTACAGTTGCAGAATTTTTGGAAAAACTGGGCACGGGCGTTTGGTTTCGAGATTATTACCTTTTGCCTTTGTCTGGCGCAATTTGGTCAACGCCGACGCAGAAGATCATGGATTTTCCAGCACATGCGATGATCCAGTTTTTTGAGAACCATGCGCTTTTAAATACAACTGGTCAGCACCAATGGTACACAGTTGATGGTGGTTCGATTGAATATGTTCGCCTTCTAGAAGCTGCGCTGGTTAGCCGTGGCGTCGACATACGACTAAAATCGCCTGTACAAGCTGTGCGCCGTGATGGCGGGGTTGTTCAGGTGAAAGCTGCTGGCGGTGAGTGGGAAGCCTTTGACCAAGTAATTTTTGGTACGCATTCGGATGATACTCTGGCCTTGTTGGCTGACCCGACGACTGAAGAACAGGCAGCACTTGGCGCGATCAAATATCAACCAAATGAAATCACGTTGCATGCAGACGAAAGCATTATGCCAAAGCGCCGTCAAACTTGGTCATCGTGGGTGTACACTGAAGATGAGAAAGTGTCAGGTGATCAAATTGACCTGACTTATTGGATGAATTCGCTTCAGCCGATTCCAATGGATGACCCACATTTTGTGACCCTGAATACGAAGCGTACAATCCGAGAAGAGCTGATTTATGACCAGGTTATTCTGCGCCATCCAGTATATGATTTGGCAGCACTTGAGGCGCAGGAAAAAGTTCGCGCAATGAATGGTGTAAACAACACATGGTTTACGGGGGCATGGTTGCGTCACGGGTTCCATGAAGACGGCCTTGAAAGTGCCGTAACAGTTGCTGATGCGATCAAGGCAAAATGGTTTGAAAGAAATTTAATCACGTGACAGGCACTGTTGATCATATCAACGGTGTGACGTTCCATAGTCGCAAAGGTACAGTGAAAAACGCCTTTCGCTATTCTATCGACTACGTTTTACTTGACGCTGATGCACCAATCAGTTGCCCGCGTTTGTTCGCACGTAATGGGCGTGGGCTTGCTGCACTAAACGATATCGATCATGGTGGCCTACCAAAGAATGGCCAAGGAAGCGCATGGGTGCGCAAAGTTCTTGCTGCACATGATGTCACTGGGGTTGCCCGCATCGAAATTTTAGCTCAGCCAAAAATGCTTGGCCATGTGTTTAATCCAGTCAGTTTTTGGTTGTGCCGCCGTGAAATAGACGATGAACTGATTGCTGTGGTTGCCGAGGTGTCTAATACCTTTGGTGAACGTCATTCCTATTTGTTACACCATCCTGATCTTCATCCTATTCTTGCGACGGATCGTCTAAAGTCTACCAAGCATATGCACGTCTCACCGTTCCAACCAGTCGAAGGTGGGTATGAGTTTCGCTTTGATATCAGCAATGATCGGATTGGTGTCTGGATCGACTATAGCCAAGGTGAAGGTGGATTGATTGCAACACTGACTGGCACACGTGCCCCGCTTACCAATCGCACTGTTTTGAATATGTTGTTGCGTCGCCCGTTTGGATCGCGCCGGGTGCTAAGCTTGATCCATTGGCAAGCTCTGAAATTGTGGTGGAAAAAAGCGCGTTTTCGTTCCTGCCCAAAGGCACCTGCCAACGAAATTTCTCGCGGATGAGCATTTCAACATCACAGCCTCAGGCGCGGAACGATAACCTTCCTGCGTATGCTATTTTTGCTGCAATGCTGTCAGCTGCCGGTTTGCCGATCTACATACATGCGCCAAAGTATTTTGTGGATGAATATGGGGTGTCTTTGGTTGCTCTTGGATCTGTTTTGTTTGCTCTGCGTTTACTGGATGTCGTGCAGGATCCGCTGTTTGGGCGTTGGTCTGGGCGCTTAGGGAATCGACGGGGGCTCGCCGTTTCTATCGCTTGTTTGATTATGGCACTTGGGATGCTTGGCCTGTTTGCTATTGCGCCAAAGTTGCCACCGTTGATGTGGTTTGCGTTGATGTTAACGTTGGTGTTTTCGGCGTTTTCGTTCCTAACCATAAACTTCTATGCGCAAGGGGTCGTCAAGGCATCTGCCCTTGGTCGTTACGGCCATTTGAAACTGGCGCGGTGGCGTGAAACTGGTGCCTTGTTTGGGGTTTGTGTCGCGGCGATTGCTCCGCTGATATTCTTGTACTTTATGAATGAACCCTTTGTTGGCTTTGCTATTGGATTTGGGGTTTTGGCATTACTTGCAGGGATCTTGATGCGCGCTGAATGGGGCGCTGTGAACGCTTCGACATCGGCCAGTTTTCAAACAGTGTTGCAAGACCCTATTGCACGCCAATTGTTGATCATCGCATTCATCAACGCTGCTCCCGTTGCAGTAAGTTCCACGTTGTTCCTGTTCTTCGTGGAAACACGATTGTTGGCATTCGGGATGGAAGGCCCGCTTTTGTTGCTGTTCTTCCTTTCGGCCGCCTTGTCAGTTCCAATGTGGGGGAATTCGGCGGAACGATTTGGAACCAAAAATACGTTGATGGTTTCGATGACCTTGGCGATTGTAGCTTTTGCTTTCGCCATACTTTTAGGTGCAGGCGATTGGGTTGCATTTGCTTTCGTATGTGTAGCGTCCGGTGCCGCGTTGGGTGCTGATCTGACATTGTTGCCTGCGATGTTTGCCAAACGGATGGCAGAGATTTCACCTGCCGCCACCGAAGGTTTTGGCCTTTGGTCATTTGTTTCGAAATTTACCTTGGCATTCGCAGCTGTGTTGCTGCTGCCAACCTTGCAGCTTGCAGGCTTTGAAAGTGGTTCAGCCACTAACTCTGAACACGCCTTATTCGTATTAACTTTGATGTACGCGGCTGTGCCTTGTGTCTTGAAAATATTTGCTTTGATCTTGTTGGCATGTACTGCCGTAAATGAGGAATAATCTATGAATAGTTTACTCTATATTCTTCTGGGCGCGGCGCTTGTGCTGGCTTTGAACCTGCTGCGTGGTCGGTACGCAAGCTTTGTCGCGCAAAAACCAAGTGACTATATGAGTGGCCCAGAAATGTTTGATTTGCGTCAGCACATGAATGGTCCAATTGCTTGTGAGGGTGTGATTTATGGTCCTTTTGGTCGCGTAAGCAGTCGATTTGTGGGTGCTTTTGATTGTTCGTGGGAAGGTAACCACGGGGTCATGAGCGAAGAATTTCGTTATGACGATGGTTCGATTCAGAACCGTTGCTGGGATTTAATAATTGATCAGAACGGTGCAATCAAGGCCACAGCGCCTGACGTTGTTGGCGAAGGTGAGGGGTTTCAAGTTGGTTCGTCCGTTCAATTGAAATATCGCTTACGTTTACCAGATAGCGCGGGTGGCTACGTTTTGAACACGGTGGATTGGATGTACCTTGCGCCAAATGGTTCAATCGTCAATCGATCCCAATTCCATAAATTTGGTATCCAAGTCGCTGAACTGATAGCGACGATGCGCCCCGTCAGTATCGAGATGAAGGATAGCGCGTAATGCGCGAGTGGCAGGGTAAAAGGTATTGGCTGGTCGGTGCCAGTGACGGTTTAGGTGCCGCACTTGCACAAGTCATGAGCCGCTCTGGGGCAGAGGTGATTATATCAGCGCGTTCCGAAGACAAGTTGGTCCAGGTCGTCGCTGGATTGCCTGGAAAAGCCAGCTATCAAGTTATGGACATCGCTGACGATGAAAGTGTAAAGTCGGCTGCTGCTGCGATCGGTGATATTGACGGGGTGGTCTTATTAGCTGGGGTTTATTGGCCTTTTGGTGCCAGTGAATGGAACGCAGATCAGGCAACTGCTATGGCCGATATCAATTTCACCGGTTACGTGCGCGTGTTGGGGCAAGTCGTTCCAAATTTTGTGGCAAAAGATGATGGACACATCGTTATAACCTCCAGCCTGACAGGCTTTCGCGGATTGCCTAGATCTATAGGGTACACAGCATCAAAAGCCGCAACTATGTCGCTTGCCGAGTGCATGTATGCTGATCTACGAAAAACGGGTGTAAACGTTCAAATTGCCAACCCAGGTTTTATCAAAACACAATTAACTGCTAAGAATGACTTTAAGATGCCATTTATCATGGAGCCAGAGACTGCGGCCCGCGAGATGTTTGAGCATATGAATGGTACGGCCTTTAAAAAAAGCTTTCCGCATTTATTTTCGTTGTTGTTCCGCGGCAGTCAGTTCTTGCCTGATTGGATATACTACCGAATTTTCAGCTAACCTCTGTTAAATTTTTTCGGTGTGTTTCAGGTAGGTGCTTTGAGCGCGCCCCCAAACGCCAGATGACAAATCATTCAAGCCCAACAATGAGGGCAGCAACTGTTCTGCATAGTCCAGAGAACTTTCGTTCGGGAGCATTGATGGCAAGTTGTCAATTGCGGTCACATCCAAAGGTGGGTCGTCATGGACCCGCAGGGCAGGTTGGTTCCAGTTTGTTGTGCGGTCATACACCTTGATGGGTGAAAAATTGCTGTCAGGGTCGCAAGCAATGTCACAGATGACTGTGAGTTGACGGGTTATCATTTTTGCAGTTTTAGGCACAAAAACAGGCGTCCCAGGAGATGCTAAAATACAGTTAAAAAAGATGTCGTGTTCGAGGACTTCAGGGAATGGCCCACCGCTCGCAGTTTCAGGAATATCCCACTTCGTTGTCGTTATCCCCATTTTGGCGCACAAATTAGACGCACCGGCGCCAACACGGCCCAATGCACCTATGACCAATGCGCTTGGCATTGCCTGCACATTCATAAGATCGTTTTTCAGGTCGGCCACCAAATTAGCGGCGTTTGGATAGGTTCCGACGGCCTCCGCCATCTTGCCGCGTTGCTGAGCTGCCCAGCATTTGAGTGCAACCGCAGCACCCGCATAACCTGCCCAATAGCCGAACGCTGCAACACGGTACCCTGTTTTATCAACAAGATACTCCAGGTCATACAGTGTGCCACCACCTTCGATGAAACGGCGCAGCAATCGCTGGCCTGCGGGCTGTCCTTTGAAGGCGTGACCAAACATGATGTGTTTGTGTGGTAGGGGGGCACCGTCTTCAGGGAGTTCTTTTAAGCCAAAGATAATAGCATCAAGCGGAGCAGATGGCCAAGTGTTCGCGGGCGCGATATTGCACCCTGCATTGATGTAGCCCTGGATGGGCGTGCAGCGACTTTGGCTTTCTTCAACAGTGACCTTTATGCCTGCTTCGATCAATGTGGCGGCACCTTCAGGGCTTAAGCCCACGCGTTCTTCGTTGTCGCGTTGCTCGGCACGCACCCATAAATGTGTCATGTGAGAATTCCGAGTTCGCGGATTTTCTTAACCGAGGCGCGGTCTTCCATTGCTGTCATATGCGCGATGAGTTTCGGGTAATTTTTAACTTCAACTCCATCGCCAGCAAGCCATGTGCAAACGTTAAATAAATAGATGTCAGCAATGCAAAAATTTTCGCCCAAAACGAATTGACCCTCCAGGCACTCTTCTTCGATGTAGCTTGCAGAAACAGCCATTGTTTGCGGTACTTTTGATGTCATGTCGTCATAGCTGGTTTGTGAATCCGCCCAACGCGAGCCACGCATTTTGTGAGCATGGTTCACGTGCATTGTTGAGGCCAGGTAGAACATAACGCTGCGCATTTTGAAGGCTTGCGATGGATCAGTTGGCGCAAGCTTTTTTTCAGGAACAAGTGCCGCGATATATTCCAGCAATGCACCTGTTTCGGTGAGTGCCTTGTCCCCAACGATCAAAGTTGGCACTCGACCTTTTGGGTTTTTAGCGAGATAGGTTTCGCTGGATTGCTCTGCCTTTGTAAAGTCCACGCAGGTCAATTCATGCCCGAGGCCTGCCTCTTGCAGTGCTATAGCAACTGACATCGAGATGGTGTTTGGAGCATAAAACAATTGCATGATTTGATCCTTTAAACGTGTGTTTGTGCGTGGTGACGTTCGGGTGCTTCGAGGTGCGGAACTGCATTGAACATCACAGGTGACATTGTGCCACCGACTGGGTGCAAGCGATGGATCGAGCTGTTCATTATGGCAAGAGCTAGATTGGCCATTTTGACGATATCCAAATCAAGGTGCTGACGCATAACCATCGAAATAAGGCCGCCAGATGTGACCACCAATGAGGGCCCAGGGCGTGCGGCAATGTCTTTGATCACATCGTTTACACGTGTTTCAAAATCACTAAAGCGTTCTGGTGCCCCTTCGATTTGGTTCGCTTTCCAAGCTTCAAAGACGCGTGGTAAGTGATGAACAAATTCTGACTGTTGAGTTGGCATTGCAAGCCCGTGTTCAGCCTCAAGCGCGGTGGCGAGAGTGAAATATTCGAGCTCATTAAGCCGTTCATCGCGGATCGGCGTTAAGCCAGTGGCCATACCATCTGCGGTTTCAGCATGACGGCGCAAAGTGCCTGTATACAGGTTTTGGTGCACTTGGTTTGTTTCGCTCAGGTGTTCACCCAACCACTTTGCCTGTTGGTGTCCAAGGGGGCTGAGGCGGTCATAGCTGGCCTCGTCTGTAGCGGTGGAGTTTGCTTGTCCGTGACGAATGAGGGTGATGTGGGACATGTAGGTTCCTTGTGCGGTTTCCAAATGGATAAGTGAGGTCTGCGAGGGTTGGAAGGGGTGGAACGCTCCGCGGGGAGTTTATTTAGTAAGACGAAGTTGGTGACGCCGCATGTCTTGGCGTAAATTCGAGTATGAATGTCGCGATTGAGTGTCCGAATTTACGTCATTGTTTGTTAGAGAGGACTACAATAGGGGGAGGCATAGCATGTCCGATACAGTGAAATTCACACTAGATGGCACAGAAGTCGAGGCCGAATTCGGCCTGACAATCTGGGAAGTGGCCAATGGTCGTGGACTTGTTATCCCTCACCTGTGCCACAAGCCAGCACCCGGTTATCGCCCTGATGGCAATTGCCGCGCCTGTATGGTTGAGATCGACGGTGAGCGTACGCTGGCCGCTTCTTGTATTCGTGAGCCTTTGAATGGCATGGTGGTAACCACCAATTCAGCCCGCGCTGAGAATGCGCGCAAGATGGTGGTTGAAATGTTGGTTGCAGACCAACCAGCCCGTGAAGATTCTCATGATAAATCAGCGCACCTGTGGGATATGGCCGAGTTGAATAGTGTGTCGGAGAGCCGTTTTCCAAAATTGGAAGAGGGTCGTATTCCGTTGTTGGATGACAGTCACGTTGCGATGTCTGTTAACTTGGATGCTTGTATTTCTTGTGGTTTGTGCGTGCGCGCGTGTCGTGAGGTTCAGGTTAACGATGTGATCGGTATGTCGGGCCGGGGCCATGATAGTTACCCTACTTTTGATATGGCCGACCCTATGGGTGATTCATCTTGTGTGGCGTGTGGCGAATGCGTTCAAGCCTGTCCAACAGGCGCTTTGATGCCTGCCGCTGTGACTGCGGGTGACGGCGTTGGGGACAGCAAAGATTTTGATAGCGAAACAGAAAGCGTTTGTGCGTTTTGTGGCGTGGGTTGCCAGATTTCGATCAAGGTCAAAGATGGCAAGGTGAAGTATGTTGAGGGCATCAATGGTCCTGCAAACGAGGGCCGTTTGTGCGTTAAGGGTCGCTTTGGTTACGACTACATCCACCACAATCACCGTCTGACCAAACCGTTGATCCGTCGCGACGATGCACCCGCCAAGGGTTTGAATGTTGACCCTGGGAATTGGGGCAGTGTTTTTCGTGAGGCAACTTGGGATGAGGCGCTGGATTTTGCTGCTAATGGCCTGAAGGGGCGCGGGCGCGAAGTGGCTGGTTTTGGGTCTGCCAAGTGCACCAATGAAGAAGCCTATCTGTTCCAGAAATTCATTCGTGAAGGGTTTAAGCACAACAACGTCGACCACTGTACGCGTTTGTGCCACGCCTCATCCGTTTCTGCGTTGATTGAAAACGTTGGATCGGGTGCTGTAACGGCAACATTCAACGAAATCGAAAATGCAGATGTGGCCATCGTAATCGGGGCAAACCCGATCGAAAACCACCCTGTAGCTGCGACCTATTTCAAACAGTTCACCAAACGTGGCGGCAAGTTGATTGTGATGGATCCACGCGGTCAGGCGCTTAAGCGCTTTGCCAGTCACATGCTTCAGTTTCGCCCCGGTGCGGACGTCTCAATGTTGAACGCGATCATGCATGTGATCGTTGAAGAGGGGTTGTACGACCAACAATATATCGAGGCATATACTGAAAATTGGGAAGCTGAAAAAGCCCACCTTAAGGATTTCACACCAGAGAAAATGTCTGAAATTTGTGGCATCGACGCTGAAACTTTACGCGCAGTCGCCCGCACATTTGCAGGTGCTAAGGCAGGGATGATTTTCTGGGGTATGGGCGTCAGTCAACACATCCACGGTACAGACAATGCGCGTTGCTTGATTTCTTTGGCGTTGATGACGGGTCAAGTTGGTCGCCCAGGCTCTGGCCTTCACCCACTGCGTGGTCAGAACAACGTACAAGGTGCGTCTGACGCCGGCTTGGTTCCGATGTTCTTACCAGACTACCAGTCTGTGACGGACGATGGTGTGCGCTCTGCCTTCACCGAAGTTTGGGGGTCAGGTGATTTCTCAAATGAGAAGGGCCTAACCGTGACCGAAATCATGGATGCGGTCCATGAGGACAAGATCAAGGCGATGTACATTTTGGGTGAGAACCCAGCGATGTCTGATCCAGATGTTGAACATGCGCGTGATGCTTTGGCCAAACTTGATCACTTGGTTGTGCAAGACATCTTTATCACTGAAACTGCGAACTATGCCGACGTAATTTTGCCAGCCTCTGCGCTGTATGAAAAATCAGGTACGGTTTCCAACACGAACCGTCAGGTGCAAATGGTGCGCCAAGCGGTTGTACCTCCGGGTGAGGCGAAAGAAGACTGGTGGATCGAAGTTGAGTTGGCCAAACGTTGTGGCTTGGATTGGACATATACGCATCCAAGTGAAGTGTTTGCTGAGATGACAGTGAATATGCGCAGTCTCGACAATATCACGTGGGATCGTTTGACAACTGAGGCTGTGACCTATCCGTCACTTAGCCCGACTGATCCTGGTCAGGCTGTTGTGTTTGGCGATGGTTTCCCACGTGCCGATGGGCGTGCAAAATTTACGCCTGCTAGCGTGATTGCCCCTGATGATGTGCCTGATGCGGAATACCCAATGATCCTGACAACAGGCCGTCAGCTAGAGCACTGGCACACAGGTTCTATGACCCGTCGTGCGACTGTATTGGATGGGTTAGAGCCTGAGGCAAACTGTTCGCTGCACCCATCCACTTTGCGCAAGTTAGGCGTAGAACCGGGTGGGCATGTCCGTCTGACCACGAAGCGTGGTTCGATTGTGATCATGGCACGTATGGATCGTGCTGTGGCACCGGACATGGTGTTCTTACCATTTGCTTTTGTCGAAGCGGCGGCAAACATTCTGACAAATCCAGCGGTTGATCCCTTTGGGAAGATTCCAGAATTTAAGTTCTCGGCTGTAAAGGTTGAAGCTGCTGCTGATGTAATGGCGGCTGAATAGGAAATTAAAAGGTGGGCCGCGGCCCGCCTTTTTCCCAAAGTTTAAGCGCGTTTATAACCGCGTTTTTGGGCGCGGATGCGATAGGCATCGGCGGCGTGGGACGCGTCTCGTAAATTGCCAAAGCTTGTTATCGTTTCACAGGGTGCGCCACCTTTGACACCCCATTCGCGCAACACCGACACTTCGGAAAATAGATCCATAGCGATTTCGACACGATAAAACCGTGGTCGCGCCTTGCGGCTGGGGCGATATAAAACGACGTCTAGCATTGCCAGTGATTCTATCAGTGTTTTCAGTGAGGTGAAGAGCCAATTGTTGTTTGAGCAGGTTTTTGACGTGTGCCTAATTTTTGGTTAGCTCCAGCTGACATCCCCAAGAAAAATATACCCGGCACCATAGATCGTTTTGATCAACTGAGGGTTCTTGGGATCTTCACGCAATTTAGTACGCAGGCGCGAAATACGCACATCCATCGCGCGGTCAAAACTTTCGCTTGCGGCCCCACCCAAGGACTCTTGCATTTGGGTGCGGGTGATTAGACGCTTTGGGCTATCAAGGAAGAGACGAAGCACTTCGCCTTCTGCATGTGAAAAAGGGGTGGCATCACCTGCATCGTCGATCAAAGTGTATGCATCAAAATGAGCGGTCCAACCATTGAATTTAGCAGTATTGCTGGTTTGGGTCACAGCTTTGCCACCGCGCAATCGGGCGCGAACGCGCGCAACTACTTCCAAGGGATCAAACGGTTTAATGATGTAGTCATCGGCGCCCAGTTCCAGACCAGTAACCCGATCCTGCACCTGCGCACGGCCAGAAATGATGATGACAGAAGCCCCTTGTTCCAATGCAAGACGGTGAACAACCGTCAGGCCATCAGTGTCAGGCAAGGATAAGTCGACCAAGCAAACATCAGGCGTGTGCTTTTGCAACGCAGCCTCAAATTCTCGGGCACGTCCAAAACACATCGTCCGGAAACCAGCATCTTCCAGCGCATCAGCCAGCATTGTGCGAATGGCTGGCTCATCATCAAGGATGGTTACTAACGGCGCTGTCATTGTGGCACCTTCGGTTTGAGGACATTGGCCAGATCGTAGGTTGTGAATGGTTTCGCAAGGACAGTTGTCGCGGCTTGGGCCTCATGGTGCAATGGGTCATTTGTGGATAAAGAAGTCATTAGAACGACAGGTGTTTTTCCCTTTTCAATCCGCTTAAGCAAATCCAACCCCGTACCTTCGCCACTTAGACGGATATCCGAAAGGATCAGCGCGATGTCGGGCAGGCTGGCGATGAGCGCGGTGGCCTCATCAGCTGATGTTGCCTCAATAACGCTGTGCCCCATGTCAGTCAGCATATCGCGGTAAAGCGCGCGTAGATCTTCGTTGTCTTCAACCAGCAAAGCCAAGCCGCCCGTGATCTCTGGGCTAAAGCGCAGCGGCAGGCGCAGACGGATTGATGCGCCGCCCTCTGGCGTGTTTTGTAGCCTAAGATCACCGCCAGCGAGTTTGGTAATGTCGTATACCATGGGGAGGCCTAACCCTGTGCCTTCGCTGCCTTTGGTTGTGTAAAATGGGTCACATGCGTGCTTCAAGGCATCTTCGGAAAATCCCGTACCTGTGTCTGATACCGTAAATTCGATCCACGTGTTGTGAACCGTTGATGCACTTAGCTTGATAGTTCCGTTCGACCCACAGGCGTCACGGGCGTTGAGGATTAGGTTAAGCAACGCGTCTTTAATCGCACCTTGATCCAGCAGAACGGCTTTGTTTGGCAGTTGGTCAGTCACTGTGAAAACGATGTTTTCTGGCAAGGTTGGCGCTGCTAATGTTTCCATCTCTCGTAGCAATGCATGCAAGTCTGTGACACGCGGACGTTGGACACGTTGAGTGGTAATCTCAGCGATGCTGCCCAATAGATCACCGCCGCGCTTTGCTGCATTCAAGGTGCCTTCGATTAAGGGTTTGGCAGCCGAGGGTAGTTCATCAAGACGTGCCAACTTGGACTGCATCCCAAGAATAATGGTCAGTAAGTTCGAGAAATCATGTGCCAACCCTGATGTCATTTGGGCGGCCAGTTCACGTTTGCTGGTTTGCTGTAGTGCTACGCGGGTTTGAGTTTCCAACGTTACATCGGTGGACAAGACATAGGCACCACCACGGGTGTCAGGCGTAAAGGCAGCGCGGATGCGATGCGCGCTGGTGGCATCGGTGAACTCAGTCAAGGTATTTTCACCTGCGAATGCGCCGTGAAGCATGGGTTTTATTTTTTCGTATACGCCCAACCCAAGGGCATCTGAAATATGCATGCCGATGATGTTGTTGGGACGCCCTGGGATGATCGTGCTGAGTTGTCGGTTGGAGTAAGTGTAATGACCTGTTTCATCAATGTGTGCGATGTGCGCGGGCATCATTTCAGTCGTCAGGCGTGTCCGCGCCTCTACCTCTGTAAGGTGTCGTTTCGTTTCACCAAGCGTGGAAACTGTCGCGGCAAGTGCGCGGTTTGTACTGGCCAGTTCTTCGGCGTGGGCCAGCACTTGATCAGTCAACTCCTCAGAGCGGGCACGTAGTAAGGTTTCTTGTTTCTTGGTGCTAGTGATATCGGTGTAGACGGTGATCCACCCACCTTGGGGCAGGGGGGACCCTTCCACAGATATGACCGTGCCGTTGGAGCGATGGCGCTCAACATAGTGAGGCTCAAACGCACGAGCGACTTCGATCCGCTCAGCAACAAATGCCTCAAGATCATCGATGTCACCGTACTCACCACGCAAAGCGAGATGACGAATAGTATCCTCAAAGGGGGCACCATGGGCGACCAACTTGTCTGGGAGGTCAAACATTTCTTTAAAAGGGGCATTGCTGACCGCCAGCCGCAGTTCACTGTCAAAGATGGTCAAAGCTTGCCCAATCAAGTTTAGGCCAGCAGCCGTCATAGCATTTGTAGCTGCGCGATTGAGCGTCACGTTTGGCTCCCTATTGATCGTGATGTCGAGCCCACTGTGGAGTGGTGATTGCCTGGAATTCAAGCACTGATCGAGTATTGTTACAATTCGTTAGGTTTGAGAAACCTTCAGGAAAAAGTTGACCTCAAAGATAAAGAAAGCATCTTTGAGTGACATAGAATCGCTTAAGTGATCGTGGCTGGGAATCTTTGTTGCCAGTTTGGGAGGAGAATACATTGTCGAATACGCTTAATGGCGCTGGCGGATTAACATCCGTTCCAGCACTTTTGCACCGCAACGCAACTCAGTTCGGGTCAGCTCCTGCGTACCGTGAAAAAGAGTTTGGAATTTGGCAAAGCTGGACATGGTCACAGACCAATGACGAGATTGAGGCACTTGCCTTGGGTCTGCTTGATCTAGGTGTGGCTGAAGGTGATTTCATCGCAGTAATCGGGCGCAATCGTCCATATTTGTATTGGTCGATGATGGCAGCGCAAATGGTTGGGGCTGTTCCGGTGCCTTTGTACCAAGACGCATCTGCCGAAGAGATGGCATATACAATGAGCCATTGTGGGGCGCGTTTTGTGATCGCTGGTGATCAGGAACAAGTCGACAAAGTCATGGAAATTCAAGGCGAACTTACGGAATTTGAAGCGATGATTTACCTCGATCCCCGGGGCCTTCGAAAATATGATAACGCAAATTTAACGCAGTATAGTGCAGTCCAAGAAGCGGGTCGTTCAAAGCGCGCGGCATTAGAACCTGAGATGAAGGCGCGCATCGCCAAGCTAAATTACGACAGCACCTGTGTGATGCTTTACACGTCTGGCACCACGGGCAAGCCAAAAGGTGTCGTCCTGTCCAACCGCAATGTGATCGAGACGGCCAAGTCCTCATCTGAATTTGATGACCTGCGCCAAACCGACGACATTTTGGCATACCTGCCGATGGCATGGGTCGGTGATTTTATCTTTTCTGTGGGTCAAGCGCTGTGGTGCGGTTTCTGTACGAACTGTCCAGAAAGTGCCGATACAATGCACACGGATCTACGTGAAATTGGACCAACCTATTATTTTGCGCCGCCCCGTGTTTTCGAAAATCAGCTGACCAATGTGATGATCCGCATGGAAGACGCGAGCCCGATGAAGAAGCGGTTGTTCGATTATTTCATGGGCGTCGCGCGCAAGGTTGGACCGTCCATTTTGGATGGAAACCCTGTGAGCTTGATCGACCGGATTAAGTACCAGTTGGGTGAATTTGCAATCTATGGCCCGTTGAAAAACACACTTGGCTTTAGCCGTGTGCGGGTGGGTTACACCGCGGGTGAGGCGATTGGGCCGGAGATCTTTGATTTTTACCGCTCCCTTGGGATCAACTTAAAACAGCTATATGGCCAGACCGAAGCGACGGTGTTTATCACTGCGCAACCTGATGGTGAGGTGCGTTCTGATACCGTTGGCATAACGTGCCCAGGTGTGGAGTTGAGGATCGCTGAAAACGGTGAAGTCTTTTATCGTAGCCCTGGCGTTTTTGTTAAATACTACAAGAACGCAGAAAGCACAGCAGACACAAAGGATGCTGAGGGCTGGGTTGCGACGGGTGACGCTGGATTCATTGAGGAAAGTAGTGGGCACTTGCGGATTATTGACCGTGCCAAGGACGTTGGGCAGACTGGAAACGGCCATATGTTTGCGCCTAAGTATGTTGAGAATAAACTGAAGTTCTTTCCAAATATTCTTGAAACGGTCGTTTTTGGAAATGGCAAACCATATTGCACAGCTTTCGTGAATATCGATCTGACGGCTGTTGGTAACTGGGCTGAGCGCAACAACATTGCCTATGCATCCTACCAAGAGCTGGCTGGTCACCCAGAGGTGTTGGCGACTATCCAGTCACATGTTGAAGAGGTTAATGCCTCAGTTGCGCAGGACGCGATGTTGTCTGACTGTCAGGTGCACCGTTTTGTTGTTTTGCACAAACAGTTGGATGCCGATGACGGCGAATTAACACGTACGCAAAAAGTACGTCGTCGCATTATCGAGGAAAAGTTTTCAGATATTATTAACGCGATGTACGATGGGTCCGACACGATCTCGACCACCACAGAAGTGACGTATGAAGATGGCCGCAAGGGTGCGATTTCTGCGACTTTGGATATTCGTGATGCGGCGGTTCAAACCGTTGGCGCAAAGATTGCAGCGGAATGAGTGTTGTGAGTGTGGGAGCCTGCGGTGCGAGTTTATTTGGTATGATGAAGGTGGGACGTTTCAATGCTTGATCAAGCTGATGGATACATGACAGCGGACGGTCGCCAGATCGGTCCAGTGGTTATGGAGATGAAGAATATTACCCTTAGGTTTGGGGGTGTTGAGGCGATCAAGAATATCTCCTTTGACATTCGCGAAGGCGAAGTGCGTGCCATCATTGGTCCCAATGGTGCAGGCAAATCTTCGATGCTGAATGTTATCTCTGGGTTTTACGTCCCTCAGGATGGTCAGGTTTTGTACAAGGGTGTGCAGCGCCCACAGATGCGCCCCTATCAAGTCGCACAACAAGGGATCGCGCGGACGTTCCAAAATATCGCCTTGTTTGAAGGCATGAGCGTTTTGGACAACGTGATGACCGGTCGATTGACCCATATGAAAACGGGTATGTTTTCCCAAGCTTTGTGGAAGGGCCGCGCGGAAAAAGAAGAGACAGCTAACCGTGAAGTTGCTGAAAGAATTATTGATTTTCTGGAAATCCAAGCGATCCGTAAGACGCCGGTTGCGCGTTTACCTTATGGTCTGAAAAAACGTGTAGAGTTGGCCCGCGCCTTGGCTGCTGAGCCGTCATTGCTGCTTTTGGATGAGCCGATGGCTGGGATGAACGTTGAGGAAAAAGAGGACATGAGCCGCTTTATCCTATCAATGAACGACGAGTTCGGCACCACGATTGCCCTGATCGAACACGACATGGGCGTGGTCATGGACCTGTCAGATCGCGTTGTTGTTATGGACTATGGCAAGAAAATTGGGGACGGGACACCAGATGAGGTGCGCAACAACCAAGCTGTGATTGATGCGTATTTGGGTGTGGTTCATGATGAATAAATCAGTCCAAAAACCACGTTGGTATAACGTCGGTTTCGTGTCGGTATTGCGTTGGTGCGCCAAGGGCGTGTCCCTAAATGTCAAAATGAGAGGGGCGCGATATGCCTACTGATCTTCTATATGGGGCTGAAGTTGTCCTGAACGGTTTGATGGCTGGTGTCCTTTATGCGCTCGTTGCGTTGGGATTTGTTTTGATCTACAAAGCCTCCGGCATTTTCAACTATGCCCAAGGCGTCATGGCGCTGTTTGCCGCGCTGACCCTTGTTGGAATCATGGAAGGTCAGGTGCCTTTTTCGCATCTTATCAACGCAACCTTTGGCACTAACATTCACCACTTTGGTTGGCATGTTCCTGCCTTTGCGGCGATCCTACTCACGCTGGCGGTGATGGTGGGATTTGCCTACCTCGTTCAGCGCTTCGTGTTCCGTCATTTAGTTGGCCAAGAACCAATCATCCTGTTCATGGCAACCATTGGATTGGCCTACTTCCTGGAGGGTGTTGGAGATTTGATGTGGGGGTCTGAGATCAAGAAGATGGCCGTTGGCCTGCCGCAAGGTGGTAGTCTTTGGGTTGAAGAAAACACCCAGTGGCTGGGCTTTGGCAATGAGGATTTCTATGGCTTCTTTATCGACAAGTTAGACATGGTCGCGACTGTGATTGCTGTGATTCTGGTTTTGGCATTGGTTGCTTTCAGCCAGTACACCAAACAAGGCCGCGCGATGCGTGCTGTGGCCGATGATCACCAAGCAGCCCTATCGGTTGGTGTATCGTTGAATTTCATCTGGATCTTAGTGTGGTCATTGGCGGGCTTTGTCGCCTTGGTTGCGGGTATCATGTGGGGCGCTAAGTCTGGCGTTCAGTTTTCCCTATCTTTGATTGCGCTGAAAGCATTGCCGGTTTTGATGCTCGGTGGTTTCACGTCGATCCCTGGTGCGATTGTTGGCGGCTTGATCATCGGTGTGGGCGAGAAATTGTTTGAGTTCTCATTTGGTCCGATGTTGGGCGGCGCGACAGAGAACTGGTTTGCATATGTACTTGCGTTGATTTTCTTGGTGTTCCGTCCCCAAGGTCTGTTTGGGGAGAAAATCATTGAACGTGTGTGATCAATCCAGCGCTGTAAACAGCTTGATTGTGAATGTGACAAGCACGGTTATGCCCAGTGTTGATGCAATGGCGATGTTGCCTGTGATGGCCCACGTTGCTGTGGCGCACAACACGGCAGCGACCAACCACAACAGTAGCGTATCCCACAAGGTATCTGACCTTGGTGTGGATCGTTCAACCACTGTGAACTCAGTTTCCAATGCGTCTGGAACACTGTCCAAGATCGCGGTCTTCTGTTTTTCAAACTCAGCTTGGGACAACGCGTCATTGACGCGTTTGGCCTCAAGCAGCCGCAAATTTTTGAATATTGTTGACATGGGTTCCACTCCATTTTCTCACGGAATGTGTCGCATCAGAAATAGGGCAGAATGTGGCAAAGCGCTGAAAAATAAATTACTGGTTAACGCCGCGTTGAAAACTAATAAAACGGATCGCGTGTCGCGGTTTGGGGAGCACACTAATGTTTTACCGTGAAGCTGGCGATTTCAGCACATCCTATCCCGAAGACAGCCAAACCTTTCCGATTCGGTTTGATCGCTACCGTTACTATCTGGTTCTATTTGTTGCGATCTTCGTGATCCCATTCACAATCAATGACTACTGGGTGAATTCAATTTTTCTACCTTTTTTGATTTATGCGATTGCTGCAATCGGCCTGAACATTCTGGTGGGGTATTGTGGCCAGGTTTCCTTGGGCACAGGTGGTTTCATGGCTGTGGGGGCATATGCCTGTTACAAGCTGATGACGGCCTTTCCAGAAGTTAGCATGTTAATCCATGTCTTAATAGCGGGTCTTATCACCGCCGGTGTTGGCGTCATGTTTGGTCTGCCGAGTTTGCGGATCAAAGGGTTCTATCTGGCCGTGGCAACACTGGCCGCGCAGTTCTTCCTTGTTTGGTTGTTTAACCGTGTGCCGTGGTTCTACAACTACTCGGCTTCTGGCCAAATATCTGCGCCAGAACGCACAGTATTTGGGATCGAAGTGACGGGACCGAATACCGAAGCGTGGGCGAGTTATCTGTTCTGCTTGGCATTTGTTATCTTCAGCGCAGTGATTGCCCGCAATCTTACGCGGGGAGCTTTTGGGCGCAAATGGATGGCCATTCGTGACATGGACATTGCGGCTGAGATCATCGGTGTGAACCCGTTGAGGGCAAAGCTAAGTGCGTTTGCTGTTAGCTCGTTCTTTATCGGTATTTCAGGTGCGTTGTTCTTTGCGGTGTACTTGGGCGCGGTTGAAGTGGGTGAGGCCTTTGGCATTACCAAATCATTCACGGTTTTGTTCATGATTATCATTGGCGGCCTTGGATCGATCTTTGGATCCTTCGCCGGTGCTGCGTTCTTGGTGGTCTTGCCGGTTGTTCTGAAATTGGTTGGAGTGGACTGGTTGGGTTGGCCGACAGATATCGTAGCCCACTTGCAGTTGGTAATCGTTGGCGCGTTGATCGTGATCTTTTTGATCGCAGAACCGCATGGTCTGGCGCAGCTTTGGCGTGTCGCCAAAGAGAAATTGAGATTGTGGCCCTTCCCACACTAGTGGGGTGGCTACCAATAATGGCGGGAAAAACCCTGCTAAACGAACGCTGGTCAACGCCAGCATATATCGAAAAATCCAGGGAGGAAAAATCGATGAAAATGAAACTAGGAACAATGGCAGTCGCTGCCGTAATGGCAGCAAGTCCAGTCATGGCGGACCTTGTGTTCCCATCACTAAGCTATCGCACGGGTCCATATGCTGCGGGCGGTATTCCGTTTGCTGATGGCTATGCAGACTATATGAACCTGTTGAACGCCCGTGATGGCGGTATCGGCGGCGTTATGACCAACGTGCTTGAGTGTGAAACAGGCTATAACACCGAAAAAGGTGTCGAGTGCTATGAGTCTACAAAAGGCCAAGGCGCGCTTGTGTATCAACCACTTTCCACAGGTATCACGTACCAGTTGATCCCAAAAGCAACGGCTGATGGTATTCCAATCCACTCAATGGGTTATGGCCGTACGTCTGCTGCGAATGGCGATGTTTTCTCAAACGTCTTCAACTACCCAGCAAACTACTGGAACGGTGCTTCTGGTGCGATCAACTATTTGATGTCTCAAGGCGACATTGCGGGTAAGAAAATCGCGCTTGTGTATCACAACTCTGCATACGGCAAAGAGCCTATCCGCACGTTGGAAGAGCTGGCTAAAAAGCACGGTTTTGAACTGACATTGTTGCCAGTTGACCACCCTGGCCAAGAGCAGAAATCACAGTGGCTACAAATTCGTCGTGAAAAGCCTGACAATGTCATCATGTATGGTTGGGGCGTAATGAACCAAGTTGCGGTTCAAGAAGCTGCAAACATCCGTTACCCAATGGAAGATTTCATCGGTATCTGGTGGTCTGGTTCTGAAAACGACGTTCTTCCTGCAGGTGATGCAGCTGACGGCTACAAAGCTTTGACGTTCCACGGTGTTGGCGATGACTTTCCGGTCTTTGCAGACATTCAGAAGTACGTTGTAGACGCAGGCAATGCGGCTGGTGCTGGCGATCAAGTCGGTACAGTTCTTTATAACCGCGGTTTGTATGCGGCTATGTTGGCAGCAGAAGCTGCGAAAACAGCACAAGAAATCCACGGTACAGGCGACATCACTCCGGCGATGATGCGTGACGGTATGGAAGCGTTGGAAATCACTGAAGCTAAAATGACGGCCCTAGGCCTTCCAGGCTTTGGCCCAGAGTTCAGCGTATCCTGCGAAAACCACGGTGGTCCGGGCCTGATCGGCATGACTCAGTGGGATGCATCTGCGAAAACTTGGTCTTTGATCAACGAATTTGCACCATCTGACATGGATGTCATTCAGCCATTGATCGATGAAGATTCTGCAGCCTATGCGGCAGAAAACAACATCGCATCTAGCTGTAAGTAAGCTAACTATTCTGGCGGCGCTTTTGGTGCCGCCAGTTCCCCCAGAATTTTTGCAACAATGAAGTGAACCTTATGTTGGACAGCGGACAAGACACTGAGACCCTACTAGAGGTCAACAACATCGAAGTGATCTATAATAGCGTGATCCTTGTGCTGAAGGGCGTCAGCCTATCGGTTCCCAAGGGAGGTATTACGGCATTGTTGGGTGGCAACGGTGCGGGCAAGACGACCACACTGAAAGCAATCTCAAACCTTTTGGCGTCAGAGCGTGGTGAAGTGACCAAAGGCTCCGTCAAATATCGTGGTGAGGACGTTCATGAAACTGATCCCGCCGACATGGTGAAACGTGGTGTGGTTCAGGTGATGGAAGGTCGTCACTGTTTTGAACACCTCACGATCGAGGAAAATCTTCTGACGGGTGCCTATACACGCAAGGATGGCAAGGGCGCGGTCGCGGCTGACCTTGAGATGGTGTACAACTATTTCCCGCGTTTGCGCGAACGACGCAAATCCCAAGCGGGCTATACCTCGGGCGGTGAGCAACAAATGTGTGCGATTGGCCGCGCTTTGATGTCCCGCCCTGAAACGATCCTTTTGGACGAACCATCCATGGGTCTGGCCCCACAGTTGGTGGAACAGATTTTCGGTATCGTGAAGTCCATCAACGAAAGTGAAGGCGTGTCGTTCTTATTGGCAGAGCAGAACACCAACGTCGCTTTGCGTTTTGCCCACTACGGCTACATTTTGGAATCTGGTCGCGTTGTTATGGATGGTCCTGCCGCTGAATTGCGCGAGAACCCCGATGTGAAGGAATTCTATTTGGGCATGTCTGATGATGGACGCAAATCGTTCCGTGATGTGCGGTCGTACCGCCGTCGTAAGCGTTGGTTGAGCTGATACGCCACGCCCTTTGAACCCCCAGTTGGATGTGATTTTGATGACCATATTTTACGATGACCTAGAAACACGCAGCGTCGACCAGCGCGAGGCCGATCAGTTGGCCGCGCTGAACGGCCAACTGGCGCGTATCGCGGGTCATGGTGGCACATTGGTGTCGGATGCTGACAAGCTGTTGGATCTGTCAGGATTGGCTGCACTGCCAGTTTTGCGCAAATCTGATCTTGCAAAGTGGCAATCTGAAAAGCCGCCCTTTGGTGGCATGCCAGTCTCTAACGTGGCGCATATCTTTCAATCTCCCGGTCCGATTTATGAACCGGGTGGCATTACCCACGATTGGTGGCGCATGGGTCGCTTCCTGCATGCTGCAGGATTTGGCAAAGATGATATTGTGCAGAACTGTTTTGGGTATCACCTGACACCTGCGGGTATGATTTTCGAATCTGGCGCACGGGCTGTTGGTGCAACTGTGCTACCTGCGGGCACTGGACAGACTGAACTTCAAGTGACGGCGGCCCGTGATGTGGGTACGACCGCTTATGCTGGGACACCTGATTATCTGAAGGTGATTTTGGACAAAGCCGATCAAATGGGTGTGACCCTTGGCTTCACCAAAGCGGCTGTTGGTGGTGGTGCGTTGTTCGCGTCCTTGCGTCAAGAATATGCGGACCGTGGAATTGCCTGTTTGCAGTCGTACGCAACAGCAGATGTTGGAAATATCGCGTATGAGAGTGCCGCGATGGAGGGCATGATCCTTGATGAACAAATCATCGTTGAGATTGTCATTCCCGGCACCGGCACACCTGTGTTTCTCGGTGAAATTGGTGAGGTTCTTGTGACCTCATTGAACCCAGATTACCCACTGATCCGTTTTGCCACAGGTGACATGAGCGCTGTTTTGGCTGGGCAATCGCCATGTGGACGCACGAACAACCGCATCAAAGGCTGGATGGGCCGCGCCGATCAGACGACAAAGATAAAGGGTATGTTTGTACGCCCCGAACAGGTTGCTGCATTTGTGGCGCGTCACGAAGAAGTGGACCGTGCGCGCGTGATTGCATCGCGTGACGGTGAGCAAGATATCTTAACAGTTCAGGTTGAATGCGATGGCGGTGACGCGGATGCATATGCCGCCAGCGTCGTCGATACGATGAAGATGAGGGGCAAGGTTGTGGTCTGCGATCTTGGTACTTTGCCGCGTGATGGATTGGTGATTGAGGACCAGCGCAGCTATGAGTGATATGTCGCACTGGATTTCCTGAGTGAATTAGTCGTAATAGACCTTAATGACTGATCATGCCGCATACACCCCCGCATTAAAAAAGCGCGCGCGCCATGCGCCACTTGGGCTATCCGCTGTTGCCGTACTGGTTGCGGCGATCTGCCTGTTGCCGATGGTGGCGGTGGCCATCGCGGCGTTCAGTGGTGGTACGGGCACGGTATCACAGCTATTAGGCTCGGTTTTGCCGCGTTACGTTGGCAACACTGCGTTGCTGGTTGTGCTGGTTTCAATGGGTACGCTTTGCCTTGGCGTGGGCGCTGCATGGTTGGTGACGATGACCCGCTTTCCCGGCGTGCGATTGTTTGAAATTGCGTTGGTTCTGCCGCTCGCATTTCCGTCCTATGTTTTGGCCTATGTTTATACCTACATACTGGATCATCCAGGTATCGTGCAATCGACCCTGCGCGATGTGATGGGGTGGGGACCCCGTGATTATTGGTTCCCAGAGGTGCGTTCCCTTGGTGGTGCAGCATTCATGCTGGTGCTGGTTTTATATCCTTATGTCTACTTACTAGCGCGCGCTTCGTTCTTGCAGCAAAGTGGAACAACATTCTTTGCCGCAAGGGCCCTTGGCAGCAGCGCGTGGTCTGCGTTTTTCCGTGTGAGTTTGCCTTTGGCTCGCCCTGCCATTGCAGGTGGTGTTCTGTTGGCTGTTATGGAAACGATCGCTGACTTTGGAACGGTTGCGTACTTTGGCGTTCAGACATTCGCGACAGGTATTTACACAAGCTGGTTCACCTTGGCTGATCGTGGTGGCGCAGCACAGCTTGCGCTTTGTTTGCTTAGTTTTGCTTTGCTGCTTGCGATGTTGGAACGTTTCCAGCGGGGGCGGGCGAAATATTCAGATGCCGCACGCGGTGGCCAGGAAAAGACGCAGCTTCAGCTACACGGCATTCACGCCTTTGCGGCCTTTGCGTTGTGTTCTATTCCGGTGCTGTTGGGGTGTGTGTTGCCCGTTGTTGTTCTGTTCAACATGGGGCTGGGATCAGAACAAGATCTGCTGAGCAGTCGCTACCTAGCGTTCATTCAAAACTCGCTTACACTTGCAGGCATTGCCGCGGTTGTCACAGTTTGTGCGGCTGTCACAGTTGGTTTCTTCCAACGCATGCAGCCGGGGCGGTTTTCCGGCACCACAGCTTACATTGCGCGTCTTGGTTACGCAGTGCCAGGCGGTGTTGTTGCCGTCGGCCTGTTGGTACCCTTTGCTGCCTTTGACAACGCGTTGGATGCTTGGATGCGCAGTACGTTTGATGTCTCAACCGGACTATTGGTGACGGGTTCCATCTGGTTGCTGATCATTGCCTATCTTGTCCGGTTCTCTGCTGCGGCCCTTGGGGCGTATGAGGGGGGACAAGCATTGGTTCACGCCAACATGGACGCGGCCAGCCGATCCTTGGGGCAGACCCCTTGGGGCACATTGCGCCGCGTGCATTTGCCGATCCTCACACCCAGCCTGTTGACTGCATTGTTGATCGTGTTTGTGGATGTGATGAAAGAACTGCCTGCGACCTTGATCATGCGACCGTTCAACTATGACACTTTGGCGGTACAAGCGTATCGCCTCGCATCCGATGAGCGGCTTGAGGGCGCAGCGGTGCCCAGCTTGGTCATTGTTGCAATGGGGTTGTTGCCCGTGATCTTGATCTGTCGTCAGGTCGGGCGGGGAAAATAGGGGGCGTGAACCCCCTATTTGATTTTAGGAATTATCGCCAATTTTGTCTTGAGTCTGAGTGTCAAAATCTGACGCATCGTGACGTTCGTGCAGTTGCTCAGATGGTTCGCCAAACGGACGGTTTACCATGCGACCACGTTGAACGGCTGGACGCGCGTTGATTTTTTCTGCCCAGGCCATAACGTTTTTGTAAGACGTAACATCCAAGAATTCAGCGGCTGAATATAGGTTGCCCAAGACAAGCTGACCGTACCATGACCAGATCGCGATATCGGCGATGGTGTATTCGTCGCCAGCAATCCACGGGGTCTCTGCCAGTTGGCGGTCCAGAACATCAAGCTGACGCTTGGCTTCCATGGTGTAACGGTTGATTGGGTATTCGTATTTTTCCGGAGCATAGGCATAGAAGTGGCCAAAGCCGCCGCCCAAGTATGGTGCGCTGCCCATTTGCCAGAACAACCAGTTCATTGTTTCAGCGCGTTTGACAGGATCGCTTGGAACCAATGCGCCGAATTTGTCTGCAAGATACAGCATGATCGATGCGCTCTCGAATAGGCGCACAGGTTTGTCACCTGAATGGTCTATCATCGCAGGAATTTTTGAGTTTGGATTAATATCGACAAAACCAGAACTGAACTGATCACCTTCGCCAATATTCACAAGATAGGCGTCATATTCTGCGCCTTCAAAGCCCATCGCCAAAAGCTCTTCCAGCATGATGGTGACTTTGACGCCGTTTGGTGTCGCAAGAGAATGAAGCTGCAAAGGGTGCTTGCCTACCGGCAGTTCTTTGTCGTGGGTCGCGCCAGCAATAGGGCGGTTGATGTTGGCGAATTTGCCACCGCTACTTTGCTCCCATATCCAGACAGCTGGTGGTGTATATGTTGAATCGCTCATGGCATTGGCCTTTTTGTTTGGAGTTAACGTCTGACCTATGGTGTCGACCGTCTGGTACAAGGGGACATCGGTAAAACTGACGTTAGGCTATCGGGTGATGTCGACCCAGACAAGGTGATGGTGGCTGGCGGTCTTGGCGACGTCGACCAATTGATCGCTTGGCTTGGGCCAGACAACACCACCGTCGGTGATCGTCCACTCGACTGAAGGCAACACATAATCAGCGCGCATGTTGCCCGGTGTGGGTTCTGACCAATCGACAGTGTCAGTATCTTGTGTGGGGCTATGTCCGCGCGGTTTAGCGTCTTGGACCCGCTGATCACCCAATAAATTTATAATGGCGCTGCGCCAACCTATGCGAGTGATGCCATATGTTGTGGGCGCGAGAGTCGCGCCCACAAGCTGCAACTTGAAATTGAGAATTGGCGTTAACCAATTCAGCCAATATTTAGACCCAAGGGCGCTGAGTCTGTGCGGCAGCTTCGAAAGTATCGATTGATGCAGCCTTTTCCATTGTAAGGCCGATGTCATCCAAGCCCTGCATCAGGCAGTGCTTTTTGAACGCGTCGACTTCAAACTTGAACACTTCGCCGTCTGAGGTTGTGACAGTCTGTTCTTCGATATCCACTGTCATGCGGGCGTTTGCCCCTTTTTCAGCGTCCTTCATTAGAACGTCGATTTGCTCTTGTGGCAAAGCGATTGGCAAGATGCCGTTCTTAAAGCAGTTGCTGTGGAAGATGTCAGCAAAGCTAGGCGCGATAACGCATGTGATGCCAAAGTCAGCAATCGCCCAAGGGGCGTGCTCGCGGGATGAGCCACACCCAAAGTTGTGACCAGCTATGATGATCTGTGCATCGCGGTAAGCGTCTTGGTTCAAGACGAATGTTGGAATTTCGTTGCGATCGTCGTCATAACGCATCTCGTCAAACAGGTTCACGCCTAGGCCTGAACGCTTGATGGTTTTCAAGAATTGCTTTGGGATGATCATATCCGTGTCGATGTTGATCAATGGCATTGGGGCTGCAATGCCAGTGAGTGTGTTGAACTTTTCCATTACATCATCTCCCGAACGTCGGTTAGTTTTCCCGTGATCGCTGCTGCCGCTGCCATGCCCGGAGACATAAGGTGCGTACGACCGCCGCGGCCCTGACGACCTTCAAAGTTACGGTTAGAGGTTGCTGCGCAACGCTCGCCCGGTGCCAATTGATCTGGGTTCATCGCAAGACACATTGAACAACCCGCAAGGCGCCATTCGAAACCAGCGTCTTTGAAGATGTCAGCAAGACCTTCTTCTTCAGCTTGTGCACGTACAAGGCCAGAACCAGGAACGATCATCGCGCGGATGCCGTCTTTGACTTTCTTACCTTTGAGAATTTCCGCAGCGGCGCGCAAATCTTCGATACGGCCGTTGGTGCAGGAACCGATAAATACAGTATCGATTTCAACTTCAGACAAAGGTTGGCCAGCTTTTAGGCCCATGTAATCCAAAGCACGTTGTGCCGCTTCGACTTTACCACCGGTAAAGCTGTCAGCAGAGGGAACCAATGACGTGATTGGCAGAACATCCTCTGGGGAAGTACCCCAAGTGACCAATGGCGCGATGTCTTCGGCTTTGATCACAAGGATCTCGTCCCAATGTGCGTCTTCGTCAGAGAATAGTGTTTTCCACCATGTCAAAGCAGCTTCCCACTGCGCGCCCTTAGGCGCGTGTGGACGGCCCATGCAGTATTCAAATGTCTTTTCATCAGGCGCGATTAGGCCAGCGCGTGCACCACCTTCAATAGCCATGTTGCAAACCGTCATGCGGCCTTCCATGGACAATTCGCGGATCGCTTCACCACAATACTCGATTACGAAACCAGTACCGCCAGCGGTGCCAGTTTTGCCGATCACAGCCATGGTTATGTCTTTTGCAGTCACACCAAGGGCAAGCTTGCCAGTGATCTCAACTTTCATGTTCTTGGATTTCTTCTGGATCAACGTTTGCGTGGCCAAAACGTGTTCAACTTCGGACGTTCCGATGCCGTGTGCCAATGAGCCAAATGCACCGTGTGTCGCTGTGTGGCTGTCGCCACAAACAACAGTCATGCCTGGAAGGGTCCAGCCCTGCTCCGGGCCAACGATGTGAACGATGCCTTGGCGAACGTCAGACACTGGGTAGTAGTGAATGCCAAACTCTTTGGCGTTCGTGTCCAGCGCGTTCACTTGGATGCGGCTGTCTTCGGTCATTGTTGTCGCGTCTGCACGGTCCAAAGTTGTTGGAACATTGTGATCAGGCACAGCAATTGTTTTTTCAGGCGCACGAACTTTGCGACCCGTCATGCGCAGACCTTCAAAGGCTTGCGGGCTGGTTACTTCGTGCACCAAGTGGCGGTCGATATACAGCAAGCAAGTGCCGTCATCAGCCTCGTGTGCAAGGTGTGCATCCCAGATTTTATCATATAGCGTTTTGGGGGACATATGGTCCACTCCCTTTGGTTGGTTTGAATTTTTAGGCGTATTGGGTGGGCGCGGGTTTACAGTCGTGCCAGCACGGTATGGGTCGCCCCAAAGAACCGTTCACCCAATCGGGTGCGGTCGCATATGTTAAAAAGCCCAATGCTTATTAGCCATGTCATAGGGGTCAGATACAGGGCTTGCCTATGTCTCGCAAGGGCGTGCATAAATCTACGGATATTGCGTGTCGAGATGGCGCATGCCAAGATTGAGTATGGGACCACAAAACCTGCTGCAAATGACAATTTATCAAGAACTTGAAGTCGTGCTCTCTGGCGCAATGCGCTTCGTTGGAAGTTTGATGATGCCGGGGTGGTGACTGTATCAAATTCTGATTATTCTTGCTTTAATCGCCATCTCATATGGAATGCATCCGTTGGTTGCAGGCGTGGGTACGTGCGCGTGATGGTTGGAAGGCGTGGCAACTGCGCATGATCGTACCGATACGTCAGCGTCTTGGGCTGGTTTGGTTTTCGGCGCTGGGCTGGATCATTTGGGGCGTCATGCAAAGCACCACTTGGCTGTCACGTTCCTATCTCACGGGGTTGGGGGCTACGCTTGCGACCGCATGGCTGCTGCTCGCATTCGTATAACGCTTTTTGCGTAATCGACCTCTGCGGATCATTTTGTGTTGGGGACTGTGAATTTTCGTAACACTGTATTATTTGAAGGTCCACGAAGCCGTGGGTGCATTCCTGGATGATCTCGCATTTGAGTTTGGTGATTTTCACATTTCGATTATGATGATTATTTCTGCATTGGTGGTGATTGGTGTTCTTCTGACCTTGGCGCGTATTTGATCCACGGCGACAGCAACAACAATTCGGCGTAACGAAGACATCAGCCCTTCCATGCAGGTTCTTGCGGTTAAGGCTGTGCAAATCACGCTGTACGGGTTTGCGTTCTTTATCGGGATCAACACAGTTGGGATCGATCTGTCTGGCCTAGCGATCCTGACAGGTGCCATCGGTGTTGGCCTTGGTTTTGGTTTGCAAAAGGTGATCTCGAACCTTGTATCTGATGTGATCATCCTCCTCGATAAATCGATTAAGCCGGAGGACTTGATTTCACTGGGTGAGACGTTCGGGTGGATAAAAATTTTGGGCGCGCTGTGCGTTCGTGGTAACGCGGGACGGTAAGGAATACCTAATTCCGAACGAGGACCTGATTACAAACCAAGTGGTGAACTGGTCACATTCCAATGATCATGTGCGGCTCGATATCTTTTTTGGGACTGCCTACAGCGATGACCCGCACAAGGACGGCGAATTGGCGATCGAGGCAGCGACGACTGTTGAACGTGTTCTAGATTACCCAAAGCGGCCCGTTTGCCACATCGTTGGATTTGGTGACAGTTCGGTGGATTATATCCTGCGGTTCTGGATCAAAGACCCCACAGGTGGCCTCACAAACATTCGTGGTGGGGTTTATCTAGCGCTTCGGGATGCGTTCAAAGCTAATAATATCTCAATTCCCTTCCCCCAGCGCGAAGTGCGGATACTTGAGGAAGGCGGCGATTGAGCCTTAATCGCAACGTTGCACTGCGGCATGATTTCCAAAAGCTTGAACTGTTGTTGAATTGTCGGGTAAGTGTCGGTAAGAGACGATTTCCCAGCGCCGTAGGTCTATGGCGCGATTCTAGGAGGACAATGTCCTGTCAATCCAACCAGACGTGGCCGGCGCCACGCAAGACGGAGCACCGCTAATGGCATCTGCTTACTCTAAAGCGACAAGCGACACGCTGTTGGCCGCCGTCCTTTCATCCCTTGATGATGACAAAGCTGAAGAAGTTGTGCAGATCGATCTGCGTGGCAAAACGGCTATTGGCGACCACATGGTGGTTTGCTCGGGTCGTTCCTCGCGTCAAGTTTCTGCAATCTCTGAAAAGTTGGTTGAGCGTTTGAAGACTGAATTCGGTCACTTCTCACGTATCGAAGGCAAGAACACAGGCGACTGGGTTTTGGTTGATACGGGCGATATCATCGTTCATGTTTTCCGTCCTGAAGTGCGTGAGTTCTATCAGTTGGAAAAAATGTGGCAGTTGTCACCTGCTGACATCGAGTCAGAACAGTCCATCTGATTGCGCATTTAGATGCGTGTACATATTTGCGCTGTGGGCCGGCTGCGGGCTGGCCCTGAAGCCGATCTTATTTCAGATTACACCACACGATTTGACCGCACTGGGCGTGCACTGGGCCTTGGCCCAGTTAAAGTCGTTGAGGTTGAAGATCGCAAAAATGCAGGAATGGGCGCAGAAGCTGAATTGCTGCGCCGTGCTTTACCCAAGGGCTGTGTGATTTGCTGTCTTGATGAACGGGGCAAAGTCGAAACCTCTCCTGCTTTTGCCAAACGTTTGGGCAATTGGCGTGATGCAGGGCGCGGTGATGTTGCGTTTGTTGTTGGTGGCGCGGATGGCATTGATCCATCCCTGCGCGCAGATGCCGATCACTTGTTGTCATTTGGTGCAATGGTGTGGCCGCACATGATGGTGCGTGTGATGCTGAGCGAACAATTGTATCGCGCAGCATCTATTCTTGCAGGCTCACCCTACCACAGGGTTTGAGCAGGTCGTGCTGTCTTCAGGTGGCCAGCAAGACCAAGTTGAAAACTGTGTTGCGGCAATCCCGCACAGTGTTGCGATCATGCCAAGTTTGCGCAATTTCATATTCTTTTTGGTAAAGGCAAAAGCATATCCGTGTGCCAGTCGCCCTGCCAAGAACGCGGCAGCCAAGATTGAAACGATGATTGTGTTGCCGCCTTGCAGTTTTGCCAATGCGATCATGATCACAAAAATGGGCGCATATTCCACAAGGTTCCCTTGGGCGCGCACACGTCTTTGCATCATGTCATCACCCCATCCCCTAACGAGAGATTAAGGGGACGGCGTCCTTTGATCACTGCCCAGCTGAGCAACAAAAGCCAAATGGCAAGTGCGCTGGAAAGTAATGATGTAATTGGAAGTGAGACCATATCGATGCTTAAATAGGCCTTAAAATTTTTTAATTACGATGGTGGGTCCATCAATATCTTGCGGGATGCGGAAGCAAATTCGCGGCGATAAAGGACACCAATTGTGAAAAAGGTCGCGGCAATTAGTGGGATCGCGCCAATTATCCATGCGGCGGCGGCCAAAGCAAAATACAAGCTGCGCAAACCACGGTTAAAACCTCGTGCCGCAGTTATCCCGATCTCTGCGGCTTGGCGTGAGCGCGGTAAACAGCGTGGGTCGGTGATGTCGTTTGGGGTAGCGGCCACCAAAACGGCTGTGTAGCCGAACAGGCGGTTGGACCAAACGAACTTTAGGAATGCGTTGGTCAAGAACAGCGCGACCGTCATCAGCTTTACTTCCCAAACAAATGCGGGGTCAGTGCCAAGGGTTAGGTCATTGGCAAAGCCGCTCAACTCCTCCCCATTACCAACCATCGCCAGCGTGCCCCCAATTGCCAACATCGAAGTGGAGGCAAAGAACGCGGTGCCTTGGCGCAAGCTGCCGATGATCTGTGCATCAAAAATACGCGGCTGCCGGGTGGTCATCTGGACCATCCATTCACGGCGGTACTGCCCCATCAACATCGACACGGAGGGTCGGTGCGTGGGTGGGTTTTCAATGACCCAACCAACGATGGCCCAGCTGATGATAACAAAAGCGAGAGCGGCAAAATCAAGTGATGAAAAAAGTGTAAAACGATCTGTCCATGTCATGTTTTAACGTTAGCTGTTGCCGAAGAAACTTGCCATACTGATAAATTGGTAATATTATTTTACCAAATTAGTCACGCTAAGGATTCTGCTATGGAAATGCCTGTCCCTTCACAATCGGTTCTAGCGCGCAAATCCCGTGTGGTCGAACGGCTGCAAGGTGTTTTGCCTATGGATGCTGTGATCCACGACGAAATGGAAACGCGTGCGTATGAATGTGACGCGCTGACGGCCTATCGTTGTCCGCCCATGGCGGCAGTGTTGCCCACCACAACCAAAGAGGTCTCTGGCGTCTTGCGTATTTGCCATGAAGAAGGCGTGCCTGTTGTGCCACGCGGCTCTGGTACATCGCTCGCTGGTGGCGCGTTGCCGACTGCGGATTGCGTAATCTTGGGCGTGGCGCGTATGAATGACGTGATCGAAACAAATTATCCAGATCGCTATATTCGGGTCCAAACTGGGCGTACCAATCTAAGCGTCACAGGCGCGGTTGAAGAAGATGGGTTCTTCTACGCGCCCGATCCCAGCAGCCAATTGGCCTGTGCGATTGCGGGCAATATCGCGATGAACTCAGGTGGGGCGCACTGTCTTAAGTACGGTGTGACGACGAACAATCTGATGGGCGTCACGATGGTGTTGATGACGGGTGAAATCGTCGAAATTGGCGGTGCCCATCTGGATGCTGGCAATCTGGATCTGCTTGGCCTGATTTGTGGGTCTGAAGGACAGCTTGGTGTCGTGACTGAAGCGACATTGCGGATCTTGCACAAGCCAGAGGGCGCACGCCCTGTATTGGTGGGGTTCGACGACAATGAGGTCGCAGGCGCATGTGTGTCAGATATTATTAAGGCAGGCGTTCTGCCTGTTGCGATCGAATTCATGGACGCGCTGTGCATCAAAACCTGTGAAGAATTTGCCCAAGCGGGATACCCAGATTGTCAGGCTTTGTTGATCATTGAGGTTGAGGGATCAGAGGCCGAAATCGACGACCAGTTGGCGCGCATTGTAAAAATTGCGAACCAGCATAATCCAGTTGAAGTGCGCGAAAGCAAATCAGCCGAAGAAAGTGCTGCAATTTGGTTGGGTCGCAAAAGCGCCTTTGGCGCGATGGGTCAGATCAGCGATTATATGTGTCTGGACGGGACGATCCCCGTTTCTGAATTGCCAATGGTGTTGCGCCGTATCGGTGAATTGTCCGACCAGTTTGGTCTGCCGGTAGGGAATGTTTTTCACGCTGGGGATGGCAACATGCACCCATTGATTTTGTTCGATGCAAACAAGCCTGGTGATCTGGAACTGTGTGAAGAGATGGGTGCGGAAATCCTCAAACTTTGCGTAGATGCAGGTGGGTGTTTGACGGGCGAACATGGCGTTGGAATTGAGAAACGGGATTTGATGACTTATCAATATGCTCCTGCCGATCTTGAAGCGCAGTTGGCGGTCAAAGACGTGTTTGATCCGCATTGGTTGTTGAACGCGGCCAAGGTGTTTCCGCTGGCGGTCTCACACGATCGCCGGGCCGAATAATTTGCTGCTGAATAAAAACGCCCCTCGCAATACAATCGATGGAAGATTGATGATGACCCCGACAAGTGAACAAGAACTGTCCGAATACGTGTCCCAAGCCAAAGGCCCCTTAGTGATCAAAGGTGGCGGAACACGCGGTGTTGGCGTTGATGGTGATGTGCTGAATACAGGCGGTCTGACTGGGATTGATCTGTATGAACCGGGCGCATTGACGGTTGTGGCTAAGGCGGGAACGGCGCTGTCTGCAATCAAAACCACATTGGCAGGTGAACGTCAGCGTTTGGCGTTTGAGCCGATGGATTACCGCGGTCTGCTGGGTCTAAAGGGCGAACCGACAATCGGTGGTATTGTTGCGGGTAACATCAGCGGCCCTCGTCGTATCCAAGTGGGTGCCGCGCGTGATTTCACCTTGGGTGTTCGGTTTGTAGACGGGCAGGGTACCATCGTGAAAAATGGTGGGCGCGTGATGAAGAACGTGACCGGTTATGATTTGGTCAAACTGTTGTCGGGCAGTTGGGGAACACTGGGCGTTCTAAGTGAAGTGTCCCTAAAGGTGCTGCCGATGCCCGAAGCCGAAGCGACATTATGCGTGCACGGATTGGGCGTGATTGATGCGGTTGGCGCGATGGCTGCAGCGCTTGGGTCTCCGTACGATGTCAGCGGAGCTGCGCATTTGCCCAATGACGACACAGGCGTGACGATGATCCGCGTTGAGGGGTTCACAGACTCTGTCAGCTATCGCACTGCGCAATTGCGTGAAACACTGGCAAAGTTTGGCGGCGAGATCACGGTTATAGAAAATGTCGATGCTGCATGGGCTACTGTGCGCGATGTTAAAAATTTCCATGGCAAAGACGGGGATGTTTGGCGCATTTCGGTAAAACCCTCAGATGGTCCAGCCGTTTTAGCAGCAATTGATCCGCTGGAGGTCCAATTTGATTGGGCAGGTGGATTGGTCTGGGTGCGTACTGAACAAGGAACTGATGTGCGTGCCAAATTGTCAGGCATCTCGGGCCATGCCACCTTGGTGCGTGGGACAGGGCAACCACGTTTTCAACCGGAAACTGCAGGCGTTGCTGCATTGTCCGCAGGAATGCGTCAGCAGTTTGATCCGCGGGGCATTTTGAACGCAGGATTGATGACCGCGTAATGACACCTTTGGTGATCATATTCGTGGCGGTGTTCGTCGTGGGGCCATTGGCCTTTCTGCTGTTTTTGCGGCTGGCTCCATCAAAACGTCGGTCCATTGGATTGGTTTGTTTGGTCGTTGGCTCGACAGGAATGAGCGCCTCTTTGCGTTACCTGTCAGGTGGGTGGGGGCAGGACGCCTTTTGCACCTTGGCAGAACGCCTTTTACACCTTGGCAGGGAGTGGATGCATTTGGGTGGCGTGGATCGCGGTGATTGTTTTCTTGGTGCAACGATTTTGCCAACTTGATAACCGCCCCCTAATGCGCCGATGGACGGCAATAATTGGAGCGTTGGCAACAACGGTTCCGTGGTTTGGGCTGGTTTCAGCCCGGATGATGATTTTTTAAGGATTTCGACAGATGCAAACGATGTTTACACCAGAGCAACTTAAGGATCCTGCGATTGAGCGGTCCAACCAGATTTTGCGCAATTGCGTCCACTGCGGATTTTGTACCGCTACTTGTCCAACCTATCAAATATTGGGTGATGAATTAGACAGCCCGCGTGGCCGCATTTACCTGATCAAGGACATGCTTGAGAACGAGCGCGTGCCTGACGAAAAGACAGTAAAGCACATTGATCGTTGCCTAAGTTGCTTGGCCTGTATGTCCACCTGTCCGTCTGGCGTGCACTACATGCACCTTGTCGATCATGCGCGTGGCTATATCGAACAAAAATATAAACGGCCCATGTCTGATCGCCTTTTGCGTTGGGTTCTGTCACGTATTTTGCCCTATCCAATGCGGTTCCGGATTGCGCTTCTTGGTGCGAAAATTGGGCGCCCTTTCGCACGGTTGATGCCAGATGCGCGGTTGCGTGCGATGCTGGAAATGACCCCCCAAATTATCCCACCTGTCAGCCGCAATGACGATCCGCAAACCTTTGCGCCCAAAGTGGCACGCAAGAAACGGGTCGCTTTGATGACGGGCTGCGCGCAAAAAGCGCTGAACACAGATATCAATGATGCGACCATACGGTTGCTGACACGTCTGGGCTGTGAAGTTGTTGTGGCTGAGGGTGCAGGGTGCTGTGGGGCCTTAACCCACCACATGGGTAAGACGGCGGAAAGCCATGGGGCTGCGGGCAAGAATATTCGCGCTTGGGCCTCCGAAATGGATGGTGACGGATTGGACGCGATTGTGATCAACACATCAGGTTGTGGCACTACGGTCAAAGATTACGGTCACATGTTCCGCAATGATCCATTAGCGGCAGACGCCGCGCGCGTGGCAGGAATTGCTAAGGATGTGAGCGAAGTTCTAATGGACCTAGATTTGCCAGCTGGTGCAGACCAAGAGCTGACAATCGCCTATCACGCAGCCTGTTCGTTGCAGCATGGTCAACAGATCAAAACCTTTCCCAAGGATCTGCTGAAGAAAGCAGGGTTCAAAGTTGTTGAACCAAGCGACCCACACCTGTGTTGTGGCTCTGCAGGGACCTACAATTTGATGCAACCTGAGATTTCGAAGCAATTGAGAGATCGAAAAGTACGCAGTATCGAGGCGAAAAAACCTGATATTATCGCCGCAGGCAACATCGGTTGCATGATGCAAATTGGGTCCGCCAGTGACATTCCGATTGTGCACACAGTCGAGCTGTTGGATTGGGCGACTGGTGGACCACGTCCGCCAGCGCTGGATCGTTCTGAAGCCGCTGAGCCGCAGGTTCCAATCTTACGTTGAATCTGTTTAGATGCCCTAATTCTACCGCAACTGACTGATATCCGGTCAGGATAACTATTAGGATCGTTGCTGTGCGTCGTTGGATGTCTTTATCAATTATGGCCTTGGTTGTGGCCTCTGCCGCTTTTGCGCAGGATGAACGGCTGCGTCGTTTAAACACGGGCGATGATGGTCGCGCGTGGCAAGCGGTGGGGCGATTGGACATTGGTGGCACTGGGTTTTGTACGGGTGCATTAATTGCCCCGAATCTGGTTTTGACAGCTGCGCACTGCCTGTTTGATAAGTCGACGAACGAACGCATTGATCACAAAACCGTTGAATTTATGGCTGGTTGGCGAAACGGTCGCGCGTCGGCCTATCGCGATATTCGCCGTGCCGTTGTGCATCCAGACTATGAATTTAGTGGTGATGTTTCGTCCAAGCGGGTGCACTATGACTTAGCATTACTTGAGCTGGACCAGCCCATTCGCAACAATGCTGTAAAACCGTTTGGCACCGCGGCACATCCGCGTAAAGGTGATCAAGTTGGCGTTGTCAGCTATGCAAAAGACCGCGCTGAAGCCCCCTCACTTCAAGAGGTCTGTATTGTCTTGGCGCGCCAGGAAGGCATTCTTGTAACGTCTTGTTTGGTTGATTTTGGATCATCAGGCGCACCCATTTTCACTTTTAAAGATGGAAAGGCGCATATCGTTTCTGTAGTTTCAGCCAAGGCTGAGGTGGACGGTGAAAAGGTTTCATTGGGCACAGCCCTTGGTGCACCACTTGCACGATTGCGTGCGGAATTGGTTGCCCAGAAAGATGGAGAAATAGTTCTAGTAAATGGGACGCGCCGCGATACTGGTGCGAAATTTATTAAGCCGTGAAGAAATTTTTGATTACATATTTGCTATGTCTAAGCGCAGGTTTGCACAGGCAGACAGCACCAATCTAAAGAAATTAGAAACCCAAAATGAGGCGCGTGGTTGGCAAGCTGTTGGTCGTCTCGACATCGCTAACAGTGGCTTTTGTTGGGCATATTGATTGCCCCAGATTTGGCTTTGACCAAATCGCTGATATGATGGATCGCATGCGGACGAACGATGCACCCCAAAACAGTTACCCATCCTATAACATCGGAAAAACGGATGACGACGCGTATCGTATATATTGCGGTGGCTGGGTTCTCAGAGCCGGATTTGAATGTTGAAGTGCGGGAAAATTCCCTGATCGTTACGGCCAAAAAAAGCTGACGAAAGTAAGGATAAGAAATACCTCCATCGTGGTATTGCCACACGTGCGTTTGAACGGCGGTTCCATTTGGCCGATCATGTTTGGGTCACGGGGGCCAGCCACACCGATGTAATGTTGCATATTGACCTGACGCGTGAAGTGCCCGAGGCGCTAAAACCACGGCGCATTCAAATCGCCAGCCAGAATGTGATTGGAACGGATGTGGTCGACGCCAAAACCGTCAACTGATCAAACGAAAGGCCCGCTGAAACCAGCGGGCCTTTTTACGTTTTGCTGTTGGAAAATACGTTACACTGACATGCAGATGTATTTCATTTCCATGAATTCTTCGATGCCGTGATGGCTGCCTTCGCGGCCCAAACCAGATTGCTTGATCCCACCAAATGGCGCCACTTCGGTTGAGATGATGCCAGTGTTCACACCAACAATGCCGTATTCTAATTCTTCTGCTACCTTGTAAACGCGGCTTAGATCAGAAGCGTAGAAATACGCGGCCAGGCCAAAAATCGTGTCGTTGGCCATCGCGATGACATCATCCACATCGTCGAATTTGAACAACGGCGCGAGGGGCCCGAATGTTTCTTCTTGGGCGACCTTCATGTCTTGGGTAACGCCAGTCACAACAGTTGGCTGATAGAAGCTGCCGCCGTATTCATGGGCTGCACCACCGGTCAAAATTGCGCCGCCATTGGCAAGAATATCATCAAGGTGTTCTTGCACCTTTGACACTGCATTTGTGGTGATCATCGGGCCAGTCGTGACGCCCGCGTCAAAGCCATCGCCCACGTTCAAGGCCTCAACCGCGACTTTCAGTTTTGCAGCGAATGCGTCGTAAACGCCAGACTGAACGTAGATGCGATTTGCGCAGACGCAGGTCTGCCCGGCGTTGCGGAATTTGCACAACATCGCGCCCTCAACTGCAGCGTCTAGATCCGCGTCATCAAATACGATGAAAGGTGCGTTACCGCCCAATTCCATTGAACATTTCATTACCTGTTGTGAGGCTTGGGCCAAAAGGATGCGGCCTACTCCAGTAGACCCTGTAAAGGTCAATTTGCGTACAATCGGATTTTCGCAGAATTCTTGTCCTGTGCTTGGCGCATCAGACGTTGTGACCACTTGGAACACACCGGCAGGTATGCCAGCACGCTCTGCAAGCACCGCAATCGCGGTGGCAGAGAGCGGTGTTAACTCGGCAGGGCGCGCAATGAATGCGCAACCCGCGGCAAGTGCTGGGGCAGCCTTGCGCGTGATCATTGCATTTGGGAAATTCCACGGTGTTATGGATGCAGCAACACCAATGGGTTGCTTCAAAACTGTAATGCGTTTGTCGCGCTGGTGGCCCGGGATGGTTTCGCCGTAAATGCGTTTTGCTTCTTCGGCAAAAAACTCAATAAACGATGCGCCGTATGCGATTTCGCCTTTGGCCTCTGCCAATGGCTTACCCATCTCTGCAGTCAGGATAATGCCAAGGTCATCTTGATTTTCCATCATCAGATTGAACCACTCGCGCATAACTGCGCTGCGTTCCTTCGCGGACCATTTGGCCCATTCCTTTTGTGCGACTTCTGCTTTGGCAATGGCAACGCCAACTTGTTCGCGGCTTAGGTCAGAAACTTGGGCAACCACGTCACCACGTGCTGGATTGGTTACGTCAAACGTACCTTTATCTCCATCAATCCACTCGCCACCTACATAAGCGCGGGTCTCAAGCAGGGTAGGATCGCTCAGCATTGTCGTCAGGTTCGTTGTTGTTTCCAGCATTTCATGTTCTCCAGAGATTGCGTGAACAGGGAAAGCAACTAATGTGGCACTTGTCCAGACGAATTGATGAGGGTGCTATGACTGATCTAAGTGACGCATACGCGAACGGTGCATATATCGAAGGGGCTGCGCTGTACCCACCACGCTGGGATGGCGCGTCCAAGGTACTTCGAGAGGCGCTAGGGGGACGCGCCGAACTGGGTGTTTCCTACGGCCCCTCACCACGTCAGGCCTATGATTTTTTCCAACCGGATCAGCCCGCTAAGGGAACGCTGATCTTTGTGCATGGTGGCTATTGGCGGATGTTTAATCGCGACAGTTGGTCGTTCCTTGCCAAGGGCGCGCTGGCGCGGGGGTGGGCGGTAGCGATGCCATCATATGATTTGTGTCCACAAGTTGGGATCGCAATGATCACCCAACAAATTGCGCAGGCGGTTCAGCATATTGCGGGATGCACACATGGGCCGATTAGTTTAGTGGGGCATTCCGCTGGTGGGCATCTGGTGGCGCGGATGGTGGCACCGGGAATGTTACCCGATGCTGTGATGGATCGGGTGCGGCATGTGGTGCCTATTTCGCCCCTCAGTGATTTGGAGCCGCTGTGCCAAACGGACATCAATGCAGACTTTCAAATGGACGCAGGTATGGCACGGGCAGAAAGCCCGATGTTGCAACCAGCCCCTCAAACCAAAGTAACGGTTTGGGTTGGCAGCGATGAGCGACCTGCTTTCCTTGATCAGGCAATGTGGTTGGCGGAAGCTTGGCAATGCGATCAGGTTGTGGCGCAGGGCAAGCACCATTTTGATGTGATTGATGCGTTGGCTGATCCAGAAGGTGACATTTTGTCAGTTCTGACAGCGGAATAAGTCACAGCCCTTTCAATGCCACATTGATTTTACAACAGTGTGAATGAAATCTAGGGTTGGGCAATATAAATGGGCATTACATTGCCTACATTGTTTGCAAGCTTTTCAATGATTGGAGAATTTAATGGCAAATTTTGACGTGCAGGTGCGGGAATCGCAACCATAAGTGGCTGAGGCTCAATCCAAAATCGCTGAACTGACGGGCTGGATCAAAACCGCCAGCGAAAAATTGAAGGTCGGCGATGATGCCATGATCGATATCGAAAACGCATCCCTTGAGGATGTGCACGCGCACACGGATGTGATGAACGCAAATATCGCTGTGCTGATTATGGGCCTTGATGATGTGACATCTGGCTTCTCCAAAGACTTTGACGAGATGCGCAACAAGACGGGGTGGGAAATTTTTGACGATATCTTTGCTGGCGCGAAATCAGACAGCATGGGTCAAGAGCGTGTACGCTCTGCCTCGATCGACGACAAATTACAGGACCTAATTTCCAAATCTGACGTGATTGTTCAATTGCTCACAGGGCAGTTGGCGATGTTGGAGGATCAAAAGGTGAAGGTTGAAAGCAACCTGACATCTACGCTGGATGAACGCGAAGCCGTGGTGTAAGAACTGATCATATTGCAGGCAAACATTCAGGCGATGGATCCAAAAATCATCAGCGTAGAGAACAAGATCGCGTCAGAGCAAGACGCCGCGAAACGGACTAAGTTAGAGACTAAATTGGCCGTCCTAAACTCTGATTACAACTCGATGATTCAGGACAAACAGGTTAAGCTGGCCAACTCTCAAACGCTAGAACGCTACATCGAAAAGGGCAAAACGTGGATTGATTCATTGCAGAACCAAGTGGCATCGCCAAGTTCCTAGAATACAACGATCTGGTTGAACCGATCATCAAGGCGCGGGGTGTCGATGGCACTGCGATCCTGCGTCAAAAGATGGAATTCATTTTGATCGATACCATTGCCGATCAGGGTATCGACCTTAGCCAAACCAGCCGCTGTGATATGCGCCGATCGGCCCGTGAAAACGCGCATCTTTTGCTATAGAGTTATACCGCCCTGAGCAAGTTGGTGGCATGGGCAAAACCATGGGGGCGCGTGGCCCACGATCACGTCCGATCATCCCGCGTATTTGTATACGCTGCGTGCGGCGGAACATGGTGACAGCAGATTGGTGAATATGTTGCTGGCGCAGTTGTGCATGGCCGACATTCGCCAGCTGTTCATATGCTACAAGAAACTGTTTTACACCATTTATGCAGGCTGGCCTGAGGTAAAGAAAGACTATGTTGTGCGTTTCCTTGAGCGCGAGTACTAAGTAGACAAGGCAGGTGCGCGTGCTGCACTGTTTGGCCATGAGGCCAGTATGGAAATGGACACCGATCAAGCGAAGGATGATTTGATCGCACATTTTGGCCCTTGGAGCGCTGTTAGGAGACGTTAGATGTTTGCACTCGCACGCCTGTTGGTTATGGGCTTTATCGTACTGATGATCGTATATGTGTGTTTGTCGTTCTATTCCCGCGCTGTGCGCCGTGGTAAGCTGAAGGCGCAGTGGAACCTTGAGCAGATGGACGATGCCACAAAGGATGGTGATCGTGATGACTACATTCAGAAGGGCCTGGAAGAATACGATGGCTCTGTGCGTCGTAAACTGATCTTGGGCGTTTATATCATTCCGACGGTGCTGGTTGCCGTCATTATTTATCTTACGAATTTTGCCTAAGGGGAGCACAGACATGACCTATATCAAGTGGTTCCTGATCATCACGTCCTGGACGTTTGTTGCTGCGTTCTTTCATTACACGCTGCCCCAAAAGGACATCGTGCGGATTACCGATACCTATGAGAAGCGGATTGATTTCGGTGAGAATTCGATCTTCTGGGCCTCTGCCGATACGGGCAATGTGGGCAGCGCTGTGAACCGCGACATCTTCTTTATCCAAACCAAGTTGGCCAATAGCGGTGAAGTGATGGTGTACCGCAATGAGGATACCGGTTGGGGCTGGCCGCCGTATTTCAAGTTCGACACAACGAACCTGCAGGCCGAAGCCAGCGATCTGAAGTCAGTGGCTGAGGCACCGCAGTATGCGATGATCAAACACTATGGCTGGCGTAATGAGTTTCTGTCGATCTTCCCAAATGCGATTTCTGTAGAGGTGGTTGATGGGCCGGATGCGTCCAAGGGCTGGCCGATCCTGAACATCCTGATTTTGACGTTGTTCGCTGCTGTCAGCTATTTCATCTTTATACGCTGGCGTCGTTTCCGCATGGCGCGCATTGATCCGACGCTTGAGGAAATTCAAGACAACTGGGATGCGGCGGGTGACGCGGTTGAGGGCGGCCATGGCCGTCTAAAACAATGGCTGAATTCATGGCGCGCTAAGTAGGCAAACATTAGTCGGAGAAGATGTAATCTGCTTCGAGAATTTTACGTGCATCGTCTTCTGAAATAGACAAGAAATCCGCCAACTCAGCGGTGTTCTCTTCAATACTGGATGATTTATGCATGCGATGCAGATTTTCAAATCCTGTGTCGCGTAGGGCATCACTTTCGAAATTCATATCGTTGCGAATTGTAGGCAATAAACGTGCTAACGTTTCGTTTGACGTATGATCCCCTGCTAATCCGACCCGCATTGCGTGGCCAATCATATATTCTTTGGAAAACTCGCAATGGATTTCCAGCACGCGCGTATTTGAGCGGTCGCTTTCAAAGTCCTGCAACAGATCCAAATCACCAGGGTCCATGCAGATGACCAAGCGATCGGTTTCGTAATAATCGAACAGTATCCGCATCAAAGCGCGGCGGTGACGGTGGCGTTTGCCTAAAGTCTTTTGAATGCCGCCTAAGTTTGGAAGTTGCGTACTTTCTTCGCTGAACAGATATTCGATGGCGGGCACATTGGTCACTTGGTGGACGCGTTCAAGAACCCGCTTGGCCACGTGCCATTTTTTGCACACCAATATAAGCAGTTCGCATTCGCGCCCCAATGTACTTTCGGTTTCCCAAAAGCGGGTCGAGAACCGTCAACCAATGCGGCCATGTCCCGATAGAAATTTGAACAGTCCCCAGCCTTCGTTCGAAATATCAAACCGTACACCTTCTGCGGGGTGCAACAGGCCAAGGCGACGTTTCAGGATGTCGGCGTCTGGGCTGATTTTGCGCGCAAAGATGAAATCTTGAGACAATAGCAGATCATATTGATCGTCATGAAGCGTTATGGGCATTCCGTAATCTGAGAACAGCAAGAACGTCAGCGTCCGCGTGCGAATTTCGTTTTCTGGCACAACATGGCGTACAATGGTTTGGAAGAATGTCTCGTCCAGAATCCACGTGGTTCGGAAAAACCGCATGACGTCTTTGCGCTGACGGGTGAAATCTAGAACCCATTCAACTGTACGTCTGCGCAGACACCACCACTGACTGCCAATTTGAATTTGAATGTCGTGGAAAATTTTGTGGGTCAGGCCAAAACGCTGTTGAAGGCGAAAGCTGGTGTTGAAAAGCCATTGTTGGATGCGCTCGTTAAAGAAATGGCGATAGATCAGCCGCTCTTCTTTCATGCCTGTCTTGATCCTACGCTTTCGAAATAATCAAAGCTCTCGATAAAGTCTGCGTCGTTATCATCAAGAAAGCTGTGGATGTATTCAGCCGACTTAATCGGTATGCAATCGCCTGATAACATATAAAATGCGTTGCACGTGGAAATGCTTTGACTGCGAATTCAACGGCATAAAGCGTGGCTTCGACCAAGGACAAATCACCCCAACCGCATCGAATGCGTTTGGGGGCATATGTGACGTTAGCGTTTTCAGCCAATGCTGACTTGTTTTGCGCAGCTTTGCGATCAATCGTGGGGTTTGCCTTTGGTGCCATTATGCGAAATCATTTTGTTCATGCGGGCACCACACTTGTTGCACCCACAGCCCAGCATCAGATCATTACCGCCACCATTTATAACAATCCAATCCCAGGTTCTCGGTTTGTATTGTTGCTCTATTTTGAATCCTAGGCTTCCTGAAATGGGCAACCGGTAAATGATCCGAGCACTGGCAACAGCGCGATTGTGAACCGGTTCTCTGAGGATTTGGGCCAAGACATTCGGGATAGCTTTGTTTTGGACACCATTGGTGGCAAAAAATGAATCCCCCATAGCAAGGATGCGTGTGCCGCTTTGAGCTGTAGCGGTTGAGCCGGCCATACAAATGGCAAGTACGAGGACTTTGAAAAAATAGGTCATGAAGGAAATTATAATTTTTTAAAATGTTACCCAATATTTCCACAGTCTGCGCAGTGGAACAAGCTTCGATAGCTTGCCTTCTCTTGCACCCTTGCGCTGTAAGCCCTACATCCCTTTTGATGGTACAGAATAAGAAATCAGATCCTAATTACAAAGTAATCGCTGAGAATCGGCGCGCACGCTTTGATTATGCAATCGACGATGACATCGAGTGTGGTGTGATCCTTGAGGGGTCCGAAGTGAAATCCATGCGCATCGGTGGCACAAATATCGCTGAAAGCTATGCCGCGGTTGAAAACAACGAGCTGTGGTTGGTGAACTCTTATATCGCGCCATATGAAGGGGCTAAAACCTTCAAACACGAAGTACGCCGCCGTCGTAAGTTGCTGGTGTCTAAAAAAGAATTATCGAATTTGTGGAATGCGACCCAGCGCAAAGGTATGACCTTAGTGCCAATCGTGATGTACTTTAATCACAAAGGGTTCGCGAAGATTAAACTTGGCGTCGCCAAAGGTAAGCAGAACCACGACAAGCGTGCGACCGAAGCAAAACGCGATTGGTCCCGTCAAAAAGCACGCCTTATGAAAGATCACGGCTGACCCTGTTCAGCGTCATTTTTTGCAGTAAAACGCCTATAAATGAGTTGTTTTAGATATAAATTCCCCATGACTGCCTTTTGGTGATCTGCGTAAAGTCCCACTGCTACTTAGCTTTGAGGGGAGTTGAGAGTATTCAATAATTATAGCCCCACGCTGGAGGGATATATTATGGAACTTATTATTGGACTTTTGTTTGGTGCCGCTGGTGGTAACGCTGCGGGTAAAGTGCTCGGAAGCTTAAACCAAGGCACATTGATCAATTCTATTGTTGGCGTTGTTGGTGGTGGCCTAGGTGGCACGATCCTTAGCGCAATTGGTGCTCCTGATTTGGCGGGGGCCGCTGGCGGCGCTGCTGGCTTGGACTTCGGCGCGATCATTGGTCAGGTTGTTGGCGGCGGTGTTGGTGGTGGCGCAGTGCTTGCCCTCGTCGGCGTTGTTCGCAACATGATCGGTAAATAAGCTTTACACTTAAGGACAGGTTGGGCACCGCCTCGTAGTCCAATCTGGACACACAGACTTGCCACATACTTCCCATAGCGTTAGGCAGTGACGCATTCACGCAGGGAAGAGAATTTGATGGCTGATGATCCCAAAACACTAGTTTCAACTGACTGGCTTGCCGAGCACATGAAAGATCCGGATTTACGGATCTTGGATGCGTCGACTTATTTGCCAGGTGTCGACCGCGATGGTCGCACAGAATATGACACGGTTCACATCTCAGGTGCCCGCTTCTTTGACATCGATGACGTTAGCGATGGCCGCTCCGATCTTCCGCATATGGTACCCCCAATTGAGAAATTCATGTCCCGCGTGCGCGCGATGGGCGTTGGCGACGGACACCAGATTGTTGTCTATGATGGGTCTGGCCTGTTTTCTGCTGCACGTGTGTGGTGGTTGTTCCGCCTTATGGGGCAAAACAACATTGCGGTGCTTGATGGTGGATTACCAAAGTGGATCGCAGAGGGACGCGAGGTCGAAGACTTGGCCCCTGTCATTCGTGACCGCCACATGACCGTGCGTTTCCAAAACCAAATGGTACGTGATGTGACACAAGTGTCCTCAGCCTCCAAATTGGGCACCTCCCAGATCGTAGACGCCCGCGCCGCTGCACGGTTCCGCGGCGAAGAGCCAGAACCACGTGAAGGGCTGCGCTTGGGGCATATCCCCAATTCACGCAACGTGCCGTTCACTGACCTGCTGAACGATGACAAAACAATGAAAACTCCGGATCAAACCCGTGCAATCTTTGAAAGCGCTGGTGTTGATCTGAAAAAGCCAATCATCACCACCTGCGGGTCCGGCGTTACCGCCGCCGTATTGGGATTGGCACTGGAACGTATTGGCCACGATATGTGGTCTCTATATGATGGATCTTGGACCGAGTGGGGGATGTTTCCCACCGTGCCCGTGGCAACTGGAGAAGCCTGATGTTCGAAACACTGAAACCACAACCTGCTGATAAAATTCTAGCGCTTATGGCGCAGTATCGCGCAGACCCACGTGAGACCAAAATTGATCTTGGCGTTGGCGTCTATAAGGATGCAACGGGTCTGACGCCTGTAATGCGTGCGATCAAAACGGCAGAACACAAACTGTGGGAAGACCAAGACAGCAAAGCCTATGTTGGCCTTGCAGGCGATCCTGTGTTTGGCGATGCGATGATCAAGTTGGTTTTGGGCGATAGCGTTGCACGCGACACGATTTCTGCAGCGGCAACACCAGGCGGAACAGGTGCTGTGCGCCAGGCGTTTGAATTGATCCAAATGGCACGCCCAGATGCGCGCGTTTTTGTGTCTAACCCAACATGGCCAAACCACCTGTCCATCCTGAAATACCTTGAGATGGACATGATCCCATATCGCTATTTCGATGACGAAACACGCGGCGTTGATTTCGACGGCATGATTGCTGATCTGAAAATAGCCAAAGTGGGCGACGTTGTTCTGCTTCATGGCTGCTGCCACAACCCAACAGGTGCAAACCTGAACGTGGCGCAGTGGGAAGAAGTGATTGCGGTTCTGAAATCAACGGGCGCAACTCCGATGATCGATATCGCATACCAAGGTTTCGGTGACGGTTTGGAAGAAGATGCTGCAGCAACACGCGCGGTGACCACTGCAATGCCAGAGACAATCATCGCAGCCAGCTGTTCTAAGAACTTTGGCATCTACCGCGAACGTACAGGCATGTTGATGGTTGTGTCCCAAGACACATCTGCCAAAGGCTTGAACCAAGCGACCTTGGCGTTCCTTAACCGTCAGAACTTTAGCTTTCCGCCAGATCACGGTGCACGCATCGTAACGATGATCTTGAACGATGACGCAATGCGCGCTGATTGGATGACTGAACTCGAAGATATCCGCACTTCAATGTTGGGTCTGCGCAGCGACTTGGCTGCTGAGCTTCAGCGCCTGTCTGGTTCTGATCGTTTTGGCTTCCTTGCACAGCACCGCGGCATGTTCTCACGCCTTGGCACCACACCTGAGATGGTGGAAAAACTGCGCGTTGATGCAGGCATTTACATGGTTGGCGACAGCCGCATGAACATCGCAGGCCTAAATGCAAAAACCATCCCGATCTTGGCCAAAGCCATTATCGACGCTGGCATCTAAACGTAGGTCGAGGTTCACCCCGCCAATGCAAAACCAAAGCAGCTCCTGATCTTAATTGATCGGGCGCTGTTTGCTTTTCGCCCCATTTCCACAATGTGTTGCCGCAGCGTCGGATTTGATAGGTGTGTTTGGAGAAACGCAATTTAGGTGAGGCCGTTCGGATGAAACAAAAAGAGGCTTTATTCCAGCCCCTAGAATTGCCCTGTGGGGTGGTTCTGAAAAACCGCATCGCCAAATCGGCAATGTCTGATTCACTCGGTGATGGCATTGGCCACCCGACAGCGCAGCAAAACAGGCTTTATCAGTGCTGGGCCGAAGGTGGGTTGGCTGTGTCGATTTTTGGCGAGGTGCAGCCGACATCACATTCCGTTAACGATGCACAAATGTTGGGTGGAAATCTGAAATTAACCATTTTTGGAACCCGTTGACCCCTAACTGTACAGTTCAGGCGGGGAATTGTGCAGTTTGGTGAAATCACCCACAAAACCCATGGTTTGGGGGGGGTGGAAAATGTACAGTTTGGGACCTAAATAGTACAAAGGAGCGCGCGATTTTTTGTGTGCCCCGCACCGCTCCCAACCCCCATTAATGCAGCGAACGCCGCGTTAGACACGAAAAAACCGGACACCAAAGGTGCCCGGTTTCGGTAATTTATAGCCTATATTTGTGGTGCGAATTAGCCTTTTGAGAACTCAGGATATGCTTCCATACCCAGCTCGGATTTATCCAAGCCCATGATCTCAGCTTCTTCCGATACGCGGATGCCTACAGTGTACTTCAGGATGAACCAAACCACCGCAGATGCGACAGCTGTGAACAAACCAACCACGATGATTGAGTACAATTGTGTGCCCAATGATGCGTCAGAGTTAGTGAAGACAACTGCGATTGTGCCCCAGATACCAGCGAACAAGTGAACTGGGATTGCGCCAACAACATCGTCGATTTTCAGTTTGTCGAGCAATGGTACAGCGAAGACTACGATCACGCCGCCAACAGCACCGATCAGTGTTGCCTCTAACAATGTAGGTGTCAAAGGTTCAGCAGTGATGGCAACAAGACCTGCCAACGCGCCGTTCAGAACCATTGTAAGGTCAGGCTTTTTGTACAGCAGTTGTGTTAGGAACAATGCTGCCAAAGAACCACCAGCAGCCGCTGTATTGGTGTTTGAGAAGATGCGAGAGATGTCTGCTACATCGCCAATCGTACCCATCGCCAATTGCGAACCACCGTTAAATCCGAACCAACCCATCCACAGAATGAATGTACCCAGTGTCGCAAGTGTCAGGTTAGAACCTGGCATTGGGATTGTTTTGCCGTTCTTGTATTTACCGATGCGTGGGCCAAGGATCAGCGCGCCAACCAAAGCAGCCCAGCCGCCTACAGAGTGAACAACAGTTGAGCCAGCAAAGTCCAAGAAGCCCATTGCGTCCAAGAAACCACCGCCCCATTTCCAAGATGCTTGGAGAGGGTAGATGATGGATGTCAGGATGATAGTGAACACGAGGAAAGGCCATAGTTTTATACGTTCAGCCAAAGCACCAGACACGATGGATGCGGTTGCTGCACAAAACATTAACTGGAAGAAAAAGTCAGAACCAGTTGCTGCGTAGCCGTAGTCGTCTGCTGCATCAGCGGTAACGCCAACTGCTTCAAGAACGCCAACGCCCCAAACGCCAGATAGAACACCTTCGATGCTCCAAGTGCCAAGTGGGTACATAAGGTTGTAGCCGATTAGGTAGTAGAAGATGGCGGCCAGTGAGAAGAGGCCCATGTTTTTGGTCAATTGCATTGCAACGTTTTTGCCGCGCACAAGGCCCGCTTCCAACATTGAAAAGCCAGCAGCCATCCAGAAGACCAAAAAGCCGGCCATCAAGAAGAGCAATGAGTTTAGGATGAACACCGTGTCAGTCGAAGCCGCGACATTTACGGGTGCGTCCTGTGCCAGTGTGAGTGTCGGCAAGGCCGCGAGAACCGCGCCACCAACAAAAGATTTCATAAGTTTCATTTTCGTTTCTCCGTTCGTCGCGATTAAAGAGCGTCGTCGTTTGTTTCACCGGTGCGCACACGTACGGCTTGATCTACGTCCAGCACAAATACTTTGCCGTCGCCGATTTTGCCGGTCTGTGCTGTCTTGATGATTGTTTCGACAATCGCGTCGGCCATATCGGCGCTGACCACGATCTCGAGTTTGATTTTTGGCACAAAGTTCACCGCGTATTCCGCGCCGCGGTAGATTTCAGTGTGACCAGATTGTGAGCCAAAGCCTTTGATTTCTGTTACCATCATGCCGCGTATGCCAGCGTCCGTAAGTGCCTCACGCACCTCTTCCAGCTTGAACGGTTTGATCGTCGCAATGATTAGTTTCATTCGATGTCCCCTTTTGATCTGACAGGTTTGCCCTGCGATTTGATGGTTTTATCAGGTGATGTTTTTGCTGGAGTCGGGAATGACCGGTCGTATAAATGTGGAAAAATATCAAAATGTACGCTCAAAATTTGTGCGATGGTGCAATTTTGATTAATTCTTGTGCTAAAGCTAAACCGAAATGGGCGAAATGATGGCCCTGTTCATTCAAACTTGCTTCGCTATGATGGGCAAAACAAATAAGGCCGGGCAGGGCTGTGATGCGTAACACTTCTAAAGGTCGGCGTCCCTTGGTCGCTGACAAACGCTATTCTAAATTAGCGGCAAAACCTAAGCCGTCAAAGAAAGCACCGCAAAAACGGCGCAAGGCCAAGCGGCCTGTGCGCAGCGGAATTATTGGATTTATCCTTACGATCTTTCGTTGGATTTTCCGTCTGATCTGGAATGTGATTTGGCGATCAAGTGCTGTCGTTTTGTTAATACTGTTGCTGTCTGTGGGTTATGTGTTCACAACATTACCGAAACTTTCAGAGTTATTGGATGGTCGGGCCCGTGGCTCTGTTACGTTGCTTGACCGTGAGGGTGATGTATTCGCATGGCGCGGTGATCAATTTGGTGGCGCGGTGCGTGCCGATACTGTTTCCCCGCATTTGCGCAATGCTGTGGTCGCAACCGAAGATAAACGCTTTTACCGTCATCTGGGCATCAGTCCGCGCGGCGTTGCCAGTGCGGTGCGCATAAACCTTAGCGAAGGTCGTGGCCCGCTTTCAGGGCACGGTGGTTCAACCATCACACAACAAGTTGCTAAGTTGCTTTGCCTTGGTAAGCCCTACGATGCGAACGAGTGGAAAAGCGAAGGTGACTATGTTCGTGATTGTCGTCGAGGTTCACTAAGTCGCAAAGTCCAAGAAGCAATTTTTGCGCTCGCGATGGAAGCTAAGTACTCAAAGGATGACATTCTTTCAATCTATTTGAATCGCGCCTACATGGGTGGTGGTGCGTATGGTGCTGAAGCGGCATCAAACCGTTACTTTGGTAAGAGTGCCTCGCGTATCAGTATTCCTGAGGGAGCTATGCTTGCGGGTTTGTTGACCGCACCATCTGCCTTATCTCCTACCCAGAACTTGGAGCGCTCCCAAAATCGTGCTGCCACTGTTGTGCGGATGATGCGTGAACAGGGATATGTATCACCCGAAGAAGAAGCTGTAGCACAGGCTAACCCTGCAGTTCTGTCAAAGGCTGCAAAGCAACAAGTCGGCGGATACTATGCTGATTGGGTTATGTCATCGGGACCCGAATTTTTCACACGCAACACGACTGAAGACGTGATTATCCGCACCACACTGGATCAACGTCTGCAAAAAGCGGCTGAAGAAGGTTTGCAGTGGGTGTTTGACAATAAGGTGTCTGTTGGTTCGAAGGCGCAGGCTGCAATTGTTGTGATGGACGCTGATGGTGCTGTGCGCGCCATGGTTGGCGGTCGTGCGACTAAGGTGACGGGAGCGTTTAACCGCGCGACCCAAGCTATGCGTCAGACGGGGTCTGCGTTTAAGCCGTTCGTTTATGCAACTGCTCTCGACCTTGGGTATTCGCCTCTCGATTTGATCAATGATGCAGCCTACTGTTTGAATATTCCAGGATCAGGTGAATGGTGTCCAAACAATTATACCAAGAAATTTGAGGGCCCCGTAACGATGACACGTGCGCTTGAAGCGTCTTTGAATATTCCTGCAGTGAAAATTTCAGAAAGCGTTGGCCGTGATTTAGTGCGTAGTGTCGCGTCTGATTTCGGGATCAAAAGTGAATTAGCTGATGGTCCTGCTTTGGCCTTGGGCGCGTCTGAAAGCACTTTGTTGGAGATGACGGGTGCGTATGCTGGCATCCTGAATGGTGGGTCTGCTGTGACGCCGTTTGGTTTGCTTGAGCTTAGTCTATTGGGTGATGATGAACCGTTGATGGGCATTGGTGGTGGCATCGAAGAACGGGTCATCCAAGAGAGTTCCGCGAGGCAGCTGATTTGGATGATGGAGAAGGTTGTACGCCAAGGCACTGGTAAGCGCGCCCAATTTGGCGGTCGCGAAATTGCTGGTAAGACAGGAACGACACAGGGTGCAAAAGATGCATGGTTCATCGGTTTCACAGGCGATTACGTTGCTGGTGTTTGGATGGGATACGATGACAATACGAAGCTAAAGGGCGTGACAGGGGGCGGGCTACCCGCCGACATCTGGCGCGAAACCATGCAGCGTGTTCACGAAGGTGTGCCAATCAAACCTTTGCCAACGCAGGAACCTAGGCAACCTCAACAAGTCGCCCAACCCACTGAGGTGGTACCGGTCAGCAATGCTAATAACAGGAATATTATCGAGAACCTTTTGTTCAATCTGTTGGGTGGCAATGACCGATAGAATTAACAACTAAAGCGTCGATACGGAGTAAGGTGGGTGTTTATATTCCGCTTTACTGCTTTGGCATCAACCAGCTTTTTTGAGATCAGCGATCATCTTGTCAAAGTTGCCGCCATTGCGATCGAGCAAGGCACCAATCTCTGTGCGTTCAGTCAAAAGCAAATTCACGCCTTCAATGAACATATTAAAGAATAGGTCTTTGCCTGATTTCGAAGAGACCAAGAATGTGACTTCAAATGGGGCTGAGCCGCGCAAGGATGCTTTGGTCTTTACTTCGTAGCCAGCGTTGATTTTACGAGACGATTTAACTTCGACTTTGCTGCCTACAAATTCGCGGAAACGCTTACCGTATTTATTGGCAATGTAGATTTCGAATGCTTTACCAAAGGCACGCTTTTGGCTGGCCGACGCGCGGCGCCCATCTACACCCAATGAGTACTGCGCCATGATTGGCACGTCTGCATAGCGACGGAAAATACCTTGGAATTCTTTAATCATGGCAGCTTCAGATTTGCCAGACCCAATGACGCTATTGATTTTTGCGACAAGGCTATCGACCAACTTACGAGCTTCATCTTGGGTCAAGGCCCACGATGGTGTCGCTGCTATTGCTATTGAGGACGAGGCCAGTGCGACAAACGTCCGACGTGTGATGTTATTGAGCATAGGGGTCCTCGTAAGGGTCAGAGTATGGATCATCAGCTGAAAAGGCTGTGCCTTTGTCTCCGAGCTTAAACCGACGATTTTGCAAATAAATTATGCGGGCTTGTGCATAGCTGTCGGCACTTTCATACAAGATTGAGTCAATGGTGCTTGTGTAGCGACCGCGAGTAGATAAGCCCGCAGAGGTACTTGCTAAAGTGCCATAATATCTCTCAGGACTGTTCACCATATAGCTTAGTGGGTTAGTAAATAAATCTACGATTATCCCGGTTGTCGAACGGACTGTTGCGGGCCCTAGAAGTGGGAGTTCGACATATTCGCCTTCATCAGCGCCCCATTTGTATAACGTTTCACCAAAGTCAGTATCGTGTTCTTTTAGCCTGAGTTTTTCTGCTGTGTTAAAGAGGCCTCCAACACCCAGGATTGAGTTAGTCAGGAAGCGAGTTGCTGACAAGCTTGCACCGTGTAAATCACCTTGCAAAACTGAGTTGACCAGTATGCTTGGTTGGCCAAGGTTACTAGCAAAATTACTGATTGAATCTTCTACCACATCCGGCAGAATAGATGAGTACTCTGTTGCAACGGGTCGGACAAATTTTTTGTCTAGGCTTACATTGAAAGCATGAACCTTGCGATTTCTGTCTTCATTTGGATCGTAGATGGCGTCACTGGAGCCGCCGCTGTTCGCCGCGCAGCCTGCTACAATAATCGTACAGGACAGTAGTACAACATTTTTCGTAAAAAGCTTAATCGACGAAGATAAGGACACTTAAAAACCTCACAAAAAAGTATATGTCTCTCAGTAATACTTTAAATTCTATTTCATAGCTTGAACTTAATATAAAAGTACTTCTGTGGCAGCTAAACTACACGATTTTTCTTACATTTTTGTGATCTTTGTAAAATATTCTGATTCTTCAGGCAAAAGCTGCTGATTGTTCGCTGGAACCTTATAAAGGTTAAACCGAGCAAGCAGTCAAAATTGTTCTGGAGGTTATCCACAGGCTTAATCTCCCTTTCCGTTTTGTTTCGACAAGGGTAGCGTTCAGTGGAATTCAATCTTGTGACAAGGATCGCTGAAATGAACTTTGAAGACCGTCTAAATTCCCTTGGCCTTACTTTACCTGCAGCGACTGCGCCTGCCGGTAACTACGTGCCCTTCGTTCAGGCCGGTGACATGGTCTACATCTCAGGTCAGATTTCGAATGGTCCTGATGGTTTGGTTCTGGGTAAACTCGGTGACAACATGGACGTTGAGGCAGGTGCAGCTGCTGCGCAATTGTGTGGTTTGCACTTAATTGCGCAATTGAAGGCGGCCTGTGGTGGTGACCTTAGCCGCTTGGTGCGTGTTGTGAAGCTGGTCGGGTTTGTGAATTCAACAGACAGATTCACCGATCAGCCCAAAGTCATCAATGGTGCGTCCGATTTGATGGTTGCTGTATTTGGTGATGCTGGCCGTCATTCGCGCGCTGCTGTTTCCTCACCATCGTTGCCGTTGGGCGTCGCGGTTGAGATCGAAGGCACATTCCAAATTAAATGATACCTCGTTTGCACCCAGACTTTTTAACAAAACCTCTGACACACCGTGGACTACACGATGTGTCAGAGGGGCGACCTGAAAACAGTCGTGCCGCTATTCGTGCTGCTATCGAAATGGGTTACGGGATTGAGATTGACTTGCAGCTAAGTGCTGATCAGACTCCTATGGTGTTCCACGATTATGGACTACATCGCCTTACGGCCGCAGCCGGGGCAGTTGCGCAACTGAGTGCCAATCAATTGGGTGCGATTCAATTGGCTGGCGGCAATGAAGGTATTCCAGATTTGGCTGAAATTCTGGGTTTGGTCGCTGGCAAAGCACCCTTGTTGATCGAGTTTAAAGACCAAGATGGCGCGATGGGGACGAATGTTGGCCCACTTGAAAAAGCGGCCGCTGATCTGCTTTCTAAATATAGCGGGCCTGTTGGAGTGATGTCTTTCAACCCCAACAGTGTTGCATGTTTGGCTGAGTTTTTGCCCGACGTTGCACGTGGTATTGTAACAAGTGCCTACACGCCTGATGACTGGCCGTTGAGCCAGGTCGTTTGTGATTATTTGCGTGATATCCCTGATTATGATCGCGTGGGCGCTAGTTTTATCAGTCATGAGCTGGCTGATCTGGACCGCGCGCACGTTGCTGAACTGAAGGCAAGTGGTGCGAATGTACTGTGCTGGACGGTTAAGTCTGCCGAACAAGAAGTACAGGCACGTATGGTCGCAGAAAATATAACTTTCGAGCAATATTGGGCTTGAAACATGTATGGGCAGCTACAGCTTGTAAGCTGCAATAGTCGGGGGAGCACGCGATGAAGCAGCATCAAGTTGAAATCAGCGTCATTCCTAAGATCGCAGAGATTGGACAACTTGTTTGGGACAGCTGTGCCTGCCCAGAGGTTTCTGATGGTGGTCGCCCTAATGATCCCTTCACAACTTACCGTTTTTTAAGGGCGTTAGAAGACAGCGGATCTGTTGGCTCTGGTACAGGTTGGCAGCCACAATACTTGGTTGCGCGCGTCGATGAACAGGTGATCGCCGTTGCGCCGCTTTATGTGAAATCGCATTCACAGGGTGAGTACATATTTGATCACAATTGGGCCCAAGCCTATGAACAAGCAGGTGGTCGCTATTACCCGAAGATTCAAATCGCAGTGCCGCATACGCCTGCAACGGGTCGTCGCTTTTTGGTACACCCGGATTTTGCAGAAACGGGTTTTTCCGCTTTGGTTCAGGGTGCCATTCAATTGGCTGCGGACAATCAAGTGTCCAGTGTTCATGCCACCTTCTGCACTGAAGCTGAGGCTGAGTTGGGTGCGCAGCTGGGATTGATGTCACGGGCCACCCAACAATTTCATTGGTTGAATAATCGATATAAGGACTTCGATGGTTTCTTAGCTGATCTGAGTTCGCGTAAGCGCAAGAACATCCGCAAAGAACGGGCGCAGGCTCAAGGTTTTGGTGGCGACATCGTAACCTTGCGGGGGGACCAGATAGAGCCTGAACACTGGGATGCTTTCTGGGAGTTTTACCAAGATACTGGTGAGCGCAAGTGGGGTACGCCATATCTTACCCGCCAGTTTTTCGAGATTGCGCATGAGACGTTACGTGATGATATGGCGCTGGTCTTAGCGCGCCGAGATGGAGAATGGATCGCAGGGGCATTGAATTTTGTGGGCCGCGAGACGCTGTATGGTCGCTATTGGGGTTGTGTTGAACACCATGCCTGCCTGCATTTCGAACTGTGCTATTATCAGGCGATCGATATTGCGATCAGGGATGGCTTGAAGCGGGTCGAGGCGGGCGCACAAGGTCAGCATAAATTGGCGCGTGGGTATTTGCCGACCCAAACGCATAGTTTGCACTGGGTCCGGGATACAGGGTTTTCCAAGGCGATTGGGTCGTATCTAAAAGCAGAGCGTGAAGCCGTTGGAGAAGACATCGAAATTCTGACTCAATATGGTCCCTTTAAGCGTGCTATAGCAGAGGAGCAAGAATGATAGAAAAGCTGCCTATTGATGAGCGTCATGCATTGCTTGCCCCACTGATAACAAACGGTTGGGTTCTACATTCAGAACGGGATGCTTTGGTTAAAGAATTCAAGTTTAAAAATTTCATTGATGCGTTTGGCTGGATGACACGTGTGGCAATTTGGGCAGAGAAGTGGAACCACCATCCTGAATGGTCACATGCTTATTCGTGCGTGAACGTGACGCTTACAACCCATGATGTCGATGGTCTGAGTGATCTGGATCTTAACCTGGCGTGCAAAATGGATTCACTATTTACAACTTAACGCCTCAGAATTCCTAGTGCTCTATGGGAAGCTTAAACCTTAAACCTGTGATGATCGCTTTTTAAGTGATGTCTAAAAAATGACCAGTTTCAATCAGATTGACGAAAAATACCGTCGACTAATAGCATGTGGGGGACTGTTAAGGCTGCTAACCCAATAAAAACAGTTTTCAAAAGAGCGGCATCGGCAAAATCAGCTGTTGGTAATTGCCAGAATAACAAAACGCCTAAAAGCCAGCTTGTGATAGTGAACGTGATGGCCAAATAAATGATTGTCTGAATTGTGTATTTTTTTGAGCGCAGTTTAAGCCACGTGTAATTAATGTGACGTATTGAATGTATACCACAGAAATAAATCGAAAAACCGACTAATGGGGGTAAGAAATAAAAAATTACACCTAAGAGAATAAGCTCAAAGAATCTTATTCTCAGCACTGGACGACGAAAAGATTCGATCAGATATAATAGAATTACAGGAAATAAGATAAATTTACAGATTTCAATAAATTGCCATACTAAAAAAGTTTGACCGTCAGTAAGATAGGAAAAAATCACGTTCGTCTCATCATGATGAAATACACTTATTCCAACGACGACTAGTCCGCCGTGCGTAAGAATCTGTTTTGCACGGTTTGTTTTATCTAAAGCTTGGCTATCACCCATTCCAAAATGAAATGCGCTAAAAATTAAAAATGAGATTAAGGATATTTCGGGAAAACTTAACCAAAAAAATACCACTGATACAGCTATTGCTAGATATAAAAGCACAAATGCCAGCATCAATAGTGGTGTTTTTCCAAAACCTAATGAAAGAGCGACTGCACCATCAAAAGCGCCGTGAGGTAGCCCAAAAAATACAATTGCAGCAAGGGAAACTATACTCGCTAAACTCATCTGTATGCCAAGTAACTGCATAAGCTCTATCATTTTGGAATTTCCTCCAATTTAAAAAGCGCTTGAACGAATGGCCACAATGGCATTGCGGCAATAATTTTTAGTCGAAGTTTGATCCCAGCCTCTCCACTGAGAAAATTTGCAAATTCGTCACCTGTTAAGCAATTTGCTAAACATCCAAATATTTTTGGAGCCATTTTTGGTTGGTTTCGTAAGACAGATAAAAAAATTCTATCCATTAAAAGGTCAATTTTATTATGAGGATTGACAAAGATAAGTCTTTTTTTTGTTGAACTAGATTGAAGAATCGCGTTCGATATTTGTTTTTGTATGAAGCTAAACGCATAACCACTAGATGGCCGTATTGCACCACAGTTACTACCAATTCCATTAAACTTCAGATCGTGTCGTTCCATAAAGCCAAGCGGAATAGCTCCTTGTTCAGTTTTGATAACTTTAAAATTTTGAATTCCAGCACAATCTGATAACCAGTTTGTGATAGCAGCCTCATAAAACGAGTTGGGTTCAATTGTAGTGGAAAAAACTGTAGATTCTATCAGTGCTTTGCTATCAGAAAACGGCAAGCAATATATAAAATGGACTCCCCTTGATTGGTCACAACGAAAATCCATTAATATAGCAGTTTCTTGGTTAAAGCTACCAGGAGGTGCCTGCACTTCCCATCCAATGAAATGCTGGACCATCATGCCAGGCCGGAATTTGGGGGGGCGGCTATCAAATATTTGCGCACACTTTAATTTGTCAATCTTGGTTAGACTGGTGTGGAATGTCACATCGTGTTTTTGCGCAATAGCCTTGCAGTGAGCCATCCAATTTTTTCGTTTCACAGCCTTATATGGATGATGCCTAGAGTGCATTACTGTTTTTGAGTTTGAGGTTTGAATAATCCATTTATGCCAAGTTTTAATGGTAAGTGGAGCAACTGCGTTCATCCAATGCATGTCCCAATACCCCCAAACATGATCGTTTTTGATTTCATTGTTTTGAGAAGAGAATATATTTATTGAATGGTTTGGTAACGATGCCGCTTTTGAAGCAAGAGAGAGTGCAGAGCATCCATCACCGATAATTGCGATGGGAGTTTTTGCCCTAATGTCTAATTTTTTAATCAACATATGGTAAACCAGCAAGTGCTACATGGAGCGATTTTTGGTGTTGGGGTATTTGAAATAAGCGACTGGCTAGGTTTCTTGTGGATCGTATTGAGCAGGCAAACTTTGACCGTTTCGTGGTTATCTCACGACCCTCATACCATTTATATCCATTACTTTTTATCTGTATTCCAATCTGTCGATAAATTTTTGCGGCTACTGCAATTGCCAAGTGGTCCCTAGGGCGCAAATAAATCAATCCCACCAAGCCACTTTTATAATAAATTTCAGATAAATCTATGAGCTGTTTGACTGCTGTGGATATTTTTTCTTGTTCCTGACATGCGCCACTTCCCGATACAGATAAAATTTTATCAGGTGATATGTCACCCACCCAAGACGCAGGTAGGTATCGCCGGCCCATATGGGCATCTTCTAATACATCGCGTGCAATGTTAGTCAGTTGCATTGCAATGCCTAAATCAATCGCGTGTAAAAGAGCATTTTTCTTTGTGCAGCCGAGTATTTGGCTCATCATTAGGCCAACAGTTCCTGCAACTCTGTAACAATATTGTAAAAGTTCATCTTCATCTTTTACATCAACAATGTTTTGATCTTGTAGGAGGCCATCGATCATTGCGATGATAATCTCAAATGGTATTTTTTTTCTGACAATAAAATCGGTTAACTCCATCAAGATCAAATCCTCAGATGTCGATCTGTTTGATAAGCCAAAGCGTACAGCAAGTAAGCGTTGTGGCCCATTGGGGATATCGCCATCTGCCATATCATCTAAAATACGGCAAAAACTATAAAGTTGTGCTGCATCCCGTCCAGTTTCATTGTTGAGTAAACGACCGGCCCAATCAAAACTTTTACCGTTTTTGGCTAAAGATAGCTCTGGTGTTAGTTCCTCGTTCGTTTGCATAGCCGATTTTCCCACTCTTGCACTATTTGGAAGCCGCCAACTCTTCATCAATAAGTGTCTCCACTACCTTCGCGGAGCACAGAACTCCTGGCATCCCTGCACCAGGATGCGCTCCTGCAGCAGAAAAGTAGAGGTTTGGAATGTGAGGATCACGATTATGATATCGAAACCAAGCTGATTGGGTGAAAATTGGCGCTAAGGAGAAGCCTGCGCCGTGCATGGAACGATAGTCTGATTTAAAATCTTCTGGCGTCATTGCAAAAGCTTCGGTAATTTCAGATTCAAGATCTGGCAATATAGTATTTGATAAAGCCTTAATTATGCGATTTTTTAACTTTGGACCCTCTTCGTTCCAATTAATCTTACCTCTTAAATTGGGCACAGGGCATAGTACATAAAAACTGTCGCACCCATCGGGGGCGAAGCTCGGGTCGGTGGCTGTGGGGCGATGTAGATATAATGAAAAATCATCAGATAAGATTTTTTTTTCAAAAATATCTTTTAATAATTCTTTGTACCGAGGTCCCATCCAAATTGTATGATGTGCGACATCAGGGTATTGTCGTTTTGTCCCAAAGAACAAAACATAAAGCCCCATGGAATAATGAGTGAGTTTTTCAGATGCTAATCGTCTTCGTTTTTGTCCATCGGCAGGCAACATCTGTGCGTATACGGTAGGAGGATCACCATTGCAGATGACTCTATCCGCTTTGAATATTTTACCACATTTGGCGATTGCTCCGTTAGCAAGGCCCCTTGACAGTGTTATTTCCTCTATATCAACATTGAGCTCTACGGTAACGCCAGCACGCAAAAGTAATCCGTGAAGTGCTTGGACCAACTTGCCAGTGCCACCCATACAAAAATACACCCCCCACTTGCGTTCGAGATAATGTATTAAAGCGTAAATTGATGTCGTACTAAATGGATTTCCTCCAACTAATAGTGGATGAATTGAGAATGCCTGTCTAAGTAATGGATGTTTCAGGTGCTGATTTACGATGGTTGTAACGGAATAATAGCTCTTTAACCTCAAAAGGTGAGGAATTTGTAGTAACATTGTTTTGACTTTATGAAAGGGACGATTGGCTAGTTTATCAAATCCGACTTCATATATAGCTTTAGATTTTGTCAAAAGATGTTGGTAACCGTCAACATCTTTGGGCTCAAATTTCCTTATTTGCTCATTCGTTTCATCCATAGAACGACAATAATCAAACTGTCGGCCGCAATGAAAATAAAATCTGTACCAAAGATCTAAAGCACGAAATTCGACGTGGTCACTCCGAGTTTCATTGAATAGTTCAAATAATTCGTCAAACAGGAATGGTGCTGTAATGACAGTGGGGCCAGCATCATGACGAAACCCTCCTCGTTCATACACTTGTGCCCGACCACCAATCGCACTGAGGCGGTCAACTAAAGTAACTTGAAAACCTTTGGCACGCATTCGTAGAGCCGCCGCAATTCCTCCAAAGCCAGCACCTATAACGAGTATTGTCCCCAACTCACGGCTCGCATTTTCAGAAGAGTTTGCATTCATTTTTGCACCTCAGCCTAAGTTTCTGTGAGTGAAGTTGCCTTCATGCACACCTTTTGCAGTAGTTCTTGAACAGGTAAAACAGCTCCAGCAAGTGCTAAAGGCATCTCTTCAACTAAATGTGAAGATTGGCTAAGATTATCTTGCATGCGTTCTGCTGCGATAAACATTGCGCGGGATGACAGGATTTCGAAACGCCAGCTTTTAAAATCTGAGTTAGACCCTGAGCTGTACCATGAATCAAATAAATATAATTTATCTGGAGATAAGGTCTCACGATAGGTCACAACTACTGCGTTTGGGGCTCGTCGGGCAAGATCAGAACCTTTACTGACTGCGCCATCTAAGGCGCGGAAATTCATGAGGTCATTAGCTATTTGATATGCCGCACCAAGGCTTCTAAAGTATACACTAATTGATGAGGATGCCTCCCCATATAGGGCCATCGCTGCAACTCCTTCAAAGGGGGCTGTGAGCAACGGCGCCGTTTTGTCAGAGGCCATTTGTACATATTGGCTCCAGTCAGGAACTTTATTTAAGGAAAATTCAGAGGCCTCTCCTGATGTGGTTGTGGCCATGTGTTGTGCTAAAATTTTCACAAGTGTTGGTGTTTGTGCTCTTTGGCTGGCCTCAGCCGCTAATTCAAATGCAAGTGCTATTAACCAATCTCCAAGAGTTAAAGCTACATTTTTTCCATATTTTGACCAAATAGAAGGCTGATCACGGCGAATTAGATCATTATCACAAATGTCATCGTGAATTAGTGATGCGTTGTGAAGAGTTTCAATTGCCGCTGCCCAGTATAGTGAAGCTGTATCATTTACTTTTAGCAGTTCCGCAGAATGCACTGCCATTTTACCTCTTAACATTTTGCCAGGTTGCGCAAAATGATATTTGGCTGCGGAGCTCAGTGTCGTCTCTCCATTAGGTAAGCGAATGTTGATAAGATGATGTATTTTTTTAATGACATCATCTTCAAACAATAGAGGTAATTCTGGGCCTTTTTGGGCTATTTCCTGGGAGTTTGACATAGAAATTGACACCTCTCTACCAGTATAGTTCAGTTAGTAATGAGGCAGGTCTTGACCTGCCTCATTTAATTTTATGCTTTGGCTTTGTCAGATTCTGTAACGGCTACGTTCCAGATGATTACACCAAACGCAATTTTATTTACCACGTCTGCAAGGTTATATATGATGTTAAGCATGCTAGAGGCTTCTTCCGGTCCTGCCCCAGTAAAGTAACCCATAAAATAACCTATTGGATAAATTGCCCAACCGATTGTAACAATCCAACGCATTGTTGAGAATGCTGACTTGACAGATTCTGGAGCTTCGTTGGCAGCAACTTGACCTGCTTCGCCAAGAAAAATCTCATACAAAATGTATGCCCAGCCTACCATGCCTACGATAAACCCAAGCCATGCGCTGATGTAACCTGCTTCGCCCATGTAACCCGCAGCGAGCATCACCATGGTGCCAATCATGAGACGCCAGAATACTCCGCCAGATACTTTTGTGATGGCACGTAAAATAAGGTAAAATTCTACCATCAGAAGTGGTACAGTGATTAACCAGTCAATGTAGCGATACACTAGTGGCGTCGATCCAGTTTCGATCCAAACATCCCGCATATAAAAATAATGCACAGCGGCGACCAAGGTTACAAGACCGGAAACCGTCAGTGAAGTCTTCCATTTTCCCTCAACGCGCTGGGTCTCCATGAAGAAGAAAGCGGTTGCGGCAACTAAGGCCATCGATATTAGCCAAAAGGAAATACCGACAAAATCATCTGACTCTAGATTTGAGGCTGCTTGAGCAAAGTTTGGTGCTGCAATTAACGCAGCGCTTGCTCCCATAAGTTTTATTCTACCATAAATCGTCTTCATTTTGTTCTCCTAGGATTCATTCGTAACGCTCTACCGATTGAGCATAGCGCTTGAGTTATTCCGAATACGAAACATACTAGCCTTCATAAGCGGATTAATGCTTAAATTTTAACAAGTTGCTGCGATTTGTCTATATATTAATTTAATGTTACGTAGAGTAACTTTCTTGTTTCTATTTGGTGCTTAGTGCCAAGATTCCCCCAGCCGATCTGTAGGTTCATCTCAGAGCTGCAATTTTTTATAAATGAATTCATCTACTTAATGTGATTATAGTAGCTTCAACTGTTTTTTGAGAATGATTTTCTAGTCTAATTTTTTATTTTAAAATATAAAATGGGAGCTGTCAGTTACGACAGTTATTTATTTTGACTAATCCTTTTTTGATATTTTGGCTCGCTCAAAGCTATCAGCTTTTGTCATAGACAGGTTATTCATCTTTAATGTGAAAAATCTCAACTGCAATTCAATGTGATATTACTATCATCTTCGTCTCTCTAAAAAATACCTTTGAATGGCGATTGAAGATTGCAGAACCTCACTTGAAGAATGTTGTAGTGAAGTTGAAGTTTAACAAGATATAATGACCTTTGAACGACAATAAAATATCATATAGTATCAATGGTAATAAAAAGGCCCCCAAATTGGGAGCCTTAAAAGCAATTAAAATGTATTTTTGAGTTTTGAAATCACATAGATGCAAGCAGACCTTCGCCAGCTGAAACGTCGCATGCACCCGGGGCATCTTCTTGTAATATCGTTACCACGCCATCATTAACTAGCATAGCATAGCGCTTTGAACGCGCAAAAAAGCCAACTGGTGGTGCGCTGAATTCCATTCCAATACCTGTTGTGAACAGGCTCTGCGCGTCGGCCAACATTGTGATTCCAGCTTCAGTTGCGCCAGTTGTTTCACCCCATGTTTTCATCACATGGGGGTCGTTGACTGAGATGCAGATAATCTCGTCAACACCTTTGGCATCGAACTGGTCTTTGGTTCGGATAAAGCTGGGAACGTGTGCTGAATTGCATGTTGGCGTGAAAGCACCAGGTACCGCAAAAATGACGACTTTGCGACCAGCTGTTTTATTAGCCAGATCAACAATTTCTGGGCCTTCTGCCGCGATTTTGGTGAAAATTGCGTCTGGGAGTGTATCGCCTTGTTTAATTGCCATTGGTTGAACCTCTCTGGGGAATTGCGTCTGTTTCAATTTTGGATATAGGTTTTGTATTAGGTGAAGCCAGTGAAATCGCCAAGGGAGTGTTGGAATGGGACATGTAGTTGTTGTGGGGGCCGGGCAGGCTGGTTCGTCTTGTGTCGCCAAATTACGTAATTCTGGGTTCGAAGGTCAAATTACATTGATTGGCGAAGAACCGGTTCCTCCTTATCAACGCCCGCCTTTATCAAAGGCTTACCTGTTGGGTGATATGGCGCTTGAACGTATGTTTCTGCGTCCTGAAACGTTTTATTCTGAAAATAATATTGAGCTTCGCATGTCTACACGTGTGGATGCGATCAATGCCAGTGAACAAAACATCTTGATTGGCGATGAAACGCTGCACTATGACGACTTGGTCCTGACGACTGGTTCGGTGCCGAACCGGTTGCCTGCCAGTATTGGTGGAGCACTTGATGGTGTTTTTGTCGCCCGTGATTTGGCGGATGTGGATGCAATGGCTTCGCGTTTCGTTAAGGGTGCCAAAGTACTGATTGTTGGTGGTGGCTATATAGGATTAGAGGCGGCATCTGTTGCCTCCAAGCTTGGCTTGCAGGTTACGTTGGTTGAGATGGCTGAACGTATTTTGCAACGCGTTGCGGCCACAGAAACCAGTGACTACTTTCGCGAACTGCACAGCAGTCATGGTGTTGATCTGCGCGAAGGTATTGGGCTTGATCGTCTGCGGGGTGAAAATGCTGTCGAAGGTGCGCGTTTGACTGACGGCACCAAAATAGACGTCGATTTTGTAATTGTTGGCGTTGGTATTGCTCCTGCTTCTGGCCTTGCCGCGGCTGCTGAGTTGATCATCGAAAACGGGATCAAAGTTGATGCACATTGCCGTACATCTGATCTGCATATTTGGGCTGCGGGTGATTGTGCGTCTTTTCCATATCGCGACACGCGTATTCGTCTTGAAAGCGTACCAAACGCGATTGATCAGGCCGAAGTAGTTGCTGAAAACATCATGGGCGCTGCAAAAGATTATGTTGCTAAACCGTGGTTTTGGTCGGATCAATATGACGTGAAATTACAGATTGCTGGCCTGAACACGGGTTATGATCGTGTCGTGACCCGCCGCACCGGTGATGCTGTTTCATTTTGGTACTATTCAGGCGCGACCCTATTGGCCGTTGATGCTGCGAATGATCCGCGTGGGTATATGATTGGTAAGCGTCTTATTGAGGCAGGTAAATCACCATCGCCTGAGGTGATCTCTGATCCAGAGACGAATATGAAGGCGCTACTCAAAGCATGAGAATAATTGCAGGAAAATGGCGCAGTACTGCGCTCGCGGCTGTGGGCAAGGGCGATGCGGGCGCGCAACTGCGTCCAACATCGGATCGTGTCCGTGAAAGCCTGTTCTCCATGCTTAATCATCATGGCGTGATTGACGGTGCACGTGTCTTGGACCTGTTCGCTGGAACGGGTGCGCTTGCCTTCGAGGCGTTGTCGCGTGGCTCGGATTACGCTCTATTAGTGGAAAACGGTCGTGTCGGGCAAAAGCTGATTGCTGAAAACATCGCAAAGTTACGCGCCATTGATGAAACACGTGTATTCAAACAAGACGCGACGAAGTTACCAGTATGGTCTGAAGCGCCATTCGATTTGGTGTTCCTTGATCCGCCCTATGGTCGCGATAAAGGCCAAAAGGCATTGAGGTCTGCTGCCGCTGGCGGGTGGTTGGCGCAAGGCGCTATGATCGTTTGGGAGGAGGCAGTACCGATGATGCCGCTCATTGGTTTTGAGATGGAAGACCAACGCAAGTACGGCGATACCCACGTTACCTTGTTAGAGTACACTGGTGGGTGACGCCTAATTTCTTAATAGGTTGGGTGAAACTTTCCCGCTGCTGACAGCGTAAAAATTTCGAATCCATCTTCGGTCACACCGATTGAATGTTCAAATTGGGCGGACAAAGATTTGTCGCGTGTGACAGCGGTCCAGTCATCGGCCAGTGTCTTTGTTTCAGGACGGCCAAGGTTCACCATCGGTTCAATCGTAAAGAACATACCTGGCTCAAGTGTTGGGCCAGTCCCCGGTTTCCCGTAGTGAACAACGTTTGGTGGAGCGTGGAATACGCGTCCCAAGCCGTGGCCACAAAAGTCGCGCACAACCGACATACGATGGCTTTCCACATAGGACTGAATGGCGTGGCCGATGTCACCAAAGGTATTGCCAGGTTTAACCGCTTCGACCCCCAGCATAAGAGAGTCATGGGTGATTTTGATAAGTCGTTCTGCCTTGCGGGAAAGTTTTCCGGCCACATACATCCGTGACGTATCGCCAAACCAACCGTCAACAATGACAGTTACGTCGATATTTACGATGTCGCCGACCTTGAGTTTTTTGTCACCTGGAATGCCGTGGCAAACCACGTGGTTAACTGAAATGCAGGACGCATGTTGATAACCACGATACCCAATCGTTGCAGATTTCGCGCCAGCAGCGTCAACCATATCGTTGATCAACTTATCAATCGCCGCAGTGGTTTGTCCGGGGAAAACATGTTCCGCAATGTCGTCCAAAATTTTGGATGCCAATGCGCCTGCGGCCATCATGCCAGCAGCGTCAGAAGGATCATAAATGCGAATGCCGTCTTTGGTTTGCCGGCCGCGATCAGTGCTGTTCAAAGGTAACACTCCATAATTGGATTGGTTTTAACCGTATTTACCCCGTGCAAGGCGTGGTGACCAGAGGGCTATATCTGGATTGTGATTGGTGCCTCGATCAGGATTTCCTGTGCGGTTATTTTGGTACCAATGCATAGGGTTTCAACCCCCGCGTCGCGCGCAGCTAGATACGCTGCATGGTAAACTTGATCGATGTCAGATGCCAATGTGAACGAGGTACAGTCTGTGCGTTGAACCAAATAAAGCATCACAGCACGATGCCCTTGCGCCACCATATTTGACAGTTCTAGCAAGTGTTTTGCGCCCCTTTTGGTGACGCTATCTGGAAACTCTGCTTGCCCTACGGTGCGGCTCAGGGTGACTGATTTCACTTCGACATAGCAATCTGGTAATCTATCTTGGGTCAGCAGAAAGTCTATGCGTGATTTTTCACCGTATTTTACTTCTGGGCGTACAGTTTCATAGGCTGCAAGTTCAGGAATTCGCTGCTGTTCAAGCGTTTCGCGCAAGGCGCGGTTGGGGACTGAGGTGTCGACGCCTGTAAAGTGCCCATTCTCATGTTCGATTAAACGCCAGCCAAAATTCAGCTTTCGCTTTGGATCATCATTGGGTTCCAACCACACTTTCATACCCTCATCTGCCAAACCCATCATCGAGCCGGGGTTGGCGCAGTGGGCCGTTATTTCGCGCCCGTCTTCCAAAATGCAGTCTGCAAGGAAACGTTTGTAGCGACGAATTAGGCGGGCGGGGATAAGATCAGTTTGAAAGCGCATGTATGCATGACTATACTTGTCTTAACGGACCCTCAAGGAGGCTGATATGCCCAACCCAACTGCTGCGATGCTGGTCATCGGTGATGAAATCCTTTCGGGTCGAACACGAGACGCAAATATGTATCACCTTTCGGGTGAGTTAACGGCTGCTGGGATAGACCTGCGTGAAGTGCGGGTGGTTAGCGATGACGCCGATGCCATCGTTGCAGCGGTAAGGGCACTGTCGGCGGATTATGATACAGTTGTGACTTCTGGTGGGATTGGTCCTACGCATGACGATATCACTGCGGATTGTATCGCAGCTGCATTCGGTGTGGAGATCGATGTACGCGATGATGCGCGTGCGTTGTTGCAGGCCCATTACGACAGCAAAGGTACTGAACTAAATGAGGCGCGGTTGCGCATGGCCCGCATTCCGGATGGGGCGACTTTGATCGACAATCCCGTTTCGATTGCACCGGGTTTCACCATGGAAAACGTTCACGTTATGGCGGGTGTCCCTGGGGTGTTTCAGGCGATGGTGGCGACGATTCTGCCAACCCTAACGGGCGGCGCACCGCTGTTGAGTAGCACATATACGATCAATCGTGGCGAAGGTGATATCGCGGGGCCACTGGGCGATTTGGCTAAGGGATTTCCTGCGCTCAGCATTGGGAGCTACCCTTTTCAGAAAGACGGTAAGTTTGGATCGAACATTGTGATACGCGGTGTGGACAGCGTTGAAGTGGAAGCGGCGCGGTCTAAACTTGCCATAGCGTTTCCCGAATGAGTGCTACTGCACAACAGCTCTATGAGATCTGTGATGGTACTTGGCCCGCCGCTGTAACCAAGCGGCTGGGACCGTGGACGTTGCGTGATGGCAAAGGCGGCGGCAAACGTGTTTCGGCTGCGACTGCTGAGGGTTCAGTGCAAAAGATGGATATTCGTACGGCTGAGGTTGGCATGCAGGATATGGGCCAGACGCCATTATTCATGATCCGTGACGGCGATGAGGCATTGGATCAGTTGCTAGAATCTCATGGTTACAAGGTGGTTGATCCGGTTGTGATGTACTCAATACCGGTTAATGCGCTAACGGAGATTGAGATCCCGCTTGTGACAACGTTTTGTGTTTGGGAACCTTTGGCGATTATGGCGGAGATATGGGCCGAAGGTGGGATAGGTCCTGCGCGGCTGGATGTGATGGCACGTGCAATCAATAAGACGGGAATTTTGTCACGTTGGAATGAGCAGCCCGCTGGTGCAGCATTTGCTGCAATCAGTGATGGTATTTGCATGGTTCATGCTGTTGAGATTTTGGAACACCAACGCAGACAGGGTGTTGGTGTTTGGATGATGCGCCAAGCTGCATTTTGGGCGGCTGAACAAGGTGTACAAGAATTAGCGGTTTTATGTACGACTGCCAATATTGCTGCGAACGGATTGTATAAATCGCTCGGCTTCTCTGCAAAGGGCCACTACCATTACCGCCAGATACAAAAGGAAACGTCATGATCAAGCACCCAAATGCCCTAGACCTCCCAATGGCTGATCCATTGCCTGAGGCGACACAGAAATATTTTGATATATGTCAGGAAAAATTGGGCATGGTGCCGAATGTTTTGCAGTCTTATGCGTTTGACGTTTCTAAGCTCAATACTTTCACTGCGATGTACAACGACATCATGTTGGCTGACAGCGGGTTAACGAAGTTAGAACGTGAAATGATTGCTGTTGTCGTTAGTTCTATCAACAAATGCTTCTATTGTTTGACGGCGCATGGTGCTGCCGTACGTCAATTATCTGGCGATCCGATGTTGGGCGAATTGATGGTCATGAACTGGCGCGCTGCTGATTTGGACACCCGAACTTTTGCGATGTTGTTATTTGCCGAGAATTTGTCCCTCGCCAGTGCTAAGACGTCTGAAGCAGATCGTGAGGCATTGCGTGAGGTTGGCTTCAGCGACGCGGACATCTTTGATATCGCATCCGTTACAGGGTTCTTCAACATGACCAATCGTATCGCGAGTGGCATCGATATGCGTCCGAATGACGAATACCATAGCCAACACAGATGAATCGTTTATCGTTTAGCATATTGAGTGCTGCAATTTTGTTTGCTCATCCAGCCCTTGGGTTGGGGTTGAATTTGCCTGCCAATGCTCAAGAAATGCAACAAACGAACAGCAGCCTCGATAGTTACATCGTCCCCATTGGGCCATTTAAAGATGGAACGATGAAAACCAAACTAATTGAGGGTAAGGTTGAACGGTCCTCATGGCGCGTGGGGTCTACTGGTGTGACGACCTTGCAGGTTCTTGCCCCCTTGCGTGACCAGCTCATTGAAGCTGGGTATGACGTTGTTCTGGACTGTGACCAAAACACCTGTGGTGGCTTTGATTTTCGGTTCGGTACAGAGGTGCTGCCAGCGCCGGATATGTATGTGAATATTCGGGCCTTTCGCTTTTTGACTGCTGCCAAACCAAACGGTGCATCCCCCTCAGAAGTGGTAAGCCTGCTTGTCAGTACATCGGGGACGGCGGCATTTGTTCAGATTATTCAAGCGGGATCAAAGAGTGGTCAAAAGGTTGCCGTTACGGTGAGTGGTACTGTTCCGACCTCAACTCCTATCGGGTTGCCGACAGGCGTCGATTTGAAAAGCAACCTGTTGCGCACAGGGTCGGTTGTGCTGAATGACCTGATCTTTGCATCTGGAACTTCAGATTTGGGGCAAGGACCTTTCCCAGTTCTAGATGAGTTGGTAGCTTTCTATAAAAGCCGGGATGATATTCGGATTGTTTTGGTGGGGCACACGGACAGCGATGGGGCCTTGGACTTCAATATTGAATTGTCTAAACGTCGCGCGGCGTCTGTTCGTAAACGATTGCTTGATGAATACGGGTTGGATGCTGCCCGTATTTCGGCCGAGGGCAATGGCTTTTTAGGGCCACTTCGCTCGAACCTAGATGCCGAGGGTCGCAAAGCGAACCGTCGGGTCGAGGCTATAATCTTGCCGCTTCGCTAGCCCGTTGGTGGACCCAAAACGTGCCTATTTTCTGAGGGAAGTTGGAAAAATTTGCAAGTCGGCAGGGCCTTTGTCGGCAAAGGCGTGGGCTAGGAAGTCGATGATGGCACGTACTTTGGGCTGAGTAAAACGGCTGGGTGGGTACACGGCGTAGATACCTTGGGTGTCTACTGGAAGATCAGGAATGGCGTCCTCAATCAGTCCTTGGCGCATCGCATCAGCGTAAAGAAAGCTGGGGAAATATGCGATGCCAAGGCCTGAGATTACGGTGTTCAAAAAAATTGACCATCGTTGCTGGACAGCCAACCAGCGGTGCGAACTTGACGCTTTTCGCCAGACGGGGCGGTTAGTTTCCACATGTTGCTACTGCTTTGATTGGAATAATGGAGCAGTTTGTGATCATTGAGATCGTCAATCTTTTCCGGATGGCCATATTTCTCGAAATAGCTGGGGGATGCGATCATACGTTGGGTTGTTTCGGTCAATTTACGAGCACGCAAGCTGCTGTATTCCAGCTCACCAATACGAATTGCCATATCAAAGCCTTCTGAAATCAACTCAACATAACGGTTGTTCAGAACCATGTTCACCGGGATGTCAGGAAAGTCTTCAAGGAACTCAGACAGCGTGGGTGATAGATGATTGATACCAAAGTCGGTAGCAACTGAGATGCGCAAAAGCCCTGATGGCGCGGATTGCATAGACGTTACCAAAGCATCAGCTTCACCTCCATCATTCAAAACGCGGCGGGCACGATTGTAATAGGTGAGGCCAATTTCAGTTGGTAAAACACGGCGTGTTCTGCGATTCAAAAGGCGTACACCAAGACGTGCCTCAAGGCTTGAAACGTGTTTGGATACAGCAGACTTGGAGATGCCCGTTTTCTTGGCAGCATCGGTAAAATCGCCTTGGTCTACGACCGTGGCGAAAGCTTCCATTTCTGTCAGATGGCCCATGGGACGATCTCTTCAATATTTGTTCTATTGCTCGTTTGTTGAGAACATCTATCGACCCCAATCTGGGCAAGAACAGGGCACTGATGGGATAATAAAGAGGTAATTGAGTGGATCGTTCATGGCATGGAAACAGCGGAACAGTCTGTTTCTGTTTCGATTGATCAGTGGTTCACATTGTTTAGAGAGCGATGTGAACCATATTTTTATGGAGGTTTCGTATTAAATCTTTGCAGCCAATCGCGTGCCCTGATCAATCGCACGTTTGGCATCCAACTCAGCGGCGACATCAGCGCCGCCAATGACATGGCAGTTTTTTCCTTGTGCGATCAATGCGTCTGCAAGGCTGCGTTCAGGGGTTTGGCCCGCACACATGACGATTGTATCAACCTCGATCAATGTTGGGTTTTCACGTGCCTCACCAAAAGACACATGCAGACCGTCCATATCGATACGTTCGTAATTGACGCCACCTACGAAGTTCACGTTTTTCATCTTAAGTGCTGAACGATGGATCCAGCCTGTGGTTTTGCCTAAACGTTTGCCGTGTTTCTCAGTCTTGCGCTGTAGCAACGTTATTTCGCGCGCTGGCGGTTCTGGCTGTGGCCCTTCAGGGTCCAAGCCACCGCGGTGCTCTGCGGGATCAGAGACACCCCATTCTTTCATCCAAGCCGGCAAATGCTCTGTTGGGCTGTCACCTTCATGTGCCAAGAATTCGCAGATATCGAAACCAATGCCTCCGGCACCGATTACAGCGACACGTTTGCCGACTGCCACCTTATGGCGCAATACATCAATGTAGTTGACCACGTTGTTGCCATCTTGGCCCGGGATGTCGGTGTCACGTGGCAGAACGCCAGTTGCTATAATCACTTCGTCAAAGTCACCGAGGTCTTGTGAACCGACGGTTTTACCTAGTTTGGTTTCGATCTCTAGCTCGGCGACCATTGTACGGTACCAATCGACCAGCCCCCAAAACTCTTCTTTGCCTGGGACTTGTTTGGCCATATTCAATTGGCCGCCAATTTCGTCTGATTTATCGAAAATTGTAACCGTGTGGCCGCGCTCGGTCGCCGCAATGGCAGTAGACAAGCCTGCAGGACCAGCGCCGACAATAGCGATTGTCTTCTTTATCGCCGTATCAGGCAACGTCAACTCAGTTTCATAACAAGCGCGGGGGTTCACCAAACAGGATGATATCTTGCCGCCAAATGTGTGATCCAAACAGGCCTGATTGCACGCAATGCAGGGCGCGATTTGATCTGCTTTGCCGTTCATCGCTTTGGATACGAAATGTGCATCGGCCAACATTGGGCGCGCCATAGAAACCATATCGGCGCAGCCTGTTGCCAATACTTCCTCACCAACTTGAGGCGTATTAATGCGGTTGGATGTAATGATTGGTATGTTTACCTGACCCATCAGTTTCTTGGTTATCCAAGAAAACGCCGCGCGTGGGACGGAGGTCGCAATCGTGGGAATGCGGGCTTCGTGCCAGCCAATGCCGGTGTTGATGATGGTTGCACCTGCCTCTTCAACGGCTTTGGCCAATTGGATGACTTCGTCAAAGGTTGACCCATTTGGGATCAGGTCGATCATGGAAAGACGATAGATAATAATGAAATTTGAACCTACGGCTTCTCGCGTTCGTTTGACGACTTCAACCGGCAAACGCATTCTATTCTCATAGGATCCGCCCCAGTGGTCTGTGCGCTTGTTTGTGTGTGTGACAAGGAACTGATTTAGGAAATATCCTTCAGACCCCATGATCTCGACGCCGTCATATCCAGCTTTCTGTGCGCGCTGTGCCGTCGAGACGATGTCGTTGATTTGCTTTTGAATACCATCCTCATCCAACTCCGCTGGAGGGAAGGGAGAGATCGGGGATTTGACAGGGGAGGGCGCAACACACATTGGACCATAGGCATAGCGACCAGCGTGTAGGATTTGCATCGCAATCTTCCCGCCAGCGTCGTGAACACGTTTAGCCACGACAGAATGGTTTTTGACATCTTCATCCGTGGTCATCATCGCGGCGCCGGGCAAGACAGAACCTTCAAGGTTTGGGCCGATCCCGCCCGTGACCATCAAACCAACTTCGCCGCGTGCCCGCTCTGCATAAAATTCTGCGACGCGGTTCCAATCCTTAGTCTCTTCAAGTCCAGTGTGCATGGACCCCATCAAAACGCGGTTTTTTAATGTGGTGAACCCAAGGTCCAGTGGTGCAAGTAAATTTGGATAATCAGACATGTTGATCCCCGTTGGTCTGGTGTTTGACTGTAGATCACCCAAAGGCTGGGGGTATGTCACGCACTACGCGGCGTCATCGTGTTTGTGAAATAGCGCAACGCAGGGTAAGTCGTTGCAAAAGGAGATCACAATGACGCCTCAAGAGATTGAAAAGCTGCCCTACCGCCAGAACGTAGGTCTGATGGTGCTGAACGAAGCCGGTGATGTGTTCGTTGGACAGCGTAAAGACAACAATGTTGCTGCATGGCAAATGCCCCAAGGCGGCATTGATGACGGCGAAGATGCACAAGTCGCTGCATTACGTGAACTTGAGGAAGAAACGGGGATTACACCTGATTTGGTGACTGTGGTCGCCGTGAGTGACGGCTGGATTCCCTACGACCTGCCACACCACCTTGTGCCGAAGCTATGGAAAGGTCGCTACCGTGGCCAAGAGCAAAAGTGGTTTTTGTTGCGCTTCCACGGCCCTGATAGTCAGGTGAACATCCAGACAGAGCATCCTGAGTTCTCCAAGTGGCGCTGGCTCAAAACTGATGAACTTGTAGATAATATCGTACCGTTCAAGCAGGATGTTTACGTGAAGGTCATCGAAGAATTCAAACAGCATTTATAATGCATGCTTGATTGTCTGTGATGCTTGTCAGATGTGATTAAGGCTGAATGATCGGAATGTGTGGGGCAATGCTGGTGTCCCACCCGTTGCTTACGCGCGGGTCATCGGCAACTTCTACCTGGCGACTGATCGCAGTGAAGCCACTTCTGATGTAGAAGTTCAGTGCTGCGGGGCTGTCAATTGTACACGTGTGTACATGAAACCTTGTGATGTCTTGGTTCCAAGCAACATCAATCGCGTGGTTCATCAGATAACGACCTGCACCTGAGCCGAACAGTTCTTTGGTTAGGCCAAAGAATGCCAGTTCACACTCACCTGTGGTGCGGAAATCTAGTTCAAGCAGCGCGTGCTTTACGCCGTTTTTCATCAGTGTGAAAAAAACGACTTTGGGGTCATGGATGATCTTGGATAACTCTATTTCGCTCATATTGAGGCGTGAGAACCAAAGCCAGTCCTCCCCAACGCGACGGTAAAGATCGCGATATTCATTAACGGTGATGTTATTGATGGGATGAAGTTCAATCCCATCAGGGTTTAGCAGAGGGTGGGTATCCGCCCGTGTACGCATTTCTAGGTGGGTGACAACCATTGCCAGCTTGCCTGTGGGCACTTCATGAAACCCATTGGTAAGCATCAGTCGACCAAACCTTCGGTTTTGAACAGCGCCAAGATGTCTTGCTCAGGGCGCGGGCCGATATGGCTGATAACTTCGGCTGCGCAGATGTTCCCCATGCGTCCACAAGTCTCCAAATCACGATCCGTGGCCATGCCATAGATAAAGCCAGCAGCGAATTGATCGCCTGCGCCAGTCGCATCAACAGGAACGACTGTTTTTACAGGTACATCCACGCGCTCATCGCCGCGAATGATTGTCACGCCGTCACCCGAACGTGTGCATACAACCAGAGGACAAAGCGCTGCTGTTTTAGTAAGTGCCTCTTCTAGGTCGTTAGTTTTGAACAGGGATTTTACTTCAGCTTCATTGCCCATGACAAAATCAAGTTCATCTCCAATCATGCGCAAGAAATCAGCGCGATGTCGGTTGACGCAGAACGGATCAGAAATCGCGATACCTGCTTTGCCACCAGCGGCACGGGTTAGGCGGGAAGCTTGTAGAAACGCTTCTTTGCCCGCGTCTTTGTCGAACAGATAGCCCTCAAGGAACATGATGGCGGCATTGCCCGCTACATCCTCTGACACATCTTTTGGGCCAAGGTTGGTTGAGATGCCAAGGTAGGTGTTCATAGAACGCTCACCGTCCGGCGTGACGAAAATCATACAACGCGATGTTGGCAAATCTTCGTCTGTTGCTGGGGGGTTCACAAAGTCAGTGCCTTCGTCGATCATGGATTTGGCGTAAAAATTACCCAATGCGTCGTCACGAACGCGCCCGATGAATGCAGTTTTCAAACCTAAAGAACCAACACCCGCAACAGTGTTCGCAACCGAACCGCCAGAGGTCTGAACACTTTTGCCAATTTTGCTGAACAAGGCTTCGCTGCGGTCTTGGTCGACCAATTGCATGATGCCTTTGTCGATGTTCATTTCATTTAAGAAGGCGTCGGTTGATTGTGTAATAACGTCAACAACAGCGTTGCCGATTCCGACAACTTGATAGTTGGTCATAGGTTTTTTTCCTCAAAGGGGCAGAGATCGCGGATAAGGCATGTTCCGCACAATGGTTTGCGGGCTTTGCAGTGATAACGCCCATGTAGGATCAACCAATGATGGGCGTGAAGTTGGAAGTCAGCGGGGATATTATCTTCAACTGCGCGTTCTACGGTATCGACGGTTTTCCCAGGGGCAATACCGGTGCGGTTTCCGACGCGGAAAATGTGTGTGTCTACGGCTTGGGCCGGTTGATGCCACCACATGTTCAAGACGACATTGGCAGTCTTGCGTCCAACACCGGGCAAAGATTGTAGTGCAGCGCGCGAATTGGGGACTTCGCCATTGTAGTCGTCGACTAAGATCTGGCTCAGCTTGATCACGTTTTTCGCCTTTTGGCGAAATAGACCGATTGTTTTGATGTATTCTGTCAAACCCTCAATACCAAGGTCCAGCATCTTCTGTGGGGTATCTGCGACCTGGAACAGTGCGCTGGTGGCTTTGTTGACGCCCACATCTGTTGCTTGAGCAGACAAGGCAACGGCGACAACCAATGTGTAAACGTTGACGTGCTCCAACTCCCCTTCGGGCTCTGGAGCAATATCTTGAAAGCGCGTGAATATTTCGCGGATGGTATGATAGTCGAGCTGTTTTGCCATAGTGTTCCTATGCCTGTTTGTCTGGGCTGCTGCAACCTTTGCGCAAAAAACGGGTCGATCGGGTGCCGTGTACAGGTTATGTATTGGCCATGATACACAATGACGAAGAACATAGCGGTTACCACTACAACGTCATGCGACATGCGATCGCGTTGATCGATTCCGCTGAAGACAATTTATCGCTTGAGGAAATGGCAGTGCAGATGGGCATGAGTCCCGCACATTTTCAGCGAATATTCAGTCGTTGGGTTGGTGTTTCGCCTAAACGTTACCAGCAATACTTAACTCTGCGTCATGCGAAAACGCTACTGCATAATAAATTTTCAACGGTGGAGGCAGCGCATGCCAGTGGCCTTTCGGAAAGTGGCAGGTTGCATGATTTATTTTTAAAGTGGGAGGCTATGAGTCCGGGTGAATATGCCAAACGTGGTGCGGGACTGACAATCTATTGGGGATGGTTCGATACTGCTTTTGGTCGCGCAATTGTTATGGGGACAGATCGAGGGATCTGTGGCTTGGGTTTTGCGGCGGAATTGGGCGAACAGATAGCATTTGATGATCTTCGGGGTCGTTGGCCGGACGGCTCCTTCATAGAGGCACCAAATCGGTTAGATACGTGGGTTCAGACGGCTTTTTGTGCTGCGGGTTTAACCTCAGATAAGACCCCGCTCCTTTTGATAGGTGCGCCTTTTCAAGTGAAAGTATGGGAAGCATTGCTGAATGTGCCATCGGGTCAGGTTACAACTTATTCAGAAATAGCGCAGGCCGTTGGAAATCCAAAAGCCGTTCGTGCGGTGGGAACCGCGATTGGCCGTAATCCCGTCAGTTGGTTGGTTCCATGTCACCGCGCACTTCGTAAATCTGGCGCTATGGGTGGATATCACTGGGGGTTGCCGATGAAACGGGCGATGCTGGCATACGAAGCGGCACGGGCTGAGGCATAATCAGCGAGATGCCGCCGAAATTTCTTTCCCCTTATTTGATGTGCTTATTCTGGCCTATATGCTAGCCACACAATGACGCCCTGCCCGAACGGGGCCGCAACTTTGAAGGCAGTATGAAATGAAACTTTTGAAAACTCCGATTATCCTAGCGATGTGCAGTACCTTTGCGTTGGGCGCTTGTACGGATCCATCTCTCTTGGGTAACAATCCAGGTGATCCTAACCGTAACACAAAACAAGGTGCCCTTTTGGGTGCGGCTAGCGGTGCGTTGCTTGGCGCGTTGGTTAGCAAAGATGGTAAGCGCGGCGATCGTGCGCTCGCAGGTGCTTTGGTTGGTGGCGCAGTTGGTGCTGGTGTTGGCTATGGTCTTGACCAACAAGAAGCAGACTTGCGCCGTGATTTGGGCAACGCCAACGTTTCCATCCAGAACACAGGCGATCGTTTGATCGTGACACTGCCGCAGGACATTTTGTTCGCAAAAGACAGTTTTGCAGTGCGCAGTGATTTGACGCGTGACCTGAACACAGTCGCCAGCAACTTGCAGGCATACCCGAATTCAACAATTCAAATTGTAGGTCATACTGACAGTGATGGTGATGCGGCGTATAACCAACAGCTTAGTGAACGCCGCGCCAATGCTGTGGCAGATGTATTGCTGGATGCGGGGATTCCGTTTGCGCGTATCCAAACATTTGGTCGTGGTGAAAGCCAACCTCTGGCAAGCAACCTTGGCCCAGTGGGTAAATCACAAAACCGTCGTGTTGAAATTGTGATTTTGCCTGATGCTTAATAGGCTGCAAATACAAAGTTATTTAAAGGCTCCGATTATTCGGGGCCTTTTTTGTTTCAGATTAGGTTCTTTAATGCTTACTTCGATTAAGTTTTCATCAGGATCACGGATGTAAATCGAATGAATAGGGCCGGTGGCACCTGTACGTGCGATAGGTCCTTGCAGGATGGCTATATCGTGAACCGAAAAATGTTTAATCCAATCTTTGAGCGGTGTTGAGGTTAAGAAACATAAATCCGCACTGCCCGCCGTTGGATGGGCGGACTTCGGGTCAAACTCCGATCCAACCTCATGCAGATTGATCTTTTGTCGTCCGAATTTCAGCGCCCATCGCCGCATACCATCTGCAACAGTAAATGCTTCTGCCTGCATCCCAAGGACGTTTTGATAAAACCTGCAGGTTGAAGAAATGTTGGCGACGGTCAAAACCAAATGATCGATTGCATCTACGCGTGGGGATTGCTCCATAGGTGGAATGTCCTTATCAATTTAAAATGAATTTTGATCCAAGCAGAACAACAAGTCAAAGCGATGTTATGGATGGTGCACGCGCAAACGCGATGCAAACGTCTTTAGGATTACCGCCCTCAATTGGTGTTGGTGATCCGTTGCTGCCATTTTTTCACCAACTGTACTTTTGGGATCCCCAACCGCCAACAGCGCTGGGCCGTGATGGGCACCCAAAAGTGGGCGGGCTTGTTCCTGATATGGGGCTGCCGCGACGTATGTGGGCCGGTGGGCGGCTCAAGTTTGACACGCCTATCTTGACGGGCCTTCCCGCGATCCGAACGTCACGTTGTGAAAAGGCGTTGCACAAAGAAGGGCGTACGGGCCCCTTGGCATTTGTGACTTTGCGCCATGAGGTTTGGCAGGATAATGCGCTGTGCCTGACTGAGTGGCAAGATTTGGTTTACCGTGAAGACCCCGATTTATCTGCACCCCGCCCAGCTGCCGTGGCCGCAGATATAGATGAAGAAGAGCAGATTGAAGTCAGCTTCGATCCTACGATGCTGTTTCGTTATTCCGCGCTTACCTTCAATGGGCATCGTATTCATTATGATTTGGACTATGCGAAGGATGTTGAGGGGTATGATGGTCTAGTTGTACACGGCCCACTTTTAGCACAGCACCTAATGTTTATGGCACAGAGTTCTTTAGGAGAGCTAAAGGAGTTCTCCTTCCGCGCCACGTCCCCATTGATGCATTATGAAACAGCAACGCTGTGCCGGAAGGGCCGCAAGTTGTGGGTGCGCGGGCCTGATGGTCGCCTTTGTATGACAGCGACCGCCTAAGGCTTTAGTGAAGCGTGAATATCAAAAATATCTGGAATGTTGTTACGATCCTCTAAAACGAGATCGACCATAACCTCTGCGATTTTTGGTGCCAACCCAAAGGCAATTTTGAAGCCGCCGTTTGCGACGAAATGATCAGGGCGATCTGGCAACGCACCCAGCATTGGTGCGCGTGTGCGCGAACGTGGCCGCAAACCGGCCCATCGTTCAATCACGGGTGCATCTGCCAAAACGGGTAGCGCAATGCGGATGCGGTCTATGATATCTTCAAGCTGCCTATCGGTTGATTTTGGATTGTCAAAATATCGCTCTGATGTGGATCCAACGCCAACGGTACCGTTTTCATGGGGGATCACATGTAGGTAATCGGCATATAATTGTGGGGCATTGGGCATATCAAACTTTAGCAACGCGGCTTGCCCTTTTTCGCCTGCACCCACCTCGTGCTGATATTCTTCGCTTAGATCTGCCAACCCTTGCGCACCAGTTGCCCAAATTGTTTTGCCAACGTCAGGCGCGTCGGTCACCACCTCGACACCTTTGGACTGAAGCGCGGCAACCAATGCGGCGCAAGCCATGCGTGGATGCATGTGGGCGCTTAGGTTGTCATAGATCAACATGCTGGTGGGACTGCGTGGTTCCCAAGGGTTCGCTGGATCGGATGGAATGACGGACCACTGCGCATGGCCTTGCCAAAGCGTTTTTGCGGCCTCAGATCGCGTTTGGGACAGCTTTAACACATTTTCGGTAGCGATTGGCTGAAGACGTCCGGTGCGCATGTAGCCGGTTCTAAGGCCGCCGTATTCTGTCACCCTGTCCCAAAAGTCTTGAGCCATTAAAAGGCTTTCCAATTGAAACTGTTTTTTAGGTTCCCACCTTTCGGGGACGTGGGGGGATAGGGCACCAACGATACTGCCACTGCTGCCAAAGGCAGGCCCATTGGGATCGATCAAACACACCTTTACACCGCGCAAGGTGCAAGCCCATGCGATGGATAACCCCAAGATACCCGCGCCTCGAATGGTAATGTCAGCCGTTGTCAAAGTGATCGCCTTTCTTCACAGTCGCCCAAAATCGAAGTCCCGCTTATGGGATACATATAGGGCAAGCCAATGCAGGACCAGCAAGCAGATCTAGAATGGCGCGACAGCGGCGTTCCTGTCTCCAACCAGTTTGATGACCCCTATTTCAGCTTGGATAATGGATTGGAGGAAACGCGGCATGTTTTTTTGACTGGCAATGAATTGCCCACGCGCTTTTGTGATGGTTTTCATATTGGGGAACTAGGCTTTGGGTCGGGGCTGGGGTTCTTAACTGCGGTTCAGGCCTGGCTGGCGTCTGGAACTGAAGGGCATCTGCACTTCACTAGTTTTGAAGCGTTCCCCATGACAGATCTGGAAATGGAACGTGCGTTGTCCGTTTTCCCAGAACTGGCAGAGTTATCGGTCCCTCTGGTGCGCCATTGGGGGGCGAAATTGCAACCTATCCAATACGCGTCAAATATCACGCTGAACGTAATCATGGGCGATGCACGCGAAACCTTGCCCCAATGGCATGGCAAAGTGGACGCATGGTTTTTAGATGGCTTTTCGCCTGCCAAGAACCCCGAACTGTGGACCCCAGAATTGATGCAGGCGGTTGGGGATCATACGACTGCAAACGGGACCGCGGCCACTTATACGGCGGCGGGATTTGTACGCAGGGGATTGTCAGACGCTGGTTTCCACGTACAGCGGATTAAAGGCTATGGGCGTAAACGGCATATGACTGTTGCGAAATTTGGAGTTCTAGCATCATGAATAACCCCCGCGCAGGCATTATGCTGATGGTAGCAGCGACATTTGTGTTTGCGGTGCAAGATGGAATTTCACGCCACTTGGCCAGCGAATACAATGTGCTGATGGTGGTGATGATCCGCTATTGGTTCTTTGCACTTTTTGTCATGACAATTGCGTCTCGTGGCGCTGGCGGGCTGCGCGCGGCGGCCCATACCAAACAACCGCTATTGCAGATAGGGCGTGCTGTTCTGTTAGCTGCCGAAATCTGCGTTGCGATTTTGGCGCTAACCAATCTGGGGTTGGTGGAGACACTCGCAATCTTTATTTGCTATCCATTGATGGTCGCTGCTCTTTCTGGGCCGGTCTTGGGCGAGCAAGTTGGGTGGCGGCGCTGGGCGGCGATTGCAGTTGGGTTTGTTGGGGTCTTGATCATCCTTCAGCCAGGTATTGGCGTCTTTGATGTTGTGGCGATCTTGCCGCTTATCTCTGCGATCATGTTTGCGCTGTATGCATTGCTCACACGATACGCTGCGCGCCTTGACAGTACGGCCACCAGCTTTTTCTGGACCGGTACAGTCGGCAGCGTTTTCATGACCTGTGTTGGGATTTGGTTTTGGGAGTCGCTGATTTCATCTGATTGGATTTGGATGGCAGCATTATGTGTCACCGGCGCGTTTGGACACTGGTTGCTGATCAAGTGTTATGAGACAGCAGAAGTCAGCGCTGTTCAGCCATTCGCCTATTTCCATCTTGTGTTTGGTGCGATGATTGGCGTGACGGTCTTTGGAGAGATGATCGCGTTGAACGTCAGTATTGGTGCAGCCATTGTTGTCGGCGCAGGTTTATTCACCTTTTGGCGTGAACGGCAGCAAAGTTGATCCCTTCAGTTCTTCCGTGAACCCGATTGGCAGTGCTGTTTTTCCCAAACGGGCGCGATAAATTGGCAGGCTTTCGGTGATGCGCATCACGTAGTTGCGCGTTTCACGAAACGGTATATGTTCGATCCAATCCACAACATCCGTACGGCCGCGCGGGTCACCATATTGTTCTGTCCAGCGGATTGGACGGCTGGGTCCTGCGTTGTAGGCGGCTGACATTATTACAATGTTACCATTAAAGCGATGCGCCAATATGGATAGAAATGCAGCACCCAGATCGGAATTGTAGTCGGGGTCTTGGGTCAATCGTACGGTTGAATGTTCATTGCTACGGCCAAGTTTTCCTGCAACCTCTTGCGCGGTGGCTGGCATTATCTGCATCAATCCGCGGGCACCCACGCCGCTTTGAACCTTGGGGTCAAATTCGCTTTCGCGTCGTGCAATGGCCAATACCATCTCTGTAGCCATGGGCAGGTCACGTTGCGCCACAGGATGCAAAGCATAGTAAGGTTCGGTCAAAGTGATCGCGCGTTGTGCTACACGCTTTCCTATCATCACAGCCAAGTGTGGTTGCCCCACATCAATGGCAGCTTGACCCAGCTGTGTTGCCTGATCACGATCAAGGCGCTCGGCCAGATGGGTCCAGAAACGTTCGGAAATGTCCAATTCACCAGAGGCTTGCAGCAGAAGGCCTGCTTGAAACAATGGCTCTTGCTCAAGGGCTGAACCGCGCCAATCAGGGATGGCGCTTCCGCCACCTAAATCAACGTCAAAAGGCAATCCTGCACGTTCTGCGGCCAACAATCCATAAAACGAAGTTTGGTGTTGTGCAGCGTTTGTATACGCTTGATCCGCTTGGGCCGGATCATCGAGTGCATCATAAGCGCGCCCAATCCAATATCCTGCGCGGCCCTTTGAAATCGGCGAAAGGATCGCTTTGTCAAAGCGCAGGAAATGCCCCAGCGCGGTGATAGGGTCATTCAATTTTCTCAGTGCAATGTAACCAGACAACCATTCAAGATCGGCAAAGGCGGACCCTTCCTTGAGGTAGTGGCGCGAAGCCAATTGGTAGGCCAGCTTTGGGTCACCATCACGCATTTCATCGCGAGCAAGTGAACGGCGGCGGTTGGACCATTTTTGGGGTTGGCCCAAGGCAGCCGCACTTGTTGATTGATCACGCAGCAACGCCTTGGCATCAGCGCGGTTGCCTTTACGTGCACGCCAAACAAACCGGTCATATTGCAGGCCAGCATCACCGCCCAAAGCTGGGGGTACTTTGTTGATCAGGCGGTTCACGTTGTCATCTAAGTTTTGTAACGAAAGACGGGCAACCGCTAAGGCCCGCTGCCCTTCATCTACCAGTTCTAGCATGCGACGGGCGTCGGCGGCCTGACCATCCCACAGCATGTTAGATAGACGGGCCTTATGATGCGGTTTTAACAGGTCCGCGTATGAGGAAAGGAACAGCGCATAGTCGGTTTGGTTCATGCGCATCGTGCGCCACCCAAGGACGATATCGGTCTCAAACGGTTTTCCCAGTGAACGCTTTGCGTCAGCGTATGCCAATACACCTCGTGGCGTTTGTGGCGCGTTTTGAATGAAGAACGACACAATGTTTGTGGGGCCTGTATTTATGACAACCTTTTCAGATTGCCGGCGCAGATGCGCTTCGCCAGGCCAATCAGGCCGACGTTTCAAAAACGCAGCCACATCATCGTAATTTCCGAGTCCAGCACGCAGGCGATGCCACTCCACAATATCTGCCGCAACGTCACCATCACGAGAAACTAGTCTCGCTGCATTTCCCCAATTCCCAGCACGCACAGCGTCCATTGCCCAGCCCAATGGGCGTGGGCGTTCGGCCACAGCTGGGGCCGCAAGCGCAAATATCAGGGTCATAGCGAGCGCAAAGCGTGACTTCACTTGCATTTCCTATCGGTCAAAGGCTAGAGCCTTGCAACATATCGCTTAAGTTTTGATCTTCAACTCACGATCGGGGCATAGGCGGTTCACAGGCCATTTGCCGGCCATCAATGAAAAAAGGAGCGTGACTATGTTTAAAGGTTCTATGCCTGCCCTCATCACGCCGTTTCAGAACGGCGAGCTGGATCTGGATACACTGAAAAAACTGGTTGAATGGCACATTTCAGAAGGAAGCCACGGGCTCGTCCCTGTTGGCACCACTGGTGAAAGCCCAACCCTAACCCATGAAGAGCACGAAACAGTCATCGCGACAGTTGTGAAGGCCGTTGCTGGCCGCATCCCTGTGGTGGCTGGTGCCGGGTCTAACAACACCGTTGAGGCGATGCGCCTTGTGCAGTTCGCAGCCGAAGCTGGTGCGGACGCGGCATTGGTCGTGACGCCGTATTACAACAAGCCTACACAACGTGGTTTGATCGCGCATTTCACTGCATTGCATGACTGCGCTGACATCCCAATTATCATCTACAATATCCCGGGTCGCTCTGTTGTCGATATGACACCTTCGACAATGGCTGAACTGGCCAAACTCCCACGTATAGTGGGTGTTAAGGACGCTACTGGCGATTTGGCACGGGTCTGTGATCAGCGTCTTGCATGCGGTTTCGACTTTATCCAGTTGTCCGGCGAAGACGCTACCGCACACGGCTTTAACGCCCAAGGCGGCACTGGCTGTATCTCTGTCACAGCGAACGTTGCACCGGGGCTTTTATCCAAGATGCAAACAGCATGTTTGGCGGGTGATTACGCGTCAGCGCTTGAAATCCAAGACAAGGTTATGCCACTGCACAAAGCCATCTTTACAGAGCCAGGATTGGTCGGCGCGAAGTATGCAATGTCGCGCCTAGGACTTTGCAGCGACGAGGTGCGTTTGCCCCTCACAGAGCTGACAGACGAGACAAAAGCACTGCTTGATACGGGACTAAAGCACGCTGGTTTGCTGTAAACCAAGCAACACTTAATACGACAAAGGGTGGGGGCTATTCCCCGCCTTTTTGTTGGTTTTCCAACGTCGGTATTGTGTCGGTATAACGTCAGTATTTGGTCGGTGGACGGATCGATTGGGATTAGCCCACGCGCACTGGCAATTTGTTCGCGGACAAGATTTCTGCAATTCGATCATATACCAACCGGATTCGTTTTGAGGAATGAAGTTCCTTGTGCGTGGTCAGCCAATAGGGGACCGGAATGGGCTCCACTTCGGGCAGGACCAATTTCATCTTGGGAAAGTGGCGTGCAATGTCGTCGGTCATGGCCGAAATCCCAAGCCCCTGACGGGCCATCTGCCAACCCACAAGACCACTGTCGACCAAAACCCGCAGATTGGTTTGCGTAATGGGTAGCCCCCAGTTTTTGAGGAAATCCAACAACTCATCGTTTTCGCCAATGCCAACGAAGTGCGCAGATTTTACGTCTTCCAAGGTTCTGATCTCGCCGTGGCGTTCAAGGTAAGATTGGCTGGCGTAAATGCGCCCTTTGGCTTCGCAGACTTTGCGGCTGATTAGTTCAGGTTCAGCGCACGGGCCGCAGCGGAAAACGAGCCGGTTTCAGCGGTGGCCAAAAAGGCGCGTGCTTGGTTCCAGTCGAAGTTTGAGGGCATCTGTTTCATGCATCTATGCATACCACTCAGACAATTTTTGGCAATTCCTTAGCGTATCATACAAATGTTAGGGTTTAGGAAATGAAAAGGATCGATCATGACCAACGCAGCATTCTGGAACAAAGCAGCCCCAAAATACGCAAAAGATGCGATTGGTGACATGCCGGCATACGAAGAGACGCTTGATCGGATGCGCGAAATCCTTCAGCCTCATCACCGCGTTCTTGAGTTGGGGTGTGGGACGGGGTCAACAGCGCTTGAGTTGGCTGACAGTGTGGACCGCTATATTGGAACAGATGTCGCATCGAAAATGGTTAAAATTGCAAAGGGCAAATTGACTGAACAATCGCCCCAGAACCTAAGCTTTGCAGTACAAGATGCGGGCGTGATGACGTCTGGATCCAATGATGTGGTCCTTGCGCTGAACCTTTTGCATCTTTTGCCTGATTTGGAAAACACGTTGGCCGAAATTTACAAAGCCCTGCCTTCAGGCGGTTTATTGATTTCAAAAACGGGCTTGTTGAAAGATGGGCTATGGCTGTTGCCGCTGGTGATTCCGTTGATGCGGACCATTGGCAAAGCGCCGTTTGTGCGCAGCCTGAGTGAGGAAAGTTTGATTGGCTTGCTCGAGAACGCTGGCTTTAAGGTTACCGAAAATCTGGTTCAAGGCGGGATGGTGCCGCGGGTCTTTATCGTGGCGCAGAAACTGTAGGTCTTATGAAGTAAAGCGAAGCTGTGCGGTGCCCGGCAGGCACCGCACAGATCTTTTACCGTTTGCCGTAGTACAGGCCGACAACGTGTTCTGCTTCTGCAAAGAACAACCAGCGCGAGGCAAGGACACCTGCGATGTGGCTGGCCACAGCGATCAATGCGATCCAGTGACCGATTGGCAAGAGCAGCAAGACGACCGGAATAATGATTCCGAGTGCCACACCGATGATGCGTAGCTTTTGGCTGTGCTTGCGCCCTACCACGTGGATGAATTCGCGCATCAGATAGTTGGTACCTGTGTGCGGTGGTTCAAAGGCGCGCACGCTGCCGATGTTTCCAAGGCCGGTTGCAGTGGCCATTGTGGTGCCTGAGTTTTCGAAGGCTTTGTCGCCCGTGATCCAAGTGAGCACTTGGACCACACCAGCGATGGCCAAAAGGACGATTGCCATTGTGATGTTACCCTTTAGCAATGCACCGCCAGCCAACGCGTATGACATGAACATTGCAGGTGTCAGGTTCATGTTCCAACGTGGAATGGTCTTCATCTGCGTATAGATCATTGAGGTGGTGAACACGGTCGCCAGTGCGCCAAGTGCGCCAAGCCATCCAAGGGGTTGCCAAGCGGTGCCAAAGAACACGAGGCCAAGGCCGTAGAGGCCCATAGCAACCAGCGTGGCGACAGCAGCGATACCTTCGCGGCTGAGCCAGCTAGAGCGCCATTGGCTGAACGCTTTAAGGAAGCGTTCTGGACGGCCAAGGTGGAAGGTCGAGGACAGCAAGCCGCCCACAGCCATTGCGTAGGCGATCAGCCAGAAGACGAAAGCGACCCAACCTTTTGGTGGCGTTGGGTCGATCCCAAGCCAGAACAGGAGGCCAAAGCCTAAGCCGGAGAATGTGGTGAAGATGATGACGGATGGTGCGGGATGCATCAGAGTTTCTCCAGTGTTTTGTCGAGCCAGCCAAGGAAGCCTTTGGCCTCTTGCGCTACTGGTTCAAGGAAGGGCGCTAGAACGTCGAATTCTGGCAGCTCATCCTTTGGGCGTGGTGGCAGGTATTTGTTCACAGGCTTGGTGCCTTGTTCTGGCATCAGGTCCATACCACCGCGTTCAGCGACCAGTTTGGAAACGTCAGAGTTTTCGTCACCCAGATCACCAAAGTGACGCGCGCCTGATGGGCAGGTGCGTACACATGTTGGGACGCGGTCCACTTCTTCGAGGTTTTCGTTATAGATGCGGTCCACGCAGAGTGTGCATTTCTTCATCACGCCTTCGGCTTGATCCAGTTCGCGTGCGCCGTATGGACAGGCCCATGCGCAAAGACCGCAACCGATGCAGTCTTGTTCATTGACTAGTACAATGCCGTCTTCTTCGCGTTTGTAGCTGGCGCCTGTTGGGCACACGGTGACGCAAGGAGCGTCTTCGCAGTGCAGGCAGGATTTGGGAAAGTGGATCAGCTGTGCGGCTGCTTCGTCGCCTGTTGGTTGGACTTCGAAACTGTGGACACGATTCAGGAAGGTGCCCGAGTTGTCCGCGCCATAGGCGTTTTGATCTGACAGTGGCGCGCCGTAGTTTTCGGTGTTCCAGCCTTTGCACGAGATCACGCAAGCGTGGCAGCCAACGCAGGTGTCGAGGTCAATGACGAGGCCTAGTTTCTTTTGGGTGAGGTTTGGTAGCGTGGTCATTTATTGGCGCTCCGCTTGTTGTTGGTATCGAATGAGGCGCTGCCCCAGACCCCGGAGTTTAGTTGGTAAGATGAAGGGTGGGTCATTTGCCCACCTTCCAAGCGAGGTCTTTTGGACCTTTGCCAACAGGAGATTTGATTGCGGGGAGGACCGGTTGTGATTCCGATGGTGGGTCCGCTTTTTCGATTTTGACCTTGAGGTCGAACCAAGCTGCTTGACCTGTAATTGGGTCGGAGTTGGCCCAGCGAAGCCCATCGCCTTTTGGTGGCAGCAGTTCGTGGATCAGGTGATTTAGTAAGAACCCTTTGGTCACCTCGGGTGCGTCTTCTTCCAAGGCCCACGCGCCTTTGCGTTTGCCGATGGCGTTCCATGTCCAGATCGTGTTTTCGTTCAGGGCTGCCATTTCAAGAACAGGCACTGTGATCTCTCCGTGGGGCGATGTCACTTTGGCCCAATCACCATCTTTCAGGCCGCTGGTTTGCATCAGCTTGGTTGGCACATACAGCGGGTTGTGGCCGTGAAGTTGGCGTAGCCATGCGTTCTGGCTGCCCCATGAGTGGTACATCGCCATTGGGCGCTGTGTCAGCGCTGTGATTGGGTATTCGTCGCCTTTGTTTTCGTCCTCATTTGAGTACCAAATTGGCAGTGGATCCATCTTTTCTTTGATCCGTTCGCGCAGGTGATCTGGCGGTTGGCGATCCCCGTGCCCTTCGGCGGCAAGTTGGAATTTGCGCATTGGTTCGACGTATAGATTGAATAGGTATGGTTGCGGTGAATCCAAAAGGCCCATGCCAACTGCCCAATCTTGGTAGGCTTTGTTCCACGGTTTGTAGTAGTTCGCGCCGGCTTGGATGTGTTCAACAAAAAAGCCACCGTTTTCGATGTATTGATCGAGTTGTTTGGGGTTTACGTCGCCCCGCCCTGCTTTGTCGCCGTTTTCGCCACGGAAACCTGCAAGCGGGCCAATGCCCGGCTTGCGGATGTGGTTGACGATGTAGTCGCCGTAGTCTGCGTATTTTTGGCTGCCGTCTTCATTCACGAAACCTGGCAGGTTCAGTCTTGCACCCAGTTCGCAAAGTACGGATTGGAAGCCGCGCACGTCGCGGTCAGGTTCGATGACAGGCCAGCGGATTGCATCGGCGGCTGCGTCTGCTTCGCAAATTGGGCGGTCGAGCATGGAGATACAATCGTGACGCTCAAGGTATGTGGCGTCAGGGAAGATAAGATCGGCGTAGGCCACCATTTCAGAGGAGTAGGCATCGGAATAGATGATCCGTGGGATCACGTATTCACCTGTTTCCTCATTTTTATCCGTCAGCATTTCGATCACGCCGCGCGTGTTCATGGAAGAGTTCCACGACATGTTGGCCATGTACATGAACAGCGTGTCGATCTTGTAAGGATCTCCCGCGTGCGCGTTGGAAATTACCATGTGCATCAGCCCGTGGCTGGACATTGGGTTTTCCCATGTGAAGGCTTTGTCGATGCGCGCTGCCGTGCCGTCTGCCTTTAGCGCAAGATCGTCTGGGCCATGCACGAAACCAAGGTGTGGGCCATCAAGCGGTTTGCCTGGTGTGACGCCCACGTGTGGTTTTGGGTGTGCAGTTGCTGGTTTCGGATATGGCGGTTTGAAGCGGAAGCCACCCGGCACTTCGACGGTGCCAAGTAGGATTTGCAACACATGCAATGCGCGGCAAGTTTGGAAACCGTTAGCATGTGCCGAAATTCCGCGCATCGCGTGGAAGGACACTGGGCGGCCCGTCATTGTTTTGTGATGTTCCCCGCGGAAGTCGGTCCACTCTTGATCTAGCTCAAAGCTTTCTTCAAAAGCGACGCGGGCCAATTCGGCAGCGATGGCACGGATGCGTTTAGCTGGGATGCCACAACGTTCGGCCACAGCTTCTGGTGCGTATTCGTCTTCAAGATAGCGCTCTGCCATCATGTGGAATACTGGGCGGTGCGTAATGCCCGCTACGCGGTGCGTTGCGGATAGATCTGGCTTGACGCCCGGTTGGTCGAACGGAGTGAGTTTGCCAGTGGCGCGGTCGATAACTAGTTCTTTGCCATCTTTGTCGCGCATCAATAGGCCGAATTCTGGCGACTTTTCGTCTGAGTTTACCAGCACAGGTGCGTTGGTATATTGTGCCAAATAGTTCAGATCGATCTTACCGGCCTTCATCAGGCAATGGATCATCGCGAGGATAAACAAGCCATCGGTGCCCGGTGTAATGCCGACCCAATCATCAGCCACAGCGTTATAGCCGGTGCGGATAGGGTTCACGCCGATGACGCGCGCGCCGCGTGCTTTGATCTTACCAATGCCCATTTTGATCGGGTTGGAATCGTGATCTTCGGCCACGCCGAACAGCATGAAGAGTTTGGTGTGGTCCCAATCGGGTTGTCCAAATTCCCAGAATGCGCCGCCCATCGTGTAGATGCCAGCCGCGGCCATGTTAACGGAACAGAAGCCGCCGTGGGCTGCGTAGTTTGGCGTGCCAAAGTGCTGTGCCCAGTAAGATGTGAAGGATTGTGATTGGTCGCGGCCCGTAAAAAACGCCAGCTTTTCTGGGTTCTCTTTGCGGATCGGCTCAAGCCAATCAGTCGCGATTTGAAGCGCTTCATCCCAGCTAATTTTTTCGAACTCACCAGAGCCACGTGGGCCAACGCGTTTCATTGGAGCGTTTAGGCGTGAAGGTGCGTTGACCTGCATGATGCCAGCAGACCCTTTTGCGCACAGCACACCCTTGTTCACAGGGTGATCGCGGTTGCCCTCGATATAGGCAACTTTGCCTTCCTTCATGTGGACGTTGATCCCACAGCGGCAGGCGCACATGTAGCAGGTGGTTTTGCGGATCTCATCGGAAACTTTGGGCGAGAGATCAATCTTTGGCTGGTTCATGTTCGGCTCCTTGAATTTCAAAGGACGCTGTGGCCCAGCGATACGGCCCCGAGGCCGATCAGCAAGGTCAAACAGGTTGGGCGATAATAGGGCTGAAGGTGGGGCGTGAAAAGGCGTTGTCCGATAAGGACGCCGATGACGCAGGGTAGAATAAAGACTAAGCCACGCAAGGTGGATGTGGTGTTCATCGTGCCAAACCAAATGTGGGTCAGCATTGATGTTGCAGAGCTGATAAAGAGGAAGGCAACCAATGTGGCACGCATTTTCGCGGGTTCATCGTTGCGGGAGAGAACGTATAGGGCCACGACCATGCCACCAACGCCCGCAAGCCCTGTGGCAATCCCTGCAAGGACGCCCGTTGCAATGGTGCCAGGTCGGCTGGCCAAGTGGGGAATGCGGATTTTTGCAAGTTGAAGCACGGCAAGGCTGATTAGTAGGCATAGTGCTACGCGCTGAGAAAGTTCAGCATCCACGTTTGTCGTAATATTTAAGCCAATAATAAGCCCAAAGGTTGATCCCACGACCAAAGTGGCTGCGGCCTTCATATCCGCTCCGCCCCATCCGTGGCGTAACATTACAACGGAAGCTGCCATTTCTAGCCACCACATTACAGGGATCAGCTCAACCGGTGGAATAATAAGGACAGCAAGCGCAAGTCCAAAAGCAGATAAGGCAAAACCAGTAAAACCTCGTACCAATCCCGCAGCAAAGCAGATTATCACGAATGCGATTGCTTGAGGGGGGGATAGAAAAAGGTTGGACCAGAGATCAACCATGTGCAGCCTGAAGAGTGGTAACTGCGATCATGTGCAACACGTCGGTTGCGTCACAGCCACGGGAAAGGTCGTTTGCGGGTTTGGCGAGACCTTGAAGTACTGGCCCGATAGCCGTTGCGCCACCAATGCGTTGGGTAATTTTGTAGCCGATGTTTCCAGCATCAAGGTTTGGAAAGATCATGACATTAGCGTGCCCTGCGACAGATGAACCAGCGGCCTTGCTGTCGCCCACGCAGGGGACAAAGGCGGCGTCAAATTGCAGTTCGCCATCGACGTTAAGGTCGGGTGCTTGTTCTTTTACCAGTGCGGCGGCTTGGGTCACTTTATCTACGTTTGGGTGGCGGGCGCTGCCTCTGGTAGAGAACGAAAGCATCGCA
>Ga0209302_10000030_pt1 | contig 97443 bp, 76 predicted proteins | sample ArcOceMetagenome_2_FD_187445 | JGI IMG/M metagenome (GOLD analysis project Ga0209302, IMG submission 187445) | Marine eukaryotic phytoplankton communities from Arctic Ocean - Arctic Ocean ARC135M Metagenome (SPAdes) (version 2) | ecosystem: Environmental > Aquatic > Marine > Oceanic | place...
AGCGCAGGTATTGGTGAAAAATATAAGCATTTATCTTGGGCGTTTATCACAGAAGAAAAGTGGTTAAAAACCTTGGTTGCAGATTTAAAGTAGCAGCGATTAATAGTAACGAAAAACTGTGATATTAGCTTCTTACACGTTAAGTTAATTATCATTTCACTTGGCTGTATTTTGGATTGATGAAAGGGTATTAAAGCCCTTTTTTTATGATGAGTGTTAAGTGATGTAGTTTCTTAACTTGAGTAAAGCCGGCAGGTAAATAGTCTATCGCTTGATTGTTATAATAAACGATAGCAATTTGGTGTAAATTTACTTTTAAATAGATGGTTTTACACCTTTACGGCTATTCAATCTATAAGTTTTATCGGCTGCTTATCGGACATTGCGGACATTAGCTTTTGTTAACTTAAAACATATTGGGGGATAGTTTTAACCACAAATCACAATATGCTTAAGGGATTGGTGTAAGGTCATAGCTGTCAGTTTTTTTCATATCAGAACGCTAATTTAACTTGTTGTCCACCTCAGGGCTTGTTGTTAGGCATTTATTTCTACTACAATTCCACCCATATAAGCTTCATCAGCATAGCATTTATGCCCGTTGACATAACATATATGAGAATCTAGTTCCTCACCAGTATCTGAATATTTAGCAATAAAGCCACCATGCACTCCCTCATTGGAAAAACTAATAAACCGCCCGTTTTCGTCCGTGGATTTTTCAGCACACCTATTACAAACATAATTTGGATAACGTGAATCTAAATCTAATTTTTCTTTACAGATTGGGCAGCAATATTCATTTTCTCGCATCTAAATATCCTGAATGTCTAACGCCGCATTCATTGGTGGAGTATGTAGGCGTGCATTTTTGCGTGTTTTTGCAAAAAGTACGACAGAATACGGAATCCGGTGCAATGCTTTGTTATACCATTAGTTCGTTAAAATTCACGGTAAATTCTTTTGCTAAGTATTCGACGGTTTCTGGCTGTGCATCCATTGACGCACGCACTAGCTGGGATGTAAATAATCCACTTTTTGGTTTCCATTTAGCTTCATTCTTACCTACAAAAGAAACCCAATTAACTAAAGCTACATATTCTGAGCAATCAAGGTCATTTGAATTTTCAGCAATATTTGGACATTCTAAGTTTAACTGTAACAATGGTCTACCACCTATAATTACATCACGAACTGGCTGTGCTTTATGAGTAATTTGACCAACACCAACAAACCCATGGCCTTTTAAATAAGCAGCTACAACATCACCAACCTCAAAACCAAGCATGGCATCACGAAATCTTTGTGCTTGGCCCGCTGAAATAAAACCATACTTTGTATAGTCACTCCAATTTCTATGTATACCCTCACCTACGTTGTAATAATAAAGGCCATTTTTGAAGTCAAAACCAGATATTTTTTTATGTAAATTATCGTGCGGCCTAAAATTATCAGAATAATGACCAGATGAAATATTAGTAAGTTGTTGCCCCAATTTCCAAAGAAGTGTTTTTTCAACAAGCAGAGCATCATGCTCAGACAAGTTTCTAGCAATTACTCTGATGATAGGCTCTAGGCCTTCTTTTAGGATTGCCTTAATACGCTTAGATTTTTCGGTATTAGAATCTTCGCCCAAATGAGCATTCTTTCGAGAGCCTTTACCTTTCCCAAAGTAAAACTCTTCAAAGTTTCTAGGGTCAATATAGACATAAACGTAATAATTATTCATGGTAACTTCGGGGTATAATAATTTAATAGGAGGCAACTTGCCTCTTTTACAGAAAAACAGTTTCCACCTTATTTATTTTATATATTAATAACAAATCTTTGCAGCCAACACCACTCCTTACCTACAGATAAAAACAAAAATTTCGCTTATAGACGAAATGAGGCAACATGCCTCATTTTCTGACTTGGCTGGAAACAAGTTACAACTACATTTAAATACTCAGTTATTAAACTAAATTACGAATAGGAAGATGCAGCATGAATGTCCGCTTTAGGCTCTTAGCAGCTTGTCAGATTAGATAAACCTAATCGTCAAAGCTGCATGTTCAAATATTAGCGACTACAGATAAAAGTCACTAATTTAGCATTGCTAATAACTCAGCCTGTTGTTTCTCACGAGAAACGTACTTAATCCATTGCTTAGCTGTTTTTTCGGAAGCTTTTATGCTTTCTGCTTGCTGAAAAGAAGTAAGTGACTGACTAAATAATTTTACGTTGAAATAGCTCATACCAAGAATTAGATGCATATCACCTTCACGACTAATTCCACCTCTATCTAACGCTTTTTTAGCCGTTTCAATTGCCTTATCCCAGTCTTCTAAATTTAAGTAAGCTTGTGCAAGTTGTGCATCAAACTTGCCTGTGTCAGCAATTTCTGCTGCTTTAGCTAGAACAGGGATCGCCTTTTCATCATTTTTTGCCGCTACATACGATTGCGCTAGCATTTCTAAATGTTTTTCAGTTGCGACTACTTTACCGCTGGCAATGGATTCATCAAGTAGCTTAGCTGCTTTAAAAGGCGCACCATTAAATCGGTATAGTTGAACTAAAGTAATAATATCTTGATCTTTAGTTATATAACCTGCTTGCCAAGCAGTTTCCATTGCGCCCATTTGTTTTTTCTCTTGGCCAATTTCACCGTACATGCTCGCAAGCTGTATCCAGTACTCGGGTTTACTATAAAGTTTGACCATTAGCTCCATCACTTCCGTAACTTTCTCAGGTTGCTTTAACTCATAATAATTTGCTCGCTGTAAAATTAACCAATTTTCTTTAGCTTTTTGATTATTTGCATTGGCGACTTCTATCGCATTACCGATCGAAATAAGCGACTGAGTAAAGTTGTTATCTTGATAGTGCACTTGAGCAAACAGCATATGTTGACTAGCTGTTAGGGCTTTAATGTTAACCTCTTTCCAAAGGTTTAAATAATTAAGTGTTTCTTCATGTGCTTGTTGTTGTATTGATAGCTGAGCAAGTGAGTACAGAGTAGATAATCGCAGTGACTCTGGTATTGCATCTTGTGCAACTACATTTTTAAAACTCGCTTTGGCCTGCACTAAATCTTCATTAGCATAATGCATAAAACCATAGAAATTCCAAAGCATGGATTTTTCATAACTATTTAAGCTTTCTAAACGATCTTTTACAGCATCAAGTACCGCAAGGCCTTCTGCTTTATCGCCGTTATCTGCAATTTGCTGAGCCCTGGCAAGCTGCGTGTAAACCCTGTTTCGCATCGCAGGAACGCGCACTGATTTTTTTGTTTCTTCTGCTTGCGCTTTAGCTAAGCCGCCAACTAAGACAGGTGAAGCATATAGCGTGCTTATTGATAAAATAGTACACAATATTTTTTTCATCACTTACTCTCTTTTTTAACCGTCAATTTCAAATGAAATTTTGTTTTGAACACCGGCTACTTCTGTAGCTACGCCATCGACTACTCGCGGTTTATATTTAAACTTCAATGCGGCATCCATTGCAGCTCTATCAAAAATCCCTTCAGGTTGGGATTCTATAACTAAGGGATTTCGTACAGAGCCATTTTTCGTCACTGTAAATTCAACAATAACGTAGCCTTCAATACCTCTTGATTGTGCACGCCGAGGATAAATTGGCGCCACTTTTACAATCGGAAGATAATCACCGTCTGCACTTTCTAGATTTAGCCCACCAGACAACCCTGAATCAGTTTGAACATCAGCGGTAAAACTTGCACTTACCGCATTAGTGTTAGGGTTAGCTTGTTGCATTTGTGGCTGTTGCATTTGAGGTGGAGGCTCTTTAGGCGTAGGCGGCTTTTGCGGCTTTCGTTCTTTTTTCTGCACTGTTTCATCTTGTTTTAAGCGAATAAAATCAAGTACATTACCTCGAGGCGGCTCGGACAATACGTCGTTACCACCAGCGATCAGGCGCTGCATACTCCACAAAAGAGCTATGGTTACCATTACAGCTAATACTAAAGATATTGCGTAACGTACTAGGTTCGTCCCCATAACTAACTCTCTTGCGTCGCAATTGAGACATCAAATACGCCAGCAGCACGAGCAGAATCCATAACCTTGATTAATAAGTCGGTCGTGGCTTTTTTATCTGCTTGGATAACCACTGTACCCTGTGGATTTTCAGCTTTTAAGCGTTCGATATTTGCTTGCACTGCACGAACATCAATGCGACGTTTGTTAATCCAGATATCGCCTTTATCACTGATAGCTACTAGGATATTCGCTCGTTCTTTTTTAACGGCTGTAGCAGCTTCCGGACGATTAACTTCAATACCTGCTTCTTTGACAAACGAGGCTGTAACAATAAAAAATATCAATAGAATAAATACAACATCAAGCATTGGCGTCATATTAATTTCTTCCGCTTCTTCTTGCTCTTGTAAAACTTTTGCTAATTGAGAGCGCATGTTCTAAACCCTTTTAATTCGTTAGTGCGCCATTGGCAGCGCATCTTCAATCTGTTCTGTGCGACGTTTCGTTTTTCGTTGCAACCAAGTGACAATAAATACTCCTGAAAGTGAGCCAACCATGCCTGCCATTGTAGGAATAGTTGCCCTAGATACACCCGATGCCATTGATCGTGCGTTACCACTGCCTGAAATGGCCATTACATCAAACACTTCTATCATCCCAGTCACTGTCCCAAGTAACCCCATTAAAGGACATAGCACAACTAAACTTTGGATAAGCGCTACATTATGATTTAGTAATGCTGTAACACGAGATACGTTAGCTATTCTTATATGTTCAGCATTCCAAGATTTTCTTTCACCTCGTTGTAGCCACTGGTCGACAATTTGCTTTTTCACTTTTTTATACCCATAAAGAAAAAAGTACAAACGTTCAAAAATCAGTAGCCACATCAGGCAGATAACACCGGCGATTGCCGTTAACACCTGACCGCCAGTATCTAAAAATTCACGAATGCTATTCATCAACTCGATGAATAAGATCATGGTTTACGCTCCCTTTAACTTAAGCACTTCATTTTCTGCACGCTCAGCAATAATGCCTGCACTTTGTTGTTGCAAGGTATTGATAATGCCGCGGCTTAGCGTGTTAAGTAGGGTTGAAATAAAGACCATTGGAATCGCTACTACCAGGCCAAGCACAGTTGTAACTAACGCTTGAGATATTCCACCTGCCATCAGTTTCGGGTCACCAGTACCAAATAAAGTGATGGCTTGGAAGGTATTAATCATACCGGTAACCGTTCCGAGTAAACCGATAAGCGGTGCGACAACTGAAATGATTTTAATTAACGTTAAACGATTGGTTAACTTAGGCACTTCAGCAAGAATTCGCTCTGATAGTTTCAGCTCTAATGTTTCAGTGTCTGCATTTTTATTTTGGTCTTTAACTAACATCACACGACCCAATGGATTATCGTTAGATGCCACATCAGTTTTAACTTGACGTTTCACTTTGCTACTCACTAAAAATAGAGAGATAAAACGTTCTAGTGCAATTAATAATCCGATTGCACCTATAGCAAGTATTACATAACCTACGGGGCCACCTTGGTCTACACGTTCTTGTGTATCTGGTGCCTGCACTAATAGCCCTAGAATAGAACCACTAGTTGGGTCAAGAGCAAAAGCAGTTTGCTGTCCGTTACTTTCTGATAAATCAGCAGCAGTATTTAAATAGCGACCTGTAGGTTGACGAATAAGCTCAGCAACCGAGCCTGTTTCATCAATATATTCTAAGTATTTCCCTTGCGATACTAAGTTAAAGCCACCAACACGAACAACTTCTTGATCACTTTTTGAGCCGTCTGCTGCAACAACTTCTCGTGTAAACGTGTGAACTTTACCGGATTCAGTCATTTCGCGTTGTAATTCAAACCAAAGTCGCTCTATTTCTTCAATAGAAGCAAGCTTTGACGATGACCCCATGCTTTGAGCAAATTCATCTAAGAATTCCCCACGACCAGGTATTTGTGCCGAAACTACTGAGGTTTGAAATTTACTGCGTAAATCTCCAGATACCTGCTGTAAAACACCAAATAATTCTTTTAACTCGCCCATTCGCTTATTTAAAGCGTCAGTACGGTTACCAATTTTAATTTCATTATTTTGAAATGTAGCTTCAAGATCTGTACTCAAGTTAACGGCGTTATCACGTGTATTCCTTGCGCTTGCAAGCATTTGATCTTGTTCTGCTTTGCGAGCATCAAACTCAGCTTCACGTTGCTGATTCTCTTTGCTTTGTGCTATTTGTCCTTTCTCTAATTGAGAAAGTAACTGATCTAAATTCGTAGCATCTTGTGCCAAAGTTAGGTTTGCAATTGAGCCTAGCACTAACGCTGACAATACTTTTGTTACTAATTTCATTTTATGGTCTACCTTATTCAGCCGAATTTTGTGCGACTGGCACAACAATTAAATCTGGTGCTAATTGCTTACGGGCAATTCGCAGAGCTTTGTTTAGGTCTGTACGATACTCAGCACCAAGTGGCTTCCAACTTTGGCTACCTTCATCCCAAACCCCCATACTTTGTCCGTCACGAGTGCGATAAACAAAACTCACGCGACCTATACGCAGAAAGTCTACGTCTCGCTCTTGACCATTAACGTTTTGTAAACCTGTATAAGCTTCAATAGTGCGGCCGTACTCAACTTCTACTTGATAGGCTTCAAGTACTTGACGAAATTTCTCTGCAACAGAGACATCTGCACGGTCTATTGCCGTTCGTAAGTTGGTTATACGTTGAGAGCGTTCTTCCGGTAAGAACGGCACATCCAACTCAACAAACTTTGCTAAAGTGTCTATCATACGTGCCATTAAAGGAGAAACTTGACGTTCGATAACACTCACTTGTTCCATCGAGTTAGCAAGCTGAGACAGCTCATTTAATTGGTTATCTATTTGTGTTTGCATTTGACCGTTATAAACATTTAAACCGTCAATTTCTTTATTTACGTTTTTGAATTGTTGCAGTTTGCTTAGGATTTGCTCACTAATACGATCCACACGCTGTTGCGATTGATTTGCAGATTGCGTGATTTTCTTGCCAGCATCAACGACCTTATTTAAGTCAGTCTCTTGCGCTGAAAAGCCATAAAATGACAAGGTTGCAGAACTTAAGAAAACACCTGCTTGTGCCAGTTTGGACAATTTCATAGTTAAACCTTTATTATGATTAAAGCTGCAATGTTGCAGTTAGCCCAAAACATTGCTTTGTTTTGAGCTTGATAAACGACTATGAAGAATTCTAAAGGTGAATTATGACGGCAAAGTTTCAGTAATATTGCAACTTTATTAAATGACAAAAAAGTTACAAAAATCTTACAATTACAAAGAAATTAAATAACAAAAAGCGAATTGAAAATCGCTAAAACTAAGCATAAATTGTCTATATTACGGTTTAATGTCAAACAGATGTAAACGATTAACTAATGGGAATAAAAAACCTCTTACCTAAACAGGGTAAGAGGTTTTGTGTTTTACGTGCAGGAATACTTAGCTAAGTATTCTTAGGGGTTAATGACTAAATAAGACCAGCTTAATCAAATTCCCATTTAAATTGAATGTCGAACCCTATGCCACGTGTTTCGCTGCGAAGTAGTGTGTCGTCAAATTCAATCTCTTTTTCTTCATCTAGAATGTTTTGTACTTTAAACTTCAACGTTGTCGCAAACGTTGGGTAATAAGTATAAATTAAGTCTAAAGAATGAACCGGTTGCTCGTATGCATCGTCTTTATTATCAATGCCAGGAATGATGATACGTTCGCCAAATACATTGTATGCTAATGTTGCTGTGTGATTTCCATTTGGGTGGTCATAACCTAGGTTCATGTTAACAACATATTCAGAGTGGCCTGTCATACGACGAGTTGGGTTAGTAATAGCTGTTGAAACACCTGTTTGCTCAACCACTTTTTGCGTATCGATGTTAATTTCTGAATCTGAAAGCGTTACGTTACCTGATAAGAAGAAGTCATTTCCCATTCCACCTAAGAAAGCGAAATCTTTCATAAACTCAACTTCAACACCGTATACTTCACCATCATCAGCATTTGCAATTCGAATTAGCGGCGGACCATCTTGAGAGGGGGATTGCACTGATTCAATAGGGTCTTCCATATCTTTGTAGAATAAACCTACCGATAAGTTTTCACCTGTTTCCAAATACCATTCCCAACGCAAATCATAATTTTTAATTTGCGTACTACGCACAGCAGGTGTACCACCAATAGGGAATTCAGTTAATGGGTCAATATAAGTTGCAGGCGCTACTTCACGTAGGTCTGGACGAATAGTTGTTTCACCATAAGAAGCCCTAAACTGCATCGTTTCATCTAAAATATAGGTAAGTGCTAAAGCGCCGTAGTAGTCATCTTCTTTAAAAGTTAACTCAGCCAAGTCTTCTTTCGTTGGCTCTGCAGGAATATCAAACTGTCCTGTTGCGGGATCTAATGGAGCCACAACTTGACGGAAGTCTTCCCAACGAACGCCACCACTAATACGCCAGGTATTATTTAAAAAGACATCTACTTCGAAATAATAAGCATCAACTTTTTGTGCCGATAAGTAATCATCGCCCGCAATAGAAGTATCGCGTATTAAACGTTCGCTACCCGTTAATGGATGATTTAATACCTTGTCATCATTAAGGATTTCATTCATCTCGTAGCCAGATAAATCTAAATTATCGAAAGCTAACGTGTTAACGTCGATACGGCGCGCAAATGCTTCACGTGTTTTCTCGATATATTTAGCACCCGCTTTTAATTCAACTTCAGTTGTATCGAACATCAGCGGTAACGAAAGATTCCAACCAGCATCTTCTACATCATCATCCAAATTTTGGAAAGTATAACGAGATGCTGTTGTTGCTTTTCGCAGAGAGCTTTCGTTTGCTAAATCAAATACACCATCTTCATTCTCATCTGCTAATATATAGCGAGTAGAAATATTTCCTGGTGCATAACGATTTGAGCGCGAGTCTGAATATAACCAATCAAACCCAATAAACCAGTACTTTGAAAAAGTATGGCTACCACGTAGCTGATTAACGATTAATTCACGCTCTTCATAGGCAACATCAACATCACGTACACGTAAACCATCAGACAACAATACGTTGTTAGTGTTACCGTACTTCTCTTTGATTTGATCGCGAGTATCATGAAGAATCGTCGAACTAAAGTCGATCTTATGATCGCGCAGATATTCAACACCAAAGTTAAACATGCCAGACCATCTAACGGAATGCTCTGTAGAAATTACATCATCAAAGCCTCGAATAAGCTTATATGACTCATCAGCTTGTAACGCAAAATCTTGACCTTCGAACTCTTCAGAAACCTGCCATTCATTATCATAAGATAATGCGGTTAAGAAACCGTAGCGGAAATCACCTGAGTCAGAGTCAAAACGATTACCAATAGTCATATCTAGACCAAAATCTGGTATTGGATCTTCAGACTGAGGATCGTAATCTTTATATAAATCTGCTGCAATTACTCGGTTTTCTTCTTGAGATAAATCACCTAATGCATCGTAATTTTTCCACAAAGTGCGAAGTGCTTTTGGAGCTTGTCGTGTACCGTCATCAAGACCATACCAATCATCACCGCCACCTTCATACGTTAAGCCGTTATTACTATTCTCCGAACTACCGCCAACATTGCCAGCAATATTAAATACAAACGTTGAGGGAATAGACTTTAAACGGATATCAACATTACCACCACCGAAGTGAGCAGGCATTGATGGTGAATATGACTTTTGAACCGATAATGATTCAATAATCGATGATGGAAATAAATCGAGTGGGATAACGGTACGTGTTGGATCTGGAGAAGGTACAGCGGCACCATTTAATTGCGTACTTGAATAACGTTCACCTAAACCACGTACGTAAATAAATTTACCGTCGACCAGTGTCAAACCTGTCACACGACGAAGTGCTGCAGCTGCGTCACTATCACCGGTACGCGCAATTTGTTCAGCACCTAATATGTCAGCAACGAACGCTTGGTTTTTACGCTCTTCAATAACGGCATTTGCGGTACCTTTTAAGCGACTAACTTTAACAACAACTTCTTCAATTGCTTCGTCGCTTTCTTGTGTTGGGCTAACTTCTTGTGCAGTCGCCTGAATACCTATTAAGCCTGACAAAACAGCCACAGCTAAACTTGATAAACCAAAGCGCTTAATATTCGTGTTCATTTCAAACCTCTTTAGAATGGCTAGCTCGAAATAAATTTGCAAGCTAGTTGTAGAGCTTAGGGTTAAAACCTAAAGGAAGTTATTAGTGTCGGTTGCAGAGAACTCATGTGAGAGCAAAGAAGAGGCGCTTTAACTTATAAATAACTTACAAGTGTAAATAAGCACCTCTAATAAAGCTATCGCAAGAATTCGCAATAACCTAGCTAATTACTCTAGACCTACTGTCCACCCTGCAGTCCAATCATTGCTTTCTGATACCGCACCGATGTGGTCAGCGTTATCGAAGAATGCATGTGAACCGAAGCTGTAAGGCACTGTAGCATCGATTGTGTAGATACCGTTGATAACATCTGCAATACCAGCTTCTGTGCTGTTGTCAGCGTTGATGTTGATAACCCAATCCATGAGGTCAAATGCACCTGTTGAGCTGTCTTGGCTCTTAAAGTTTTCGTTACATGCAAATACTGAGTTAGTAATGACTGTTTCGTTCGCAATAGCTTGGTCAACGGTCACACCAGTCTCTAACTCTAAACACTCACCAGCAGCATTAGTTACTACGAAGTTATGTAATTGAGCACGAGTACCTTCACGTAAGTAGATACCTTCAGAGTCTTTATCGGCAGTATCGAATGAGTTACCAATAATTGTCATGTTAGCAATCGTAGGGTTTGATTGAGGATCTTTGCTTGGATTTGAACCGTCATTATCCGCTTCAATTGCACGATTAGACTCGCCGCCATTTTCGTCATGCTTAACTAAAACGTATTGCATGTTACCGCGGAAGCCGTTATCCCAATCAACTGAGTCATCTTTGTTAGATGTTAAAACAACATACTTAGCGTTAACCGCACCACCGAAGAATTCAACACCATCATCCGCATTTTCATGAACTTGGATAAACTCAACGGTTGTTGCTGAACCAACACCACCAAACGTAATACCGTTTAATTCGTTATCCGGTGCAACTTCAAAACCAGCATGTTTAACAACTACATAGCGTAATGTACCTGAGTCATCTTCCCAGTTATCACCACCGAATGTTGCACCTTCTTCAACACCTTCAACTTGTAATGAACAAGAAGGGTCAATAGCACCACCAGCTAATGTAGGACACTTATTAGAAGGAGCGTTACCTAGAAGTACCATACCACCCCATTGGCCAGAGCCAGTTTCTTCACCATTAATATCTTGGCTAGAAGTGAAAGTGATTGGTGCTTGAGCTGAGCCTAGTGCTTCAATTTTCGAATCGCGGCTAACGACTAAGTAATCGCCACCTGAACGACCAAAAACAGTTGTTCCTGCTTCGATTGTTAACGTAGCTGAGTCAGCACGGTTGTTACCAACGAATACTGGGCCGTCTAATGCGTATAAGTTATTAGACGTTAAAGTTAAATCTGAAGTGATAGTACCTGAGATCTCACAAGTAGTTTGACCATTTACTGGTGCAATTGCAGAAGTCCCGGTAGGACAACCTTCTTCTTCTGGCGGCTCTGTAATTACACCACCACCGAAACCAAATGCCCAACCTTCACGCCAGTCAGTTGCACCATCAAAAGCCCCTTGGTAGTCAGTTACATCGAACCAAGTATCAACAGCTGATGTATCTTGACCTGTACCTAATAATGGCGATTGTGAGCTTGGCACACCGTCTTCATCGATAAGAATTGAAGTGCTAACCATGTTAGTTGCTTCACCGGTAAACCATGCCTCTAAATCGAAGTCACCAGCGTTTTTGAAGTTTTCGCCATTGTTACAAGCGATCGTGCTGTTTTGAATAACAATGTTACCTGACTCAGCATTTGTTACTGTTTGACCAGCTTCAAACTCTAAACACTCGCCCATTTCAGCAGGACCTGTAATTACTGTGTTGTAGATGCTCGCTGAGGTACCTTCACGTAAGTAGATACCTTCTGAGTCTTTATCAGCAGTGTCGAAATTGTTACCCATAATTGTCATGTTCGACAGAGTAGGGTTAGACATTGGCTCTTTATCTGGTGTTGAACCGTCGTTATCAGCTTCGATAGCTCGATTTGCTTCACCAGCATTTGCAGCATGTTGTACGAAGATATGCTGTAAACGACCTTTAAAGCCATTATCCCAGTCAATGCTGTCATCCTTGTTACCCGTCAACACTAAGTGCTTAGCATCTACGGCACCACCAAAGAATTCTACACCGTCATCAGCATTGGCGTGAACTTGTAAGTAATCAACAGTTGTACCTGAACCAACGCCACCGAAAGTAACACCGTTTAATTCATTGTCTGGTGCAATTTCATAACCTGCGAACTTAACAACTACGTACTTAAGTACACCTGAATTATCTTCCCAGTTGTTACCGCCAAAGACAGCACCTTCACCCACACCTTCTATTTGAAGTGCACACTCACTGCCGTCTGATGGACACTTATTAGAAGGAGCATTACCTAAAATTACAATACCACCCCATTGGCCAGCAGAAACTTCTTCACCTTTAACATCTTGTAATGATGTGAAGATAATTGGCTCTGATTTAGTGCCTTCTGCCATGATCTTAGCATCACGATGAACAACTAAGTAATCGTTACCAGATTGACCAAATAACACTGCATCTTTATCAATAGTTAACGTAGCACCACCCATAATTTCTAAGCCACCGCTAATGGCATAAAACACAGGTTTAGAACCATCACTGCTTGCTAAAGTAGTGTCTTCAGTAACTTGTCCGTCAACTACTTGAACTTGTACATCAAAACCTACTGCTGCGCTTACTTCAGCAGATAAAGATGAAGAAGGGATACCCGGTAACTCTACACCTAGATCTGGATTTACTGGTGCAGGGTTATTAATAACAGTATCGCCAACTGAATTATCTACGTCTGATGATAGTTCAATGTCACCACCACAACCGGCTAATACTAAAGCTGCTGAAATAGCACTTATTCTAAAAAATTTTGTCATTTGCATCTTAGTTACCCACTCCGCAGAGTTTATTGTTTTAATAAAATTGCGGTCATGCTACGTCGCAAAAATGACAGAAATATTTTAGAAATATGTAGTTTTTGTTTAGGAAAAGTGACAGTTAGATGACAGACTAAAGGTGATTATAAATAAATAAAATAGTACGTATGCTAGGTAGATAAAGGGATAAAGCTTATATTGAATAGCTAAAACAATGACAGTTAAATTGCTTAATCTTTAATTTAAATCACGACTAATTTTTAGGTAAATGCGTTCAATTTATATTTTTAAGTTACTTTGAAGACTATGTTAATCTTTATCTCACAAGCGATAAGTTTGAGTGTAGTTTCCTACTTACAGCACTTTATTAGTAACATCAATGAATGGCCGCTTAAGGATCATCATTGTTATTAACTTAAGCTTAAGTTAATAACATTGTTAGGCTCCAAGCAGTTTTTAGCTTTTAGTAACTTTAAGCCTCAAACAGCTTTCACCCAATCTTAATATTCCCTATACGCTAAGCACTCTAGCAAACAAAGCTATGCGTGCTTTTAACTTTCTCATCACTCATTCAAGTTAGCTTTAAGCGTTTGGGATAATTGAATAAAGTCAGCAACTTCTTCAGCTGAAACATTGTTGACCATTTTATCGAATAGCTGTTTCTCAGCTGTTTTAAATAACGTGATTATTTCAATGCCCTTAACCGATAAGGTTAATAAATGACTACGTTTGTCTTTTTCATTATCTGTTTTGATAATGAGCTCTTGGCTTAGTAGCTCTTTAATTAATCTATTAATTTGGGCTTTATCTCGGCCCATAAAGTCAGCTAACTTTTGCCCTGTGCATTCATCTATGTGTGATATTACTTTTAAAGACTTTAAGTGCATTGGAGATAAATCTATGTTTAATAGTTTTATTTCTTGCTTCATGTTGTTACGTACTGCGTGCACTAAATTAAAAAGAGCTTCACTTAATTCCATCGTTATTTCCGCATAAATTAATGATATAAAAATATAGTTGACAATATCAACCAATATACAATATAGTAGACCTTATTAACTATATTGTATTGAGAGTTGTTATGCCACTTAAATTTAAAAGAGTAACTATTATGTTTTTGGTGATGCTGTTCATGGTCGCTAGTATTACGGCGATTATGACCATTGCAAATCTTGAGGGCTCACAGGGTTTTCTTAATGTTTGGTTAAATGCTTTTCTGTTTACCTTTTTAGTATTAATTCCTACCGGAGGCTGTGTTTTTATCATATTAAGTAAGCTGATAAATCATTACTGCTCAGCATGGTCTGTTTTGCAAAAAAACTTATTACAAGGTTTGTTAATGGCTGTCGCTATGGAGTCGATTATGGCAGCAGTTCTGACCATAAAAAGTGGTGTTTATGAATCAATAACACACTTTTTTGCATTATTTTTTAATAGTTTACTTTATGCATTACCCGTAGGGATTACGTTGTCGCTTATTATGACGTTAGTGATAAAGCCAAAGCTTGATGAAGGTGTTGTTTAGCATGTTATACCAATTGATATAAACAATCGATCATTCTAAAGCGGTTTAAATATCCAGTATCTACGTTGCTTTCAATCCCAATAGCCTGCTATTGCTCAATCAAGCGCCTTGCTGCTGAAAATTTATCCTCGTTTAAAATTGATCGATTCATTAAATCAATTGGTATTATTTAATTTAGATAAAAAATAGGAGAATATTATGGGACCCACTATGCGAATGACACAGGTTTTATCTATTAATGATTTATCGCCACACATGAGAAGAATTACCTTAACGGGAGATTCACTTGCTGACTTCCCAGAGGGTAAAGAAAGCGCCCATGTAAAAGCCATTTTTCCTGCGCCTAGTTCAAGTAATAAAAAGCCTAAACTAGGCGTATATTTGGGCTTTAAGAATTTCATGCGCTCTTATACCATTAGATCGTTTGATAAAGAAAATTTAGCGTTAACGATTGATTTTGCTGTAAACGATCACCAAGGTTTAGCGACTAATTGGGCACTTGCAGCGAAAACAGGTGATTATCTTGGTATAGCTGGGCCAGGCGATGCAAAACATGCCGATTTAAACGCACCAAATCACTTGTTTTTTGGTGATATAACCGCATTGCCCGCCATTGCTGCAACATTGGAGAAACTGCCAGAGAATACAGCGGGACATGCTTATATTCAAATACCTAACGAGCAAGATAAACAAGTGATAGCAGCGCCAAAAGGAGTAAAGCTACACTGGCTTGTAACAGCAAATAAATTCACAGAAGATTTCCTTATAGGACTTAAGTCACTAGGCAATGATATCAGTGATACCGCGATATTTATTGCTGCAGAGGCTAGCGTTGTTAAGCAATTAAAGTCGCATTTAAACACCAGCTGTGAATATGATAAAACTAAACTTTATGCCAGCGCATATTGGAATCAGAAAAGGTAAATAGCGCTAGGAGTGTATATTTTAATCATGATGACTTAAGTTTTACTTTCAGCAATAAAAAAACCGCATTAATGCGGTTTTTTATTATTTATACTTTATCTATTTTACTCGCTTTGCCACCTGTTTATGTGGCTTAAAAATAGGCGTATACATTTTTCCTGCTCTTATTGATGAGAGCGCAATTTTAATGTTGATGTGCTGGCGTCATAAATAATTACTCGCTGGTACTCTGGCAGAAAATAATGCTGTTTTGGACTATCAGCAATAATTAATTCTGACCAAAGTTCAACTTGAGCAGCATTGTATTTAGTTAATACCATTCCCTGTGTTTGATCAAAGCGATAGAAATAACTGTTGTCTTCGGTATCAGAGATTGTATTAATGGTTTGAACATTAGCATTTGTGTGCAGTAAGCCATTATCGGTATATGTTGTACCGTCAAAACTTGCCCATTCAGAAGTGCTATTGGCGCTATAAATGGTGTTGCCATCATGGTTCAAACTTATGCTTGTTAGGCTGACAAAAGCGTTATTAGTATAAGCTGGGTTATTCATTACTGAAACCATTTCACTGGCATAGGCATTATAGCTAAGCGCATAGCGCTCTAATGACGTTGTTGATTGCTTGTATGCCATTACAATATCAGCGCTATTAGCTTGTCCAATAGTTGAGGTAAAGTAAGCATTTTCTTGATCCCAATACTGGCGAACTAAGTTTAAATCAGCGTATTCAAGAGTTTGTGTGATAACAACCGGTGCGCCAGCGACTATTTTAATTAAAACTGGGCGAAACGCTATGGTGATATTCTCACTGTCGATTTCACTAAACTGATAATTACTTAAGTTAAATTGGTAATGATTCACCCGTGTTTGTTCAACTTCATTTTCATCTAAATAGGTTTCACTGTTAGATGCCAATAGCATTGAACCGTCTGGATGAATAACTAAGTTAGTTAAATCTACATCAGCCAAGGGGGAGTTAGCAGTATTGATTAAGGTACCAGAAATAACGTGGTAAGTATTAATTTTGTCACCTGAAGCGATATAAACATAAGGTCGCATTGGGTCAAGTACTAAACCTGAAGCATTGACCGTAACACTTTCAACATCAATATCTGCACTGTCATCAGCGCCTTTGTTAAACGTTACGTTAATGCTACCCGCTAAAGCTGAACCTTCGGTCGTCGGTGTTAAGTTAATTACTGCGCTATAGACACCGTCAGCAGTTAAATTAGCAGGAATTGCGTTAATGCTAAGGGTATTATTTGTGTTGTTTGCTGACAAAGACAACCAGTTAACATCGGTGCTTGCTTGCCAAGCAATAGGTGTTTCGCTGTTCGTTATAATATCAACGGTATGTTCTAAAGTTTGTTCGGTCGCTAAGCTGTTAAAGGCTAATGATGGATAGTTGCTACTTAACCTTATCGCGTCAATCGCAAGTTCTACCGTTATAACTTTTGTTGTGCCACTTGCAGGGTCGAATATAGATATACTGGCAGACATTAAGCCCCAACCTGTAATTAGGCTGCGATCGATATCAATTAAAATAGCATCGCCATTTTCATCGCTTTGCTGGGTTAATATCAACCAAGGAGCGCTGGCAGATGCTTGCCAATCTGCGCCAATATTCGACAGTGTCAGTGTTTGTTGGTTAATAACACTATCACCAAAATTGGTGGTAAAGCTTAAGGTTTCAGAAGAAGTAGAAAATTGACTTAAATTAATAACATCTATGCTGTTAGCGTTTGGCGAAGGTAGCACAGCTCTGCTATCACCGTTGGCTATTAGCATTTGAGTGGGTTGGTTTGAACCTAATGTAATACGGTTAGCAATGGTTTGTTCTTCGTTATAAACATCAATGCTAAAGCCTGTTTCGGGATCAAATCTAACAAAGTGAGGGCGATCATTCGCTGTATGTGCTAGCGCTAAATCTATAATAGCTTCGTCGCTATTAAGTACACCATTGTCAGTAAAAGTTGTACCATCAAAGCTTATCCATTGGCTTGTTGGGCTTAGGGCATAAATGTTTTTTTCATCTGAAGTAACATAAAAGTCATTAATTTGATCGTTCTCACCTAATAACTCTGGGCGGTAGCTGTGACTAATGCTGGTTGTAATCGGGTTACGGCCAAAGTCGTTCACCATAGCTTCAATACGCTTTATCGACATTAAATCATCAGCTGAACTAATATCTAAAGCAAACAGAGTTTGATTTTGTTCTGCGACATTAAATGCTCTGGCGAAAAAGGCATTAGCGGTATCAAAACCAACTTGCATAAGGTTTTCATCAGCAAACTCTAAAAGTGCTGTTGCAACAAAATAGCGGCCGTCAATGCGAATAAATTTAACCGGCTCATTGATAATATCGATATCGGTTAATTCAACAAAGCTCATATCGTCAAGATTAATTTTATATCTGTGTACTGTGGTTTCAGTGGTGTCTTCATCAATAACAACGGTTTCAGTCGCCTTGGCTAGTATTATGCTAGCGTCAGGGTGGATGATCAGTTGCTCTAATGTTGTTTCTTCAGGTGAAATTACCGTTGATGATAATAATTCGTTGCTATAAAGGTGATAGCTTCGTAGCTCGTTATTAACGGCTACATAATATTGCGGCAATAAAGGATCAGTAACTATGCCATCGGTATTAGCAATAATGTCTAAAGAATTGTTTTCAGTGTTCAAGTCAGATTTATAAAAGCTCACTTGTATTGTGTTTGCCATTGCTGTGGTTTGATCATTTGGGCTAAGGGTTATTTCAGCCAGGGTTGTAGTGTTATTGGCTAGTGCACTGCTGTCAGCGGTAATGGTTAATTGGTTATTATCGTTGTCAGGCGTCAAGGTTAGCCATGTTGCTTCAGTGCTTGCTTGCCAGCCCCAAGGTAAAACACTATTTGAATTTATATTCAGCACTGCTTTACGGTTGTTAATATTACCCGTTTCGGCCAAGGCAACATTGACTTTATCAGAAAAAATATGAATATTATCTAAGCTTAATTCAACCGGATATTTAGTTGTGCCTAGTGGGCTAGTAATGTCGATTGTGGCAGGGTAAAAGCCTGATTGACTAAACTCAGCCAAATTAGGTGTTGCAGTAATGGTGGTAATACCGTCAGTAAAGGTTTTTTCAACACTTAGCCAAGGTACTGAGCTCGTTAGTGATAAGTTGTCTGCGCTAGAGCTTAACTCGATAGTTTTTGCAGGTGTTGATTCAACGCCATAAGTGTCATCAAAGGTAAGTGCTTGCCATACCAATAATGAAACATTGATATCTGCATGCGCTAAATTTGTTGTGGCTGGGTCGCCACTTGATAGCCTTAATGTTGTGCCGTATAAGTCAGCAGCAATGATATCAGCGTCAACAACATCAATATGAATGGTAGCTGAGTTTGCGGTTAGGTTTTCAATACGATAATTCAACCAAGCAACTGGCTGCGCCGTTGGAGCAAAACCAAGTAATAAACCCGAGCCATCAAAATTTACATCAATGGCGATGGTATTGCTCTCAGTTTGTAAAAACTCATTAGTAAATGCTACCGATGAAACCGATGAACTAACGGTGAATGTTGGAGCCTTTTCGTTTGAGCCGCCACATGCTTGTAAAAATAGTGAGCTAAATAAAATAACTAACATTAAACGCATGTTTTTCATTTGTCCCTTCATACAGGTCCCTGTTTTTATTAATTGCTAAACAATAGCTTATATTGATAACTGAATGTCGCTCTAAACTTGCTAATTCACTATTTCAATTGGTTAAGTTTATTTTGCGCGATTATTAACATAATGTAAAACTTATCATCATTATTACAATATTTTTACATTTACAGACTATTTTTGTTTAATGTAAAAGTAAGGCTCCGCCTAAAGTTTTCCTTTGAAACGACGCTAAGTACTTATATTTAAAAGCTAGCTTTACATTAAACCTTAGCTTAAAGCCCGATAAACCCTCAGTTTGTTATGCAGTTTTTATTTTTAGAAAACTCATCAATACTGGTATGGAATTGAGGTGCTGAGTCTGAATAAGTACCATAACAGTGTAAATTATCAAGCGACACTTCCCCTGTAAAAACTTACGCTATTCAACAGTAATGTGAATGAAAGTTAATGTTATCGACTATTTTTATGAAATTAGGATTAAATTCTTAAATACATTGGTATATTCAAGCAGAGGTTGCGTATAATATGCGCTTTGGTGCGTCCCTAATAAAGAACAAAAAGTTCAAGCTTAAATACTACGCTTTACAATAAGATGGTTTCTCATTACATGAAATCATGACACTATTAAACGCTTAAACAGATATAATTTTTCGAAAAGTTGGAAATTCACATGATTGAAACTAGTGCCCAATTGCGTCAGGCATTTTTAGATTTTTATGCTTCTAAGCAGCACCAAATTGTTGCGAGTAGCTCGCTTATTCCTGGTAACGATGCGACATTATTATTTACCAATGCTGGTATGGTGCCATTTAAAGATGTTTTTTTAGGCGATGATGTTCGCAGTTATACCCGAGCAACTTCTGCGCAACGTTGTGTACGTGCTGGTGGTAAGCACAACGATTTAGAAAATGTTGGTTATACCGCGCGTCACCATACTTTTTTCGAAATGCTAGGTAACTTTAGTTTTGGGGATTACTTCAAAGAAGAAGCGATAACTTATGCTTGGGAATTTTTAACCAACATATTGGCATTACCGAAAGAAAAATTATTGGTCACCGTTTATGAAAGTGATGACGAAGCTTATAATTATTGGTTGAATGAAATTGGCGTGCCAGCCGATAAAATTATTCGTATAGGTGATAAGTCAGCCGATAAAAAGTACGAGTCAGATAACTTTTGGTCTATGGGTGATACTGGTCCTTGTGGTCCTTGTTCTGAAATTTTTTATGATCACGGTGAAGAAATTTTCGGTGGTCCTCCAGGTTCGCCAGATGAAGACGGCGACCGCTTCATCGAAATTTGGAATATAGTTTTCATGCAATACAACCGTCATGCTGACGGCACAATGGAAAACTTACCAAAACCTTCAGTGGATACCGGCATGGGCTTAGAGCGTATTGCCGCTATTACACAAGGTGTGCATAGCAATTACGAAATAGATATTTTCCAAAACTTAATTAAAGACACCGCTAAATTACTTGAATGTAACGATTTAGAGCATAAGTCACTGCGTGTTATTGCCGATCATATTCGTTCATGTAGTTTCCTAATCACTGATGGTGTTATGCCTTCAAATGAAGGGCGTGGTTATGTATTACGCCGTATCATTCGCCGTGCTATTCGCCACGGTCACAAATTAGAAGCTAAGTCATTTTTCTTCCATAAATTAGTTGCCTCACTTGCAGAGCAAATGGGTGCTGCATATCCTGAACTTGTTCAACAACAAGCAACTATTGAGAAAATTTTACGTATAGAAGAAGAGCAGTTTGGCCGCACGTTAGACCGAGGCATGGCGTTGCTAGAAGATATATTATCTGATCTTAAAGGCAACACTATTGCCGGTGATGATGTATTTAAGTTATACGATACTTATGGTTTTCCTGCTGATTTAACGGCTGATATTGCTCGTGAACGAGAGCTTAATATTGACATTGAAGGTTTTGATGCCGCTATGGCTCAACAGCGTATTCGTGCCCAAAAAGCCAGCCAGTTTGGTACTGACTATAACGAAACACTAAAATCAGAACATCGCACTAACTTTAAAGGTTATACGCGTAATGAAATGACATCTACAGTGGTAGAACTGTTTAACAATGAGTCTTCAGTTAGCACATTAAACGCAGGTGAAACGGGTATGGTTATTCTTGACCAAACGCCATTTTATGCTGAGTCAGGTGGACAGGTGGGTGATAGCGGTACATTAATCCTAGAAAACGGTGTTTTTGAAGTTACCGACACAACAAAGCTTGGCAATGCATTTGCGCATAAAGGTATTGCTCGACAAACCATTGGTTTAAATAGCCGAGTTACCGCCAAAATAGATACTGAACGTCGTGATGCTATTGTGAAGAATCACACGGCAACGCATATTTTACACGCCGCGCTTCGTAAAGTTCTAGGCGAGCATGTTACTCAGAAAGGCTCATTATGTGACGCCGAAAAGCTGCGTTTTGATTTCTCTAATTTTGAAGCAGTAACGCCAGAAGAGTTAAATACGGTTGAACGTATGGTAAACGCACAAATTCGTAGTAATTTGGGCCGCGACACTAACTTAATGGCAATAGATGAAGCCAAAGCAAAAGGTGCAATGGCCTTATTTGGTGAAAAATACGATGATGAAGTTCGCGTTGTTACCTTAGGTGACTTTTCTACAGAGCTTTGTGGTGGTGTACATGTTAATCGTACCGGTGATATTGGTTTATTTAAGATTACTTCTGAGTCAGGCATTGCTGCGGGTGTTCGTCGAATTGAAGCTGTAACAGGTGAAGCGGCATTAAACTATTTTGAAGCACAAGAGCAAACCTTAAATACCATTGCAGCGTTAGTGAAAACTGAGCCGGCTAATGTCACAGGTAAAATTGAACAAGTGATATTACGTAATAAAGAGTTAGAAAAAGAACTCGCGCAATTTAAGCAAAAGCTTGCCAGTGCGGCCGGTGCAGACCTAGTAAGCCAAGCTAAAGATTATAATGGTGTTAAAGCGCTTATTGCTAACTTAGAAGGCGTAGAAGCTAAATCATTGCGTGGTATGGTTGATGACCTGAAAAATAAAATGGGCTCAGGCATTATTTTACTTGCGACCGCGAGCGATAATAAGGTGAGCTTAATTGCTGGCGTAACTAAAGATTTAGTCGGGCGAGTTAAATCAGGTGAGTTAGTTAATGTAGCGGCTCAAGAAGTAGGTGGTAGAGGTGGCGGTCGTCCTGATATGGCACAAGCAGGTGGCAGCCAACCAGAAAACCTTGAAGCGGCTCTAACAGCAGCTCAGAACTGGTTAACTGATAAACTGAGCTAAGCAATAGCATCATATAGAAATTAACTAAAGGGACCTTGTGTCCCTTTTTTTGATCTAGGGTTTTATAAAACTTTAAACCTAATAATTTTACGGATTAAAAAACTAAGAGATTAAGGGCTTTTACCACCGAGGCAACCAGGAGAGATTAGTGATAAGGAAATTGAGTATAGGTAAGATCTTACTTTCATGTGTTTTGCTCTTCTCGGTGCAGGGAGAAGTCCCTCGGTGCCTCGGTGGTGATATATCTTTGCTGTGCTTTTTGGCTGTACGCATTTATCACTGAGCTCTTTTTCGTAAGAGATAAAAAATAAAGGGCTACTACCACCGAGGCACCGAGGCGCTGCGCGCTACACCGAGAAGAGAACAGTGATAAGAGCAGTGTATGCGGGTAAGATATTTCATTAATGTCTTTGCTTTTCTCGGTGCAGCACGAAGTCCCTAGGTGCCTCGGTGGTGATATATCTTTGCTGTGCTTTTTGGTTTTACGCTTTATCACCGAGCTCTTTTTCGTAAGAGATTAAAAAATTTAAGGGTTGCTAGCACCGAGGCACCGAGAAGAGATCAGTGATAAGAACAGTGATAAGAACAGTGATAAGAACAGTGATAAGAACAGTGATAAGAGCTGTGTATGTGAGGTAAGATCTTACTTTAATGTTTTTGCTTTTCTCGGTGCAGGACGAAGTCCCTCGGTGCCTCGGTGGTGATATATCTTTGCTGTGCTTTTTGGCTTTAAGCTTTATCACCGAGCTCTTTTTCGTAAGAGATTAAAAAATTTAAGGGTTGCTACCACCTAGGCACCGAGGCGCTGCGCGCTACACCGAGAAGAGAACAGTGATAAGAACAGTGATAAGAGCAGTGTATGCGGGTAAGATCTTGCATTAATGTTTTTGCTTTTCTCGGTGTAGGAAGTCCCTCGGTGCCTCGGTGGTGATATATCTTTGCTGTGTTTTTTGAGAGGGCTGGTTTTACGATCCTACTAATAAGTTCTCTATTCATTTAAAAGTAATATTTTTATTTCATTTCCAGTGGAATTATTTTGTAGTTAACAGGTCTTATGTATAGAAGACTAGCCGTTTATGTTAATAAAACGTGAAATCGGACCAGTTTAAAAGGTATTTAGAAAATAATTTACCAAAATAACAATTAATTAAGCATAAACTGTTTATTGTTTCATTAAGGTTGGTAAAATAACCATGAATTGCTTAAATTGCATTCTACTCTTGATTTACACATTCTTATTTAAATACTTAAAAACTGACATTGATAATGGAATTTTCAATGTTTAATAAGTTTTTTAAATACTTATTGTAATCTTTAGTGCACTTTTGCAAAAATTAGACTAAATTTAATTTGTTACTAGCTTATATATATTTAGTGGATCTCGTTTTTAAACATAAAGGAAATTAAGATGTTAATATTAACTCGCCGAGTTGGTGAAACGTTGATGATCGGAGACGACGTCACAGTGACAGTGTTAGGTGTAAAGGGCAATCAGGTTCGCATTGGTGTTAATGCGCCGAAAGAAGTGTCAGTTCATCGTGAAGAAATATACATGAGAATTCAATCAGAAAAAGGTGAGGGTGAAGCCTCAGGGAATGAAATCTAAGTATTTTCTACTAATTAAAGCCGACATCAGTCGGCTTTTTTGATCTAGTAACATAATTTATTCAGAGTAAAAGGCGCCATTTTTAGTAACTTAATGTTGGGAAATTAACCGTATTGTTTGAATTCTCATCAAACAGTCAAAAAATATAAATAAATGCCGAAAAATGTTTGACTTATTTTTTTAATCCCTTATTATTCGCACCCATTGGAGAGGTGGCCGAGTGGCCGAAGGCGCTCCCCTGCTAAGGGAGTATCTGGTTTATCCCGGATCGAGGGTTCGAATCCCTCCCTCTCCGCCATTCTTTTAGATTGGCACCGTAGGAACAACGGTATTGAAATAGTTCATTATGAATGTATATAATATTCACTAGGTCGTTTTACCTAAGTTAATGTTGTTAGTTCATTATCTCTTAAACTAGAGATATAAATAACAAGTTTGAATAAGGACGCGTAGCTCAGCTGGATAGAGTACCTGGCTACGAACCAGGCGGTCGCAGGTTCGACTCCTGCCGCGTCCGCCACTTTTCTTTAAGTGGATAAATAATAAAGAGTAGCTAGTATTAAAGCTAATAAAAAATAAATATATGATTTATATTAAGTTTTAATTTGATATAAATTTATCTTGAATCAAGATATAAAATAACGATTGACCGCGGACGCGTAGCTCAGCTGGATAGAGTACCTGGCTACGAACCAGGCGGTCGCAGGTTCGACTCCTGCCGCGTCCGCCACATTAAAAAAACCAGTCTTATGACTGGTTTTTTTTCGCCTAAAATTTATCATTACCTCTTTTAAAAGCATCCGATTATTTATTTCAATTGCTATAACCCATTGCTCAGTTAAGTATTAGCGAGAAATAGATTAATTTTCTTAAGTGATAAAGGCATTAATGCAATTGCTTTAACTTATTGATTACCTATAGATGATCTAATCATTAAACTTTTCATAGTACAACCTCCTAATATAACCCCTAAATAGTGCGTTAACGTCGGTAATGCGCTTTTGTATTAACCGTATAGATTATTTCGATGAAGATTTCTCTGGGAGCTTGTTATTGAATGACTAGTTTTACCTCATTTTTATTCTAAGAGGAAAGCTAACTAACCTGTTTGGTATTACATAGCCAATATTCTTAATAAAAGTGGACTCGAATAAAGCGTGGATTTAATAAAGCTAGGTTCTGCCAAGTGACATTTTTCACTCGATTATTGTATCGACTACTGGGCGATGAATAGCGATTTGTTAAATTGACACGGTAAAGCCGATGTCAATTGTTTAGAAGCATATAGGCGTTATTAGTTTGTTCCTTAGTAATATTGTAGTTTGATTTTTGAACGATATTTATTTGTTCGGGATACGGCTTGATAGTATTGGATATTGTATATTATCTTGGGTTTTCTTTTTATAATAGCCGCTATTCATAACTTTGATATTGTATACAATCTTTGTTTTATATTCGATTGTATAAAATAATGATGAAATTACGCTTAAAATAGTGCTTTTTTTAACCTGTTGTAACTTGACATTACTTTATTTTATCAATTTGTAAGAATTTGTTTGCTTTTTACACATTGGAGTGATTATTCTAATTATATAAATATTACTTGAGAGTAAAAAAATGGAAAATCTTCAACAGTTATTTATTGAAGCAGGCACTTTGATGTTAGCCGGAATGGTGTTTGTTTTTGCCTTTTTAGGTTTATTGATTGTTTTTATCAATATTGTGCTTGTGAGGTTGGCAAATAAATATCCTGATGCCGTTGTCGAAAACAGAAACTCAAGTAAAAGAAATAAGAAAAAAGAAGACGGTAAAAATGTATCACCTGCAGTTGTCGCAGCAATTTCTTCTGCTGTTACTCAATATCGTCAACAACATTCAGCTCAGAAATAGGAACTACCATGACCAAGCCTTTAGGAATTACTGAAGTCGTATTACGCGACGGCCACCAATCATTACTTGCAACGCGTTTGCGTTTAGAAGATATGTTACCCATTGCTGCGAAAATGGATGAAATTGGGTTTTGGTCAATTGAGTCATGGGGCGGTGCAACATTTGATTCTTGTATTCGTTATTTAGGTGAAGATCCTTGGGAACGTATTCGAGCATTAAAAAAAGCCATGCCAAACACTAAACAGCAAATGTTGTTTCGTGGTCAAAATATTTTAGGTTACCGCCACTATGCTGATGATGTAGTAGAGAAGTTTGTTGAACGCGCACATGTAAATGGTATTGATGTTTTCAGAATATTTGATGCGATGAATGATGTTCGCAACTTAGAAACTTCAATTAAAGCGGCGGTAAAAGTTGGTGCACATGCACAAGGTACATTAAGTTATACCGAAAGCCCTGTTCATACCCTTGAGGGTTGGTTAACTATGGCCAAACAGCTTGAAGACATGGGCGCACACTCTTTATGTATTAAAGATATGGCCGGCTTATTAAAGCCTTATGATGCTGCTGAGTTGATAGGGCGATTAAAAGAAACGGTAGCTCTGCCGATAGCCTTGCATTGTCATGCCACAACAGGGTTAAGTGTTGCTACACACATGAAAGCGATTGATGCCGATATAGATGTTATTGATACGGCAATTTCTTCAATGAGTATGACTTACGGGCATTCTCCAACAGAAACGATTGTTTCTATTGTTGAAGGCACGCAACGTGATACTGGTCTTGATATGACTAAGTTAGCTGAAGTTGCGGCGTACTTTCGTGATGTTCGTGAAAAATATACTCAGTTTGAAGGTAGCTTACGTGGTATCGATGCACGTATTTTACTCGCACAAGTACCAGGCGGCATGTTAACTAACATGGAAAGCCAGTTAAAAGAGCAGGGTGCAGCTGATAAGTTAGATGAAGTATTAACAGAAATTCCTAAAGTTCGTAAAGAACTTGGTTATATTCCATTAGTTACGCCAACCTCTCAAATTGTTGGAACACAAGCTGTATTAAACGTTCTTACAGGCGAGCGTTATAAATCAATTACCAAAGAAACTGCCGGTGTTCTTAAAGGCGAATATGGTAAAACAGCGGCTCCAGTTGATGTGGCATTGCAAGCTCGTGTACTTGATGGCAAAGAGGCTATCACGTGTCGTCCTGCTGATTTACTTGACCCAGAAATGGAAACAATATCTGCTGAGTTACAACAAATTGCCACTGAGAAAAACATTACCTTAGCGGAAGATACTATTGACGACGTGTTAACTTACGCATTATTTCCACAAATAGGGCTTAAATTTTTAGAAAATCGCAATAACCCAGACGCCTTCGAACCGGCTCCAACTAAGCCAGAAGCTAAAAGTGCCGCAGTATCAGCATCTACTAGTAGTTCAGAAAATACTGGACCTGAAAGTTATGCCGTAAGTGTTGATGGTAAGGTATACGATGTTGTTGTAGCTCCGGGTGGTTCAATTGAAAATATTCAACAAACCACATCTACTCCAGCACCAAGCTCTGCAGGCGGAGAAGATTTGAAAGCGCCTTTAGCGGGTAACATTTTTAAAGTTTTGGTAAATGAGGGTGACAACGTTGAAGAAGGCGAAGTTGTTCTTATTATGGAGGCTATGAAAATGGAAACTGAAATTAGAGCGACCAAAGCGGGTGAAATATCTTCTATTCACGCTAGAGAGGGTGACTCTGTTGCCGTTGGCGATGTATTGTTAAGCTTAGTTTAGGAATATCGATGGATTCTTTAAAATTATTGTGGATGTCCACAGGCTTAGCAAACTTTGAGCTAGGCCAAGTGATCATGATGCTTGTGGGTTGTGGTTTACTTTATTTAGCGATTGCGCGCAACTTTGAGCCGCTTTTATTAGTGCCAATGGGCTTTGGTGCTATTTTAACTAATATTCCAGTGGCTGGTTTTTCTGAGGTAGGTGGTTTACTTCATTACATCTATTACGCCGGTATAGATACCGGTATATTCCCACTGCTTATTTTTATGGGCGTTGGGGCTATGACTGATTTTGGCGCATTAATTGCGAATCCAAAAACATTGTTGTTAGGTGCTGCCGCTCAATTTGGTATTTTTGCCACTTTATTTGGCGCTATAGCATTAAACTTTGTCGGTCTAGACTTTTCAATGAAAGACGCTTCTGCTATCGCTATTATTGGCGGTGCTGATGGCCCAACTGCTATATTTTTAGCGTCGAAACTTGCACCTGATTTACTGGGGGCTATTGCTGTAGCAGCTTATTCTTATATGGCGTTGGTACCTATTATACAACCGCCAATTATGCGCGCTTTAACCACTGAAAGTGAGCGTAAAATAGAAATGGCACAATTACGCCATGTTACTAAAGTAGAGAAAATTATCTTTCCGCTTGGCGTATTATTAATGACCATATTCTTCCTACCTGCAGCAACGCCATTAGTGGGTATGTTTTGTTTAGGTAACTTAATGCGTGAGTGTGGTGTTGTTGATCGCTTAAGCTCAACCGCGCAAAATGAGTTGATCAATATTGTGACTATATTCCTAGGCTTAGGTGTTGGCTCTAAATTAAGTGCTGAACAATTTTTAAACGGGAAAACCTTAGGTATTTTAGCATTGGGCGCAGTTGCCTTCTCTATTGGTACTGCAACCGGTGTACTGATGGCGAAGTTAATGAATAAGCTGTCAAAAGAAAAGGTAAACCCACTTATTGGTGCAGCAGGGGTATCAGCAGTGCCTATGGCGGCTCGTGTTGCTAATAAGGTTGGCTTAGAATCTAATCCACATAACTTCTTGTTAATGCACGCTATGGGACCAAACGTAGCAGGTGTATTAGGTTCAGCGGTAGCAGCAGGTATTTTGTTAGCCTTAGTTGGTTAATGTAAGTATTGGGCTTGAAAATTAAGCACTAAAAAGGGAAGCATTGCTTCCCTTTTTTTATAATCTGTTTGCGCTTAGTTAATAGTTAACTTGATATCAAACTTTCAAAAAAACATTTATGGTTGCAACTTGAAATTATTCCAACCCGTTGTGCTTTTTTCAAAACAAACCCTGTCATGCAAGCGACTAGCGCGACCTTGCCAGAATTCAATAAAATTTGGTTTTATACGCCAGCCACCCCAAAACTCGGGCAATGGCACTTCTTTGCCAGCAAACTTTTTCGTGTAGTAATCTACACTTTCTGCCAACTCGCTATCGCTTTGAATTTTGCTACTTTGTCTTGAAGCCCAAGCACCAATCTGACTGCCACGATCTCGACTATGAAAATACTCTGCAGATTGTTCAGCGCTAACTTTTTCAACAACGCCTTCAATACGAATTTGACGTTGCAGTACATTCCAATGAAATAACAAGGCTATTTTGTCATTTTCGTTTAATTCTTGGCTTTTTCTACTTGCGTAATTGGTATAGAAAATAAAACCATCTTGATTAAATTCTTTAAGTAAAACCATGCGGCAGCTTGGTTGACCGTCTTGACTCACACTGCTAACTGACATCGCTTCAGGTAATAAAATACCTGATTTATTTGCTTCGTCGAACCAGAGTTTAAACAATGCAAGTGGATCAGCATTATCGTCAATAACAGGTAAGGGCAGGGCAACACCTTGGCCGAAGGTTAATAAACAGCGCAGTTTTTCAAATAATGTCATGTAGAGGCCGTATAAGTGGAAAGTTTATGAAACTAATAATAGCAGTTTTTTATTACTAACAAACAGTTAGCGTAAAGATATAACGGCTTTAAAGTTAATAATGATACTTTAAAGGAGCACAGCTAATTATTAGCTACCAGTACTGACGGTTAAAAGTCCCAGTCGTCAGCATCATCTAATAGCGCTTTTAGGCGCTTTTTTTCGAGTAACTCTTCAATACGATTTCTTACCTCTTTGTTACTAGTAGACTTTTGATCTTTAGGTAAGTCTTTATCATATTGCTCTTGTTCTGCCTCTGACGAAGAGTCGTCTGTTAAATCGTCTGTTAAATCATCGTTCATGTTTATACCTATGGCTTTTGTAGTGCTAGCTACAATTACACAAAATAGGGCCCTAAATATGCGGGTGTTAAGTAAGCACTAATTTATTAATGGCTCATCATTGCTACTATGTAAAATTATGCTAAATATTTTTAATTCGCGATATCTTAAAAATGACTAGGTTATAATCACAGTGTATATACCGCGAGTTAACTTATATCTGATCCATATTTTGAACATAGGCAACTAAAATCGGATTTTCAACTAATAATTTTTTCATTTCAACAAAAATTTACTGCTCAATTGATTAGTTGCTGATTTTATATGCGGATTTACCTGAGCCAAGCGATTTAGCTATGGCAATCGCTCTGATAGACTAAAGAGCATAGTGATAGCCAAAATATTTATGAAGGTTTACTTGAATGTTAAATGAAGATTTTTCAGCTTGGTGCTTTAAATTACAACAAGTTACTCAGCAAAAACGCTGGCGTAGTTTATTGGTTTTAGTGGGAGATAAAGCATGGACCAACCAGCATGTTGAGACGAACATTAAGGTTTTTTTATCTGAACAAACAGCTCAATTTATGCAACCCAAGCAAGGTCTTATTTATGGTGATATTGATGGTAATTGTTTACCTTCACAACTTTCTGTTGTTAACCGAAAAACCTTTAATCAATATTTAGGCACGGAACAACAACTGGTTTTCTTTCGTCTCTCAGAGCATATTCAAAAACAAGCTCAAAGCAATATAAGTGAAATCGAAACTGAACCTAAAACTGAAACAAAGAGTGCGAGTGACAATGAGTTTGATGTTGATGCCTTTGCAGCACTCTCAGGCACGATAGTTTCAGGCGGAGTGTTGGTGTTATTAATTTCTCCAAACCAACTTCAACATGCTCAGGAAAATGACTACTTTCTTCAACGCTTCATGCAGCAATTAACCCGTGAACATTGCTATGTGATCAAACAATCAGACACCTTATTGCCAGATTTAAATGCTGTGATTAAAGCGGCAGTACCCAAAACAGGCACAAGTAACGCTCAAGCCGCTGCAGAATTTGGTGGTATAAACGCTTTACCCTACGGCTGTATTACCCAAGAACAAGTTTCAGCCGTTGAGGTTATGCTAAAAGTACTCTCAGGTCATAGGAACAGGCCCTTAGTGTTAACAGCAGATAGAGGGCGGGGTAAGTCAACGGCATTAGCACTTGCGGCTTGTCAAATGTTGAAAAACGCGACCCAACCATTGAAAATATTAATTAGTGCACCTAGCAAGCAAGCACTCACGATATTTTTTCAACAAGTAGCACAACAATTACCTGAAGCTAAAGTCAACGGAGCTTCTGTTGAGCATGCGAATGGTAGTATTAATTTCTATCCGATTGATACGCTTCTTAAAGAGCAGCCGATTGCCAGTATTGTTATGGTTGATGAAGCTGCAGCTATCCCAGTATATCTTCTACAAAAGCTATTGAGCACTTACCATCGGTTGATATTTGCCAGTACTATGCATGGCTACGAAGGCGCAGGGCGAGGTTTTAGTATTAAATTTCGTCAAGTTTTAAAACGCATAATGCCTAACTGGCGAAATATGCACATTAATGAAGCGATAAGATGGGCTAGTGATGATCCTCTTGAGCAGTTTGTTTTTGATAGTTGTTTACTCAACGCCCAATTACCTAGTGTTGATAAAACGTGTCAGTTAAAAGCGAGCACTAACTTTACAGATGATACACTATTAGAAGTTACACTGATCAGTGTTGAAAACTTACTTGAAGATGAAGCGCTATTACAAGCAGTTTTTTCCGTGTTAGTAACCGCACACTATCAAACATCACCGAGTGATTTGAAACTATTATTAAATAACCGCGCTATTTCATTATTTGTACTAAAACGAGAACGCAGCGTAGTCGGTGTTGCTATGTTGATGCAAGAAGGCTTAGTTGGTGAAAATCTTGTAGATAAAGTACTTGAAAACAAAAGGCGTTTACGTGATCAGTTTTTACCTCAATCTTTATTGATGCATTGTGGTGTTAAAACAAGTTTTGATTATAGCTATCAGCGGGTTATGCGTATTGCTGTGCATCCTGAACTTCAAGGCTTAGGTTTAGGGAAGCTCTTTTTAACTGCAATTGAACAGCATAGCTTGATGAAAGACACAGACTTTATCGGCGCCAGTTTTGCCGGTAATGCGACCTTAGTTCGCTTTTGGCAACAAAGTGGTTATAGCATAGCTCGAGTAGGGTTTAACAAAGATAAAGCCAGTGGCGAACACTCTTGCTTAGTAACTAAAGCATTAACGCCTAGGGCGAGCAACTTACAGCATGTCTTTAATGAACAGTTTTATCAGCAACTTAATTTTTGGCTTACAGACGAGTTCAAGCATATGCCTGCACAGTTAGTTTGGCAGTTGCTTAATGGCAATGCTGGGATAAAAGCCTCTAGCCTTAGTGCTGAAGTTTCTCAAAGTGTTAATGACTTTACGTCAGGACAAAGGCAATTGAGTAGCTGTATTTATGCCTTGCATCAATGGTTATTAAAACACACCACAGTAGATTACGACTCAAATGTTTTGCCCCTTATCGCCCGAATACTGCAAAAAAATAGCATCGAGAGCGTTTGCGAGCAGTATGGATTTACGGGGAAAAAGTCTTTAAATCAGCATATTATTAATTATATTAATTTGAATTCTGGATAAGCAGCACTTGCTCAATGCGGCCTTTTAACCCATTTCCAAGGCATAAAATGAAGCATTTTATCTTTGCTTAAAATGGGTTAATAACTTGTTACATTTGGTATTAGTTGGCATTAGCATCAAATTTAATGGGGATAAATAATGTGCATTACTATATTTATCTAGCCTGAAGTCGCCATTGCCAATATGTTTTCATTTTATGATAACAGCAATAACAATCGGCGAGTTGCTCAAAGTCTTCATGTTCTATAATTGCATTGATGTATGTACATATAGACTGTATCGATTGTTTACTTGCAGATAAATTATAGCGCTTTATCAGCACGTTTAACCAATATTCAAGTGAGTTAATATCAACTTTTGATTGCTCAGTCATTATTTTATAGCTCCGCTTGGTTGAAGTTAGTACATGAGTTAGTGCTTAAATTAGTACTTAAATTAAGTAAAGACTGCCACATGATTTTACGTGCATTGTTATCAAGACATACACAGTCAGTACCAATTAACATACCTGAGCTGATTAATTGCGCTAATAAAGCCGTAGGTATCTCAACTTGAGCTTTGCTGGCACAACCTTCGTTTACTTGTCTATAACCCATAATAGTTCCTTTTTTAATCGCTGCTGGATAAGCTAAATAAAACAATAATAGAATAACCAATCAAATGCAAATGATAATTGTTATCATTTGTTGTGTGTTAACAGTTTTCTAGTATTAATAATTTGAATGTATCGTTAGAATAAAGCATAAGCATTATTGAGGTGTGTCATGCAGGAAGTTATTCGCGTTGAGAATTTAACTAAAAGTTATAAAGATGTTATTGCGGTAGACAATATTAACTTTGCTATCAAGAAAGGCCATTGTTTTGGTTTACTCGGGCCAAATGGCGCAGGTAAAACAACCACAATAGAGATAATGGAGGGCATTATTAAGGCGAGTAAAGGTCAAGTTTATTATTACGATAAGCCTATTGATGAATCTATGTCTCAACAAATAGGTATTCAATTTCAACATACTGCTTTGCAAGACTTCTTAACCGTCAAAGAAACCTTAAAATTATTTACTTCTTTTTATCAACATACCGTACCACATGATGAGTTGATTGAACTATGTGACCTCAGTGAGTTTTTAAATCGAGATAACCGCTTATTATCGGGTGGGCAACGACAACGTTTGCTTTTAGCATTGGCATTAATTAACGACCCTGATATTGTTTTTCTTGATGAACCTACTACAGGGCTTGATCCTCAAGCACGACGAAATTTTTGGCAATTAATTAAAAATATTAAAGCAAGAGATAAAACCGTTATATTAACCACGCATTACATGGACGAAGCGCAGCAACTTTGTGACGACGTACTTATTATGGATCATGGTCAAGTTATTGCGCGTGGAACACCTAGACAGCTGCTCAAAGAGCATTTCAACGAGGTGTTTATTTATTTACCTGCAGAGCAAATACCCAATGCACTTTGCACAAAATTTAATTGGCAAGTTCATGAACAACAAGTGGAAATTATTACAACTGATGTTGAGGCAACGATAGCCTTGTTATTAGCAGAAAATGTTTCATTGACCGGCTTACATGTAAAGTCGCCTAATTTGGATGATTTATTTTTGAAATTAACTGGCCACTCATTAAGGGATTAATCATATGAATTTTTCACGTTTCTTTGCGGTATTTAAAGCGCGAAATATTGAGTTTTTTCGAGATCGATCTTCATTAGGTTGGAACTTAATTTTCCCAGTATTAATGTTAGTGGGTTTGTCATTTGTTTTTTCAGGCGATGGACGAGCCATATATAAAGTTGGGGTTATAGATTTAGCTCAAAGTAAATCTAGCTTTCTTGAAACCAAATATATGAGTTTTATTGACTATCAAGAGGTTGCTTTAGCCACAGTTAAACTAGAGCAACATAGTATAGATTTATTGGTTGATTTTAATGCTAAAAAATATTGGGTAAATCAAGGTGCGCCAAATAGCTATTTAGTAGAGAAAATATTTTTAAGCGATAACAGCAATTACCAACGCATTGAAACACAAGGGAAGAAAATTCGCTATGTTGATTGGGTGCTGCCGGGTATTTTAGGCATGAACATGATGTTTAGCTGCTTGTTTGGTGTAGGTTACGTTATTGTACGATACCGTAAAAATGCTGTTTTAAAACGCTTGAAAGCCACGCCATTATCAGCGTTTGAATTTGTTTCGGCACAACTTTTTTCACGCTTATTTATTGTGATATTTTTATCTTCTGTGGTCTATATTGGTTGTAATTTGTTTTTTGATTTTTACATGCTTGGTAGTTATTTTGATTTATTAATTGTCGCTATATTAGGTGCATTTAGCTTAATTACTTTAGGTTTACTGGTTGCTAGTCGAAGTAAAAGTGAAGAATTAATTGGTGGGTTATTAAATTTAAGCTCATGGCCAATGATGTTGTTATCGGGCGTTTGGTTTAGCTTAGAAGGCGCTCCTAATGCAGTGAAGGTATTTGCTGAATTTTTACCATTAACACATTTAGTGGCTGGTGCACGTAAGATTATTACTGAGGGAGCAACATTGGCTGATATTAGCTATCACGTATCAATTTTAATGTTGATGAGTACAGTATTTTTAGCTTTAGGCGCATATTTCTTTAGTTGGAATACAGATCGTTAAACTGAAATATTACAAAGCCTTTATAGACAAGGTTGATAAGTAGATATTTTTAGCTGACTAATTTGTCTTATTTATGTATAAGTATATAAGTGAATATCTGGCTATCCCTTAGTGATTTAAATTTTAGATGTTTTTGTTAAAGCTTTGAATATATAAAGCTATTTATTTTCTAAGGTCTACACTTAGATATTAGATATTAGATATTAGATATTAGATATTAGATATTAGATATTAGATATTAGATATTAGATATTAGATATTAGATATTAGATATTAGATATTAGATATTAGATATTGATCAAGAGCGAGGCGTTTAACTGATTACAGGAAAAACTGACCTGGTCAACTAAATTCAGACACCCCAGTTAAGTTCGTTAAGCTACCTTTTTCAATTCTCTTTCTTTGTATTCAAATACATTTGGACTTTGGTAGCCCAGAAATGAGTGCAATCGTTTGCTGTTGTACCACATCGTTATGTAGTTCATCACATCTTGTTGAGCGTCATAACGGGTTTGATAGTTACGCCAATGCACGCGCTCTTGTTTTAAGCTACCAAAAAAGCTCTCCGCTACCGCATTATCCCAGCAACAACCTTTCTTACTCATACTGCCCACAAAGCCATGTAATCTGAGTATTCGTCTATATTGATGACTCGCATATTGAACGCCTTGATCTGAATGTACTATCAATCCAGCTTTAGGCTTTCGTTGCCACATAGCCATCGTGAGCGCATCGCAAACAAGTTGAGCTTTCATCCGTGTGCCCATGCTCTAACCGACGACTTTACGTGAGTATAGGTCGATTACTATCGCCAAATATAGCCAGCCTTCTGAAGTCCAGATGTAGGTTATATCTTGTACCCACGCTTGATCAGGTTGCACAACATCAAAGTGTTGTTCAAGTTCGTTTGGGTAAACGGGTTTATTGTGTTCGCTATTGGTTGTTGCTTTATATTTTTTCTTATAACGTACCCAAACGTTTGCTTCTTTCATTAACTGCGCTGTTTTTCTGCGGCTAACAGGGAAACTGAGTGCATTTAAGGATTTTTGAATACGTCTTGCGCCATAAGTATTGTCGCTAAACTTAGCGATGTCTTTCACCCATTCCAACATCTCTTGATGTGCTGTATCAATGGGCTTTTGAGCCTTTCTTTTTTGATAACTATAATAGTTATTGCTCCTTACAGCCAATACGCGACACATCAGTATCACGGGCCAGATCTTCTTATGTTGGGCAACAAACGAATATTTTACTTCGTTTCCTTTGCAAAGAAGACCGTCGCTTTTTTTAATATTTCACGCTCCATTTCTAGGCGCTTGACTTGGGCTTTAAGTTTACGGATTTCATCTTGCTCTGGCGTAAGCTTACCGTTACCTCTAAAAGCATGACCATCATCATTTTCAGCTTCTTTGATCCATCGACCAAGCACTTGCGCACTGACGTCTAGATTTCTAGCAGCTTCAGCTACAGGATAGTTTTGATCCCTAACGAGGGCGATTGCATCTAGCTTGAATTCTTTTGAATAAGTTTTACGGTTTTTCATTTGTATCTCCAGTTAAGTCAATTATGTCTTAACTGGGGTAGTCGAATCAATTAGACCACGTCATAGTAAAGTGTTCAGAGTGTGGTTCTGCTATGCATTTTCAAAAAAACTCGCACTGGAAACAAGCATATTTAATTTGTACTGTCGCACGTAGAAATAAAGCTTGTAGCAATACAACTATTCGATATGATTATTTTGAAAATATATTTTTCAAATTATTTACTGAATTTAATTTTTCTTCTTTATTCAGTGCAAAAAGTTCAACCATCAGAATTCAAAGTATTGATAATCAAATACAGCCTTTACTCCCTGCGATCAATGAAATTTCTCGTAAAATAACAGCTCAATCAAGTCTATTAAATATGCTTGGAGAAGAAAGTATTGTTGAAATATCCACTGCTATTAGCTCATTGAATAATGAGAAGAAAAAATTAAGCCTTAAATTAAATGAGCTTAAATTCAAAAAAGAAAATCAACAAACAGAAAGTAACCTTCAAGAAGCATTTAACCTTTATAAACACATAAGAAAAAATGAAGATTACGAGAAAAGATATAAAATTCATCAAACTTTAGCCAGATTATTATCTGTAGTTGTTGCTGATGGTAAAACTAATCAATGTTATGCCGTTTTAAACATGCCTGAGTTCAAAGAGGTAATGCTTAGCAGTTTTAAAATCATTAATAATCAAGTGGTATTTGAACACCACCCTGACGATTTTGATGGTCATTTTGCCCTTTTAATTTCATCAGATCGTGCAACTAATACAACCGTTAATAAATCTGAAAAGTTACCTGTTAACAAAATAAGAGATTTTCTGGCATTAGAACATCATGATAAATTAAAAATTAATGAATCAATAAAAATAATTAATAAAAAAATAATAGGTGATGAAATTAATTTACTGCCATCAGCAAGCTTTGGGGAATATTTAGCACAACTTGCAAATGAAGAGGTTTATAAGCTTTACAAAGGAGAACCATCTTACATATCTATTGAAGGAGAATTAGACGTAGGTTTACTATTTAATAGAAAGGATATATTTGTATTTCCTAAATTATTTAAAATCCCACCATTACCAACTAAAGATGAATTACATGATAGTTGGGGTTGTAAATCACCAGAATTTGCATGGCTTATTGATAATGACTATTGGTTTAAATATGCTGATTTTGTTAATGATGGTAATCAGAAAGAAACAGATAAATTAATAGCTTTGGCATTATCAAACATTTAAAAATGTAAATTAATCGTGTTATAAACTATGAACATAAACAATTTTTAAATTGTTTATGTTCATGAATGAAAGAAGTTCATTTTTTATCTTCATTTGTTACTTATAACGGGCAGTTTTAAGTTTCATAGTTGTTGTAAATAATTTGTCTAAATGGTTATTAAAACAATTATTGAGCCTATCAAGCTTTGGGGCTACATAGCTCTATAGTAATTATCATTACTTTGTAGTTAGCTTGAACAATTAGTATAAAATTTCTAATGCAAATATATATAAACGGAAAAGTACTTTCTTATGTTTGTACTTTTCCGTATGAATTCAAGAAAAAATATAATGTCTGCTTGAATTAAGGAACTTCTTTATCTTCCTGTGGTGTATCTGTTATTACTACACGGCAAATATTACAAAAACCGTTCCATCCCCAAGAACCTGAACCCCCTATTCCGAAGAAGCTGGCACCACCTAGTGCATCAATATATGAATTCCCATACGGAAACCTGATGAACAAGTCTTTAAAGTCTTGCATAGTAAAATCATTTGACGTTTCCTTGCCTGCCTCTGCGAATTTAATACTGCTATATCTACTTAAATATTTAAACCGCTTTATTATTCCATCTTTAAATTTGACATGGTAATACTTGCCAACTCGCATCCGTAAATGCAAGCCCGCACGTTGCATATTGGAGGAGTTGATTACGTCAATATCACTATATGGTTGATCTACGTAAAACGGGGGGGGGTAGCATTTGCAATTGATACGATACTTATATTAATAAAAAAAAACAATATTAACAATAAACCTTTATTTTTCATCACGAAATCCCTATTATGTATGTTAATGAATGATTAACAGGAGTATGTTGCATGAATGTTAGGAAAGTGTCAATAGTGTCAATAGTGTCAATAGTGTCAATAGTGTCAATAGTCTTATATTTTCAAACAAAAAATAGTGTGAATGAGGCTACTATAAAAGTTAATGGAAACCAGCCTCTTATCGTTAAAAAAATTCAAACTGCACCTTCTCAAGACAAATTAAAAAATAGTAATATAGCTTTAACACCTGACGATGAGCATTCGTGGCGTGACATCGGCAACAGTACAGTAAACCCCTTTGTACTAGAAGCATCTACATTAGGTTTGGCAAGTATTTATCCGATATCACCATTAGAACTTTACCAAAATAACATTGAAAAGGCAGAGCTTGGAGATCCAAAATCTCAGTACCTTGTAGCTCGAGCGATAAGAGAATGTAAAGGATTAGCCAATGAGAGTAAGGTGCAAGAACTAACGAATGAAAATTTAGTTGGTGAAGATGTTTTACTGGTAATTAAGGCTCACGCATCTTATTGTAAAGATTTTGTTGAAGCTTTTCCTACAATTGAATTGGACGATTGGAATTCTCATTATGAATGGCTAGTTAAGGCCAAAGAAAATAACAACCATGATGCAATGGCATGGTATATGGATTTGCATCCAGATCAATTTAGCCAAGAGCAAGCACTTGATATATTAAGCAATGCCTTTGATAGTAGAAAATCAGATGATTTTTTGGTATACACAAATGCATTGACATATATTTCAAATTTTGTGCCTGATAGTAGCACTGTGAGAGATTCTTGGGAATTAGCTATTTGTGAAGTAAGAAATATGTGCGATGAATCCACGATGAAAGCTTACATCACTTATCATAATGATGTGCTTACAGCTGATGAAATTGCGGAAAAGTCTAAAGAAGTTGTTGAAGCCATGTTAGCTAAAGACACTGTAATGTTAAAAAAATTACTCGAAGGGGCTTATTAAATCTGTCATTTTGATATATGGACAGATGTTATTATATCTACTGTTTTACAATTTTATTGGCAGAGAAATCGACTCAGAAGTAATGTTATAATTCATCTGAAACTTTACAGAATCAATAGCCACTACGGTAGATTTTAAAACCATCTATTAGATTAAGACCTAGAAGCTCAATGTATCGCTTGAGCTTCTACATATAATATTAAGTAATACTATCGCCTTTTATGTTTATGCCCCTTTGTATCTTTACCTTTATCAATGCTTACAACTATTTCCTGAATTGCTAAGTTCTTTAAAATTAACTTTTTTGACTCGGTATGGTCTATTTCCCATAAAATAAATTGCTGTTTATTGTATCTATGATTAAAACAGAACCTCAGAGCGGTAGAAAATAAAAATCCCGCCAAAAGGTAATGCGATAATCTCAATTTATAAAGCGTTTCTGGTTTGAACCCTCGAAGATATAATCGTCTAGTTTTCTTGTTTTTTCGTGGCGATAAAATATATGCTGAAATAATATCAGAAATACTTAATGTACCAGATTGACTATCTATATAAGATTCAAGCTCAGGATATTTTTTTAATAAATACAGTACTTCTTCTGTTAACCAACTCTCAGCATTTTTTAGGTTATTATCCTTTGCCAATTCAGTGACTAAATTTTGGGCTGATTTCCAACTTGCCATTAATTCAACTCCCTTCTCGAATTTAGCTTTGCTTTGTTAACAGTGGCTTTTTTCGAGTAATTTAACTTATACTCAGGTTCAAGTTCAGGAATTTCAATACGGGAAATATGATTAATAAATAAATTATTTTTTTGATAATAATCTGAATTATACCTCTTACTTCTTTTAGTTTGTGGCTGATAATCGCTCGGTGATATTTTCAAACTATTTAATACCGCGTAGTTAAATGTCTTTTTAAGTGCAGTAATTATGCTTTTCTTTTGAAGTTCAGTTTTAACATTTCCACTAATTATTTTTGATACTACAAGATTTAAATGTGGATTTTTTTCATCATTAATATTAACAAAAATATGCTTGGTAATTTCTTCTTTTGATGTGTTGGTGAAAAACATCAATGTATTAATAAGCTCTTTAGTTATATAAGACCATTCAGCCTTAGTAGGGTTTATCCCTAACCTTTCTGGGAGGGTGAACACTGACGTGGTCTAATTGATTCGACTACCCCAGTTAAGACATAATTGACTTAACTGGAGATACAAATGAAAAACCGTAAAACTTATTCAAAAGAATTCAAACTAGATGCAATCGCCCTCGTTAGAGAGCAACACTATCCTGTAGCAGAAGCCGCTAGAAATCTAGACGTCAGTGCGCAAGTGCTTGGCAGATGGATCAAAGAAGCTGAAAATGATGATGGCCATGCTTTTAGAGGGAACGGTAAACTTACGCCAGAGCAAGATGAAATTCGTAAACTTAAAGCCCAAGTCAAGCGTCTAGAAATGGAGCGTGAGATATTAAAAAAAACGACGGTCTTCTTTGCAAAGGAAACGAAGTAAAATATTCGTTTGTTGCCCAACATAAGAAGATCTGGCCCGTGATACTAATGTGTCGCGTATTGGGTGTAAGAAGTAACAACTATTATAGTTATCAAAAAAGAAAGGATCAAAAGCCCATTGATACAATGCATCAAGAGATGTTGGATTGGGTGAAAGACATCGCTAAGTTTAGTGACAATACTTATGGCGCAAGACGCATTCAAAAATCCTTAAATGCACTCAGTTTCCCTGTTAGCCGCAGAAAAACAGCGCAGTTAATGAAAGAAGCAAACGTTTGGGTACGTTATAAGAAAAAATATAAGGCAACGACAAATAGCGAACACAACAAGCCTATTTACGCGAACGAACTTGAGCAACACTTTGATGTTCAACAACCGGATCAAGCGTGGGTGCAAGATATTACCTACATCTGGACTTCAGAAGGTTGGCTATATTTGGCAATAGTAATCGACCTATACTCGCGTAAAGTTGTTGGTTGGAGCATGGGCACACGGATGAAAGCTCAACTTGTTTGTGATGCGCTCACGATGGCGATGTGGCAACGAAAGCCTAAAGCTGGATTGATAGTACATTCAGATCAAGGCGTTCAATATGCGAGTCATCAATATAGGCGAATACTCAGGTTACATGGCTTTGTGGGCAGCATGAGTAAGAAGGGTTGCTGCTGGGATAATGCGGTAGCAGAGAGCTTCTTTGGTAGCTTAAAACAAGAGCGCGTGCATTGGCGTAACTATCAAACCCGTTATGACGCTCAACAAGATGTGATGAACTACATAACGATGTGGTACAACAGCAACCGATTGCACTCATATCTGGGCTACCAAAGTCCAAATGCGTATGAAGGCAAAGAAAGAGAATTGAAAAAGGTAGCTTAACGAACTTAACTGGGGTGTCTGAATTTAGTTGACCAGGTCATCCACCACCTAGCCATTTTTGGGGGTACTCTACTTAGAATGAGTAGAAATATAAATCTTATGATTCAATAAAATGACTATTCATATTAATGATTGTCGCTTCTGATATTTTTTGAGACTTTTTAGTTTCATAATCAAAATGCACCATTACAGCAGTACCAGAGGCACACTTATTACCTTCCTGCCAAGCTTCTTGATATACGTCAAATGAACTATTACCAATACGGCTAATATAAGCTCTTAATTCAACATCAGCCCCATATTGCAATTCAGCATGAAATTCGACTGTCGTTTAAGCTAAAATCAATTTCCAAGCATTTAAATTTAGATCTGGCGTAAACCATTTAAAAATAGGATCTCTAGCACCTTCAAACCACTGTGCAACAACAGTATTATTAATGTGACCTAATCCATCAGTTTCGCAAAACCTTGGTCTAACAGTTTCATTAATCATTATTTTTTCCTAAATTATTTTTATTATTATATTTTTAATATAAATAACAATCAATTATCTTTTTTTGTTAAATGTTGCACATAGTGTTGCTCATATGTCCCTTTGTTTTTCTTTTACGCTTACCTATTGCTGATAACAATATGAAAGTAATATCGACCGTGAAGTTAATAAAGAGTGAACAGGTAAGCGAGGCGGAGCATTAATGCCTGTTGTCCTCATCCTGTGCGGTCAGTGTTATAAAGTAAAAGCTAGCAGATCATGCTAAAGCCTTACCAACCAATATTGCAAGGTGTGAAGGTAACGTTAAACCTAATGCTATTTCTTGCCCTCGCGTTGACATTTTTCCCCACGTTAATTGTAATATCCGGATGATTTTTTCGTCATTGTGCTTGGCGGCAAAGGCGTCAAAGTAATATTGCAAAAATACTAAACAGGCTACGTCTTCCAGGGTTTGGCTTTCAGTATTTGACTTTAAGTTTTCTTTTCTAATAATTGCCGCGGTTTTACTCGCTTCATCTTCACTGTAACCAAAATCTAGCATCAAAGCCTTAGCTGTTTCCGCGTGAAAAATTCCAAGTTCCTTACGCCATGTAAAATAGCCTTTTTTACCTTCAGAAAATTCAGTACGCTTTAAGTGCCATCGTTTTACATGTTGTGCACGAACAGCAATTTGTAAACATTCACTAGCGTCTGGCCAATAATTATCGAGACAAGCTGACATATATTGGCCGTATAATAATTCTTTTGGATGGCTAATGCCGTCGACAATAGTGAGGTTGATATCTGCTGAGTTAATTGCGTCGATGGCGTGTAGTACTTTTTGTAATTGGCTCATAGTCATTTGTTTTTATTTATTGAAAAGTAAAACAATAGTTTAGCTCTATTTTCATTAACAATACCAATTGAAAAAACAAAAAAGTAGCTTAGCGGGCTTAAATGTTAAATAACAGTATGACTTTTAACCATATATGTTCACTATTGCATAATAAAAAATGACGAAATTTTAGTCATTTGGACGAGGTTTATCAATCCAGTGCTAATTATGCAAAAATACTTTAAGGTCAATATATAAAGTGTTAATAAAAATTTGTGCAACTAGATGCATTGATCTTATTGTTGTGCGCACGGCTTTTCAGTATAATACTTTCCCGTCCTACTAAATTCATTTGTTTACCAAATAACAAATCAATTTAGTGCAAAATTTCTGTTTTTCCTGACTCTGGGTATCGCATGACAACTAGATATATTTTTGTTACTGGCGGCGTTGTATCGTCTCTTGGTAAAGGTATTGCTGCAGCATCACTAGCAGCAATTCTCGAAGCACGTGGTTTAAAAGTTACCATGCTTAAACTTGACCCTTATATTAATGTTGACCCAGGCACAATGAGCCCAATTCAACATGGTGAAGTATTTGTTACTGAAGATGGTGCAGAGACAGATCTCGATTTAGGTCATTATGAACGCTTTATTCGTACCAAAATGACTAAGCTTAATAACTTTACCACGGGCCGAATCTACCAAGATATTTTGGCACGCGAACGTAAAGGTGAGTTTTTAGGTGCAACTATTCAAGTTATTCCTCATATTACTAACGACATAAAACGTCGCGTTATTGAGGGAGCTGAAGGTTACGATATCGCTATGGTAGAAATTGGTGGTACGGTAGGTGATATTGAATCACAACCTTTCTTAGAAGCTATTCGCCAGTTAGGTGTTGAGCTTGGCCGTGAACGCGCAATGTTCATGCACTTAACTTTAGTACCTTTTATTGCTGCCGCAGGTGAAATTAAAACCAAGCCAACACAGCATTCTGTTAAAGAGCTACGTTCTATTGGTATTTTCCCGGATATTTTAGTTTGTCGAAGTGAACGTGCTATTCCTGCTAACGAGCGCGCTAAAATTTCATTATTTACTAACGTCGAAGCAAAAGCTGTTGTTTCAATGCGCGATGTTGACTCTATATATAAAGTGCCTGCGTTACTTAAATCACAAGGTACTGATGAATTAGTTGTTAAACGCTTTGGCTTAGATGTGCCAGAAGCTGACCTAACTGATTGGGAACAAGTGCTTTACAAAGAAGCTAACCCGTCAGGTGAAGTTGTTATTGGTATGGTAGGTAAATACACCGAATTACCTGATGCCTATAAATCAGTAAATGAAGCGTTAAAACATGCCGGTATTACTAACCAAGTTAAAGTTAGAATTCAATACATTGATTCACAAGATGTAGAGTCTAAAGGTGTAGAAGTTTTTAAAGACTTAGATGCTATTTTAGTACCAGGTGGTTTTGGCGAGCGTGGTGTTGAAGGTAAAATTTTAACCGCTCAATATGCACGTGAAAATAAAGTACCTTACTTAGGTATTTGTTTAGGTATGCAAGTAGCGTTGATTGAATATGCCCGTAACGTTGCTGGCTTAACTGATGCGCACAGTACTGAGTTTAATCCAGAAACATCGTCTCCAGTCGTTGGTTTAATCAACGAATGGTTAGATGAAGAAGGCAAAGTAGAATACCGCAATGCAGATTCTGATTTAGGTGGAACTATGCGTTTAGGTTCACAGTTGTGCCACATAGTGAAAGGTACCAAGACCTACGACGTATATGGTAGTGAAACAATTTATGAGAGACACCGCCATCGTTTTGAGGTAAACAATAACTACCGTGAACAATTAAGCCAAGCTGGTTTAGTGTTTTCGGGATTATCTACAGATAAAACGTTAGTTGAGGTGATAGAAAATCCAAATCACCCTTGGTTTATTGCTGGGCAGTTTCATCCTGAGTTTAATTCAACTCCTCGCGATGGTCACCCACTTTTTGCTGGCTTTGTGGCTGCCGCTTTTGAACACCAAAAGCAGCAATCAAGCTAAACCTAACTTATGAAAACCGTAGCTAATTGCTGCGGTTTTTTTTTATAATATTGAGTTTTAATACTTAATACTGTTAACAAAATTAATTTAATGTTTATAACCTGCCGTGTGCAGCTAGTAAGGAATAGGGAATATAATGTCGAATATTAATAAAATTATCGCTCGCGAAATCATGGATTCTCGTGGTAACCCAACAGTTGAGGTTGATGTTTTTCTTGAATCTGGTGCTTGGGGGCGAGCTGCAGCTCCTTCTGGCGCATCAACAGGCTCGCGTGAAGCATTAGAATTACGCGACGGCGATAAAGCACGCTATTTAGGTAAAGGCGTTTTAAAAGCCGTTGCCGCTGTTAATGTCAATATTTCGAATGCGCTTATCGGCCAAAGTGCTTTAGATCAAGCTAACATCGATCAAATCATGATTGATTTAGATGGTACAGAGAACAAAGAAACATTTGGTGCTAATGCTATTCTTGCTGTGTCATTAGCAAATGCAAAAGCTGCCGCAATGGAAAAGAAAATACAATTATTCGAACATATTGCTGACCTTAATGGTACGCCAGGCCAATACTCTTTGCCGTTACCTATGATGAATATCATTAACGGTGGTGAACATGCCGATAATAACGTAGATATTCAAGAGTTTATGGTACAACCTGTTGGCGCTAAAAGCTTTACAGAAGCACTACGTATGGGGGCAGAAATTTTCCATGCACTTAAAAAAGTATTATCTGCAAAAGGTTTAAACACGGCTGTTGGCGATGAAGGTGGTTTTGCTCCTGATTTAGCCTCTAATGCCGATGCATTAGCTGTAATAAAAGAAGCTGTAGCTGCAGCGGGTTACGAGTTAGGTAAAGATGTAACGTTAGCGATGGATTGTGCTGCTTCTGAATTTTACGATGCAGACAAAGGTATTTACGACCTTAAAGGTGAAGGCAAGCAATTTACCGCGAACGAATTCTCTGATTTCTTAGCAACACTTTGTGAAGAATATCCAATTGTTTCAATTGAAGATGGCTTAGATGAGTCAGATTGGGACGGTTTTGCTTACCAAACTAAATTATTAGGCGATAAAGTTCAAATCGTTGGTGATGATTTATTCGTCACTAATACTAAAATTTTAGCCCGTGGTATTGAGCAAGGTATTGGTAACTCAATCTTAATCAAGTTCAACCAAATTGGTACATTAACTGAAACGTTAGCCGCAATTAAAATGGCAAAAGATGCTGGCTTTACTGCGGTTATCTCTCACCGTTCAGGCGAAACTGAAGATGCAACGATTGCTGACTTAGCGGTAGGAACAGCAGCAGGTCAAATTAAGACAGGTTCACTTTGTCGTTCTGATCGTGTTTCTAAGTACAACCAATTACTTCGTATTGAAGAATCCCTTGGCGATAAAGCTGTATTTAATGGTCTATCAGAAGTTAAAGGCCAATAACGTTAAATTAATTGCGTGATGGCACTCTGACGGCGTCAGTTGTACTCACTGACACTTGTCAGCTCCGTGCAACTTCCTTGTCAGAGCACCATCACACGGCTAATTTAATCGTTATTATTTACTACTCATTGTTTTAAGTGAAAAAGTCAGCGAATTTGCTTGTTTTATTTATATTACAAGCTTGCGTGTGGACCAAATACTTCGTAATGAATGTTGTTTTCGCCTACGCCAAGTTTTAACAGTTGTTGTTTGGCAAATTGCATAAATGCGATAGGACCACATAAATAGAAGTTACCATTTTCAGTTGGCAAATCAACAGTTGATAAGTCCATCATTCCTTTATTAATATGAGGTTGTTGTTCAGTTTTGTTTTTATACCAAACCTTTTGCTGCCAGCTATTACTTTGTACTAATTCATGAGTACGCTTTGAAAAAGAGTGTTGCTCTGTGTCCTCACAAGCATGTAAAAAGTATACTTGATGGCTATGTTTTCTATCTGCTAATGTTTCTAGCATGCTTTGCATCGGTGTTATGCCAACACCGGCTGAAATTAGCACCGTAGGTGATTGTCTATCAATAAAGAAAAAATCCCCAGCGGGCGCGTAAAGCTTTACTTCGTCGCCAACATTAATTTCATCGTGTAAGTAATTTGATACCTTGCCCGGAACCCCTAACTGTTCTCGTTTTACAGAAATACGGTAGTTTTTACCATTAGGTTTATCTGACAACGAGTATTGACGAATTTCTTTATAATCATTGCCTGTTGGTTTAACTTCAAGCCCTAAATATTGGCCAGGTATAAAATCGATCACTGGTCCTTGATCTATAGGAGCAAAAGTAAAACTTTTAACTAAAGCTGATTCGCTAACAGCCTCAATAACTTTAAATGTTCTTGCCCCTTGCCAGCCGCCAATAGCTAGTGAGCGTTGTTGGTATAATTCGTCTTCACGGTTAATAAAAATACCCGCTAAAAATTGATAAGCACTAGTCCAGGCAGACTCAACTTCAGGTGTAAATGCTGCTGTTGCCAATTCACGCAGTGTTTCAATTAAATGATGTCCAACTATGGCGTAATGATCTGGCTGAATATTAAAGCTTGTGTGTTTTTGCGCAATACGTTCAACAGCTGAGGTTAATGCACTTAAGTTTTCAATGTTTTTTGCATAAGCCGCTATTGCTTCAAATAACGCTACTTGTTGTCTGCCTGTTTTTTGATTCGACATATTAAAAATATCTTGTAACTCTGGATTATGAGAGAACAAGCGTTGGTAGAAATGTGAGGTTAGTGCCGGGCCAGCATTTTCTAATAGTGGAATCGTACTTTTAATTATGTCGATGTGTTTGTCGGTTAGCATTTTTTTTCCTAAGTAGGTATGTAGATGTAAAATTCTTATATAAAAACCACAAGGTTATTAAAGGGCTTCTCTGTAGGTAAATTTATTTCTCAACGAGTTAAGCTAAAAGTTCTTGTTACCAAAACCGTGTAAAGCCACACAGCGCAGAACGTAGCCAAGCTTTAATGCACCAGCAAAAATAATGGTCGAGATATGCGCAAAAACTTGTGTTGGAATGGCAAAGTAGTTATCAAATACAAAAGTCACTGTGATACTCAAAGCAATAACAATGAAAGAAAACAGCATCATGGTATTGCCTAGAGTTAAACATTTTTGAAAGTTGAGTGCGTGCTTAACTTCAGGTAAATGTTTAGCAATTGAGAATTGTGCGTACATCATTAACTCCTTTGTTACTGTTTAATAAAACAATAAATAACGTGATTACTTGCACAGATTTATGCAGCTACAAGTTATATGGCAAATTAAATGCCATATTTTTATTTACTTTAATATCAAGGTTTTATTTTTATTATTTACTTTGTGTAGTCAAATGGACTCCTTGTGTTTGTAGTCTTAATGACTCTTGTGTGTTATTTTGTTTTTGTGTCTATTGAGGAGTTCGTTCATGAACCAAATATCATCAACCGCTATTATTGAGCTAGCACTAGATTTAGCCAGTAGCCTTAACAGTAAGGATCGATTTGATCGCTTGCTTGATACCGTAAGAAAAACCATTACTTGTGATGCTGTTGCTTTATTATCGTTTCATGGCGATATACTCACTCCAATAGCAATACAGGGACTGAGCAGAGACACTATTGGGCGACGTTTTTTGCTTACTGAGCATCCTAGGTTTGATGTTATTTGCCAATCTAAGCAACCTATTCGCTTTGCTACAGACTCACCTTTACCTGACCCTTACGATGGGTTACTTATTGATAGAGAAGATGATTTACCCGTGCACTCATGTATGGGGTTACCGCTATATTACGATGATAAGTTGTTAGGGGTGTTAACCATAGATAGCTTAACGCCTTATGAATTTGATAACATTTCCGAACGAACATTAGTCGTGATATCTGCAATAGCTGCAGCTACATTAAATACCGCATTTTTAATTGAACAATTAGAAACTCGTGCAGACCACTCTCAAAATGTTGTGGCGGAGCTAACTGAAGAAGCTTGGAAGCGTGATGGTGGTGAATTAATTGGCGAGAGTATGGTTATGCAAAAGCTTAAAGAAGAATTAGTTATCGTGGCCAATTCCGAATTTAATATTCTAATTTATGGCGAAACAGGGGTAGGTAAAGAATTAGTTGCTCGTACTTTACATCATAAATCACCCCGACAGCATGGGCCTATGGTTTATGTTAACTGCGCCGCACTTCCTGACAATTTAATTGAAAGTGAATTGTTCGGCCATGTTAAGGGAGCTTTTACAGGAGCTGAAAAGAAACGTGCAGGTAAGTTTGCATTAGCGAACGGTGGTACTTTGTTTTTAGATGAAATTGGTGAGCTATCTTTAGCGGCTCAAAGTAAAATTTTACGTGCTATTCAAAGTAATGAAATACAGCCAGTTGGTCAAGACAAAGTAGAGCAAGTCAATGTTCGTATAATTGCGGCAACCAATAGAGATTTAAAAGAAGAAGCTCAAAGCGGTTGTTTTCGTTTAGATCTTTATCACAGACTAAGTGTTTATCCTATCAAAGTGCCCAGTCTTGAAGATCGTTTAGGTGACATTCAAATATTAAGTGGTTATTTTGTTGAAAAAACAAAGCGTAAACTCGGCGTTGCACAGTTAAAAATAACACCTGAAGCGATCAGCTATCTTGAGCAATATAATTGGCCTGGTAATGTGCGAGAATTAGAACATGTTGTGAGTCGCTCTGCATTGAAAGCCCGTGCACGACAAGAAGGTAAAAAGATAATATCAATTGAAAAACAAGATTGTGGTAGGTTGCTAAATCTTCAATGTACAGCTGCAAAAGCAGATAATATAGTAATTAATACCAATGCAGACATTACCTTATCTCAAACAACTATTAACCTCAGAGATGAAACTGAGCAGTTTCAACGACAAGTTATTAAACAGGTGTTAATACAAGAAAATGGTAATTGGGCAGCTACAGCAAGAAGGCTATCTGTTGATCGTGCTAATTTAAATCGCATTGCTAAAAGACTCGATATTAAAGTCATTAAAAGTATCTATTAGCTCAATGTTTAGAAGTGAAGTGATAGATTTTTTAATACCTTGTTATTCTCTGAAATTCTAACTATATTGCTGTTATGTATAAATTTTATATTTATTAACCTTGCACTAGTAATATTAAAAATAGTGTACTTAAAAGTATCAAGCTAATAACGGTAAACGGTTTAAGATATAAATAACCTAAACAAGGTTAATAAGGCCGTTTGGCTAAACCCAATACTGTTATATTTTAGATATAAAAACTTATGCACTTATAACTTATGCATTTATAACTTAAAAGGTTAAAACATATGGTTAAGATGTTTAATTTTTGAATACCAAAACTATTTTCAATTGGAATTTATTAATATTAAATTATAAGTCGCATAGCTTTTAGTGAGTAATGTATGAAAAATCTAACCCATATTTTTGTATTTCTAATATCTTGCCTGATATGGACAGCCCAAGCTGAAGATAAAAGGTTATTTGTTTATCTCGATGCAGATCTTTCTAACCATAAAGAGTCCTCACAAGCGATTCAACAAGGTATTGAAGTTGCTTTTAGTGAAATTAATAACGAAATTGACGGCTTTAAAATCGGATTTAAATATTTAGATCATCGCGGTAATGTAATTAGAAGCAAACGTAATTATCAGAAGTTTATTAATGACCCTAGTGCATTAGTTGTATATTCAGGTATTCACTCTCCCCCTTTAATTAAAAACCGAAAGTTCATTAATGAGAATAAAGCTTTAACACTTATTCCCTGGGCTGCAGCAGGTTATATTACACGCTATCCATCTTCAGAAAACTGGATGTTTAGGTTATCAATTGATGATAGTCGGGCAGGCTCAGTTATTATTGATTATGCCATTACTGAACAACAATGCAAAAAACCACACTTGTTACTTGAAAAAACACCTTGGGGTGACGCTAATTTAACAACAATGTCTGAAGCGTTAAAAAACCATGGAATTGACCAACATGATACTACACGTTTTAGTTGGAGCCTAAAATCAAAAGGTGCTGCAATGGTTGTTGATGATATTATTCGTGCTAAAAGCGACTGTATTGTTCTTGTAGGTAATGCGGTTGAAGGCGCTGTGATAGTTAATGAAGTACTTAATCTTCCCACAGAACAGCGTTTACCCATTGTTAGCCACTGGGGACTTACTAGTGGTAATTTTCATGAAATTATTACGGCTGAAAAACGAAAAAAACTTGAATTAAACTTTATCCAGTCTTGTTTTTCTTTTACAAACCCACAACAAAGCCCGTTTTCTAATGAAGTTTTTTCGAAATTAATCGCCCATTCTAGAGGGGAAATAACTAAACCAGAAGATTTAAAGTCAGCGGTTGGGTTTATTCATGCTTACGACCTTACTAAGTTATTAATTCAGGCGATAAAACAAACTGAGCTTACCGGAAATATGGCTATTGACAGGAATAACATTCGACTAGCTCTTGAGAATATCGATAAACCTATTCAAGGTTTAATTAAAAATTATATCAAGCCTTTTTCACAATTTAATCAGCATACCAATACGAATGCACATGAAGCATTAGACCCCGACTCTTATTGCATGGCTTCGTTTGGTAAAAACAATGAAGTTTTAATTTCACAATAGTAACTTATGACATTAGCATTTATAAAAAACTATTCTGATGAAAATTCAACCTTTAAAAACTTTGCGATTTTTTCTGTTAGCCTGTTTTTATTAATTATGTTTGTAAGTGCATTTTTTGTAGTGCCTAAGTTTAATAGCATATTAGATAATCAGCATGTTAAAGATCTGCAAAATGAGCTTGCTTTAGAGGCTGAATTATTTAATCGATTTGTTGTTAGTCAACAATCTATAGTACAAGATTTAGCAGCATACCCGATGTTAGCTGGGGCTGTAATGCTAGGAGATATAAACGATATTTCAATAACTGAGCTATTTGAGAATTCTGTTATTGGAGGTGAAAAAAGCCGGTTAGTATTACAAGATATTACTGGCGCTATTGTTATTGAAACAGACAATAAACTTTATGGTAACTATTCTAGTGAACAACCGTGGATTGAGCATATATTACAAGGTGATATTGCCTATCATTTTCAGTTGTTACGTCAAAATAATGATGCTTTAACCTTTAAAGTTTCGGTGCCTGTTTTCTACAACGGTTATATTGAAGGGATATTAAGCAGCGAAATAACCATAGCGCTAGAAGATATATTTGTAACACAAAAGTACAAGGAAAATGTAGCATTTAGGCTCACCCAAGGCATTGTTAAAATTAGTACCAGTACCGAGCACATTGAAATTCCTCGTGAAAATTCATTAACCTTACCCGATACAGATATTGTATTTACTTATATTTCTGACGATAGCTTAATTTACGATGGCAAACGTGAGTTACAAAACACCATTCTATTAATTTTATTGATTAGTTTTACCTTGGCATTTTTATTATTTGCGGGGCTAAATTACAGAGGTTTAATTCGAAGTAAAACTAATGAAAAGGTTAAATTAGCTACATGGAAAACTTACAGCATTCCAATTTTTGTCGGTATTATTGGCGTTGCTGCAAGTATTTCTGCTTTCATGATCGAGTCAAATATAAGTAAATCTATTACTGAAAAGGAACTCATTTACGAAAGTAAAGAAAAAGTAAAAGCTATTAGTAAAAATATTGATTTGAATTTGCAAATTTTGGATGCGGTTAAAGCACTTTATAACGCCTCAAATTATGTTAGTCGTCAGGAATTTAACGCATTTGTTACACCATTACTGAGCAATTATAAGAATATAAAAGCGATAGAGTGGGTGCCGTATATTACCCATGAGCAACGATTTATTTATGAGCAGAGTGCCAGAGTTGATGGGCTTGTTGATTTTACGCTTACAGAAATAGACGCGTCTGGCAATATGGTATTAGCGAACGAACGCGACAGTTATTTACCTGTTTATTACGTTGAGCCTCTTGAGGGCAATGAAAGAGCTTTAGGCTTAGATAATAGCGCTAATAAATTACGATTAAATACTATTGATCAATCGATCAATAGTGGAGATAAAATTGCCACTGGAAAAATAAACTTGGTACAAGCTACTAAAGATTCTGCAGACATACTTGTTTTTAATGCTGTGTTTGATCAAAACCTAGTGGATGGAAAATTTAATTCTGCATCGAACTTTATTGGACTTGCTGTTTTGGTGTTAAATATAGGGGATATTGTTGCAGACAGTGCAATTGAAAATGAAAGTAGTTTATCTTTGTATGTTGAAGATATTACCGAGGTTAATAACATAGAGCGTTTATACGGCTCTCTAGCAAGTAATAGCTGGTTTTCTCGTAGTGAAGTTATAAAGGTTGCCGGTAGAAGTTGGCATATTGAAACCCATGCTAATACATCAAAATCGCCACTGATGTTTTCAGCTTGGCTTATACTTATTACCGGTTTAGCTTTTACAGCGTTAATAACCTTTAGTATTGCGCACCTTATTCGTCGACGTGAAGTCGTAGAGCAACTGGTCGTTAGCCGAACAGTTAGTTTGATAGAAAGCGAGGAGCAGCACCGCGCAGTAGTTGAAAACGCAGTAGATGGATTGTTAACAGTTGATGAGTTTGGCACGATTGAGAAATATAACCCTGCAGCGGAGCGTATTTTTGGTTACACCGCGGATGAAATTATTGGCGAAAACTTAAAAATACTTTTACCAGCAAAAGCTCATAAAGATCAAGATGCTTACCTTGAAGATTACCGAAATATAGGTATTAAAAAGAATGTGGGCATCGAGCGTAAACTAAGTGGCAGGCGCAAAGATGGTACTATTTTCCCAGTAGAGTTATCTATAAGTGAGATGGTTATTGGCAAGGAAAAAAAACTTTCAGGCATAGTAAGAGATGTTACTGAACGTGTTAAGCTCGAACAAGAACGAGAAAAGTTTATAGAAAAGCTAACAGATTCAAATGAAGAGTTAGCGAGGTTCGCCTATGTATGCTCACATGATTTACAAGAACCGCTAAGAATGGTGCGCAGTTTTTCTGAACTGTTACAAGATCATTTAGTAGAAGATCTTAAGGATGATGCTAAAGGACAAAAATATTTTAACTTTGTTATTGATGGAGCTGCGCGCGCGCAATTATTAATCACAGATATTTTATCTTATTCTAGTATTAATAGTGATACTAAAATGAATGAGTCTGTTGATTTAGTCGAGATCTTTACGGTAATTAATAATGACTTGCTTGGTAAATTGCCAGGAAACAAAGGCGAGATCACTGCCGATACCTTACCTACTATACAAGGCAATAGAACACAGTTATTCCAACTATTTCAAAATTTATTGAGTAATGGCTTAAAATATCAAAAAGCAGATGGAATGCCTCATGTACACATAAGTGTTGAAAATAACGAGAAATACTGGTTGTTTTCATTTAAAGATAATGGCATCGGTATGCAAGAAAGACATTTAGAGCGAATATTTGAGGTTTTTCAGCGTTTACATGGTAAAAAACAATATGCTGGTACTGGGGTTGGTCTTGCGATATGTAAAAAAGTAGTAGAGCGTCATGGTGGTGAAATTTGGGTTGAATCAGAAGTTAATGTAGGCTCAACTTTTTTTGTTAAATTATTAAAGGCAACGGATATAGAGGAAACATAATGAAAAAGGAAGTTCGAATTGCTGAAATCTTACTTGTTGAAGACAATGAAGGTGATATAGAACTAACGAGAGAAGCATTTAGCGATGCAGTATTTCAACATAACCTACATATTGCTGAAGATGGTGATATAGCATTAGATTACTTATACAAGCGCAATGGTTATGAGGCCGCTGTTGTACCAGATATAATTATATTAGATTTAAATTTACCAAGCACCGACGGCAAAGAGGTGTTAGAAATAATTAAATTTGATCCTTTGTTGAAAAGAATCCCTGTTATTGTTTTAACTAGTTCAGAAGCAGACAAAGATATTGCTGAAAGTTACGATTTACACGCCAATTGCTATATTGTGAAACCTGTAAATGTAGGTGAATTTATGGAGGTAGTTCAAGGTGTTGAACATTTTTGGAACGATATCGTTTGCTTACCTTCTATTGAAACTTAGAAACAACAAGGATGAAATATGAGCGCAAAGTTAGAGTCAGAGTTGGCAAAAGCTAATCAAGAATTAGCTTTGCTAAAGGCAGAATATGAAGAGTTTGTATATATTATTTCACATGATCTTAGTGCGCCTTTGAGGCAAGTACAAAGTTTTAGTGAAATTATTGCAAATACACATAATGGTAACTTTGATGATAAAACTAAACGTCATTTTGGGCTAATTATACGTGGCGCAACTCAAGCCTCGCAGATGTTAAAGGCAATGAGTTATTATTCTCGATTAAACACCAGAGCAAAACCTTTTGCATTATTCGATTGTAATATGAGTATAGCAAAAGCTTTGGATAACTTGTCATCATTAATAAGTGACTCAGGAGCATCTATTACTCTTGATGACTTCCCAGAAATTATTGGAGATGAAGAGCAAATTACCATTTTATTTCAGCAATTAATTCATAACGCGCTCACTTACCAAAAAGCAGGAACTAAGCCTATTATTTCAATTAGTTTTACTAATAATGTTGACGCTTGGCAATTTAGCATTAAAGATAACGGTATTGGTGTACCAGAGAATTTAAGAGAAAAAATATTTAAAGTATTAAGAAGAGGGGTTTCCGATAAAAAGTATCCCGGATTAGGTATGGGCTTAGCATACGCGAGTAAAATATTACAAAGGCATCGTGGTAGCATCAACCTTGTAAACAGTGTTGAAGGAGCCATTTTCACTTTCAAAATAGCTAAGGAGTTACCTTATGGGTGAAGCAATAAATATTTTATACGTTGAAGATAACGAAGGTGATGTTGAGTTAATGAGAATGTCAATTGAGCGGTACTTCCCTTCATTAAATGTTGTTTTAGATGTTGCTGAGACCGTAGATGAAGCAAAAGAAATATTTGATGACAATAAGCATGTTATCGCAGTGATTGATTGGAATTTACCTGATGGCGAAGGGGGGGATGTATTGCAATTTATTCGAGAAGTTAATGCAGACTTGCCTGTTGTTATGTTAAGTGGTGTTATTAGCGAAACTAGTATAGCTGAAACCGAGAAATATGAACCAGTCGTCTGTATTGAAAAAGGGCATGATAAAAAAGTTATTGCTCAACTAGAGCTGTATTTTTCTTCCTCTGCTTTTATTTAGTGATAACTGCTATCTGTTGAACTTTAAAGTTTGGCATTTGTTAAAATACATTTTGACAAAAGGCCTAAGCAAATTAATGATTAGGCCTATAATCCTTAGTGAATACTGGACGTTAAGCGGCGGTTTTTTCTTTTGGTAATATTAAGTTTAATCCAATGGCAACTAACGCACACAAACTAATACCTTGAATGCTAAATCCGCCTAAATTTAATGCCATTCCACCAATACCAAAAACCAACACTACGGCAAAAATAATGAAGTTTCTAGGTTGATCAAAGTCTACTTTTGCTTTCACTAAACTACCTAAGCCGACACTGGCAATTAAACCAAATAGCAACATCATAATACCGCCCATTACGGCACCTGGAATGGTGTGTAATAAAGCGCCGAGCTTGCCAACAAAAGCCATAATAATTGCCGTACAAGCAGCCCAGGTCATAATTCTAGGGTTAAACGCTTTGGTTAGCATTACAGCACCAGTAACTTCTGAATATGTCGTATTAGGTGGGCCACCTAACATTGAAGCGGCGGATGTTGCGATACCATCACCGAAAAGTGTTCGGTGTAGTCCTGGTTTTTTAATGTAGTCTTTACCAGTTGCTGAGCCAATAGCTAAAATATCCCCAATGTGTTCAATAGCAGGGGCAATTGCAATGGGTAACATATAGATAATGGCCTGCCAGTTAAATTCTGGTGCGCTAAATTTAGGCACAGCAAACCATGCGGCATTTTGTACGGGAGTAAAATCAATAATGCCATGATATAGCGATAATAAATAACCGACAGTAATACCTGATAAAATCGGCATTAAACGCATAAAACCTTTACTAAATGCTGAAACTAAAAGGGTAGTTAAAAGCGCAGGCAGTGAAATACTTAATGCTACCGACTGAGATATAAGCTCTGCAGAGCCGTCACCTGTTCGACCCAAAGCCATATGAACAGCAACTGGTGCTAGTGATAAACCAATAACCATAATAATGGGGCCAGTAACAATGGGCGGCAAATATTTACTGATAAAACCTACACCACGCGCTTTGATTAAACCACTGAAGCACATGTACACGCCGCCTACCACAGCAAGAGCGCCCATAGTTGCCGGAATTCCCCAAGTTTGTGTGCTGTACATAATAGGAGCAATAAAAACAAACGAAGAGGCTAAAAAAACCGGTACTTTACCTTTGGTGACTAATTGAAATAATAAGGTACCAATACCGGCAGTGCATAAAGCAACATTAGGATCTAAGCCGGTGAGCAATGGCATTAACACTAGCGCGCCAAAAGCAACAAACAACATTTGAGTGCCAGTAATTATTTCTTTAAAGAGAGATTGTTGTTGAAGATTTTCTATTTGGCTATTTTCTGTGGTCATATATTGCTCTTTAAAACTGCCAGCAGACTGACAGTTTAATCAGGTTAAACCATTTTATGGCGAAAGTTATATTAACTATCGATAATTAGCACTATTTAGTGCCGAAAATTTTATCCCCAGCATCACCTAAACCCGGCAATATATAACCAGCGTCATCTAAGCAGTCGTCTACAGAAGCTGTATATAATTCAACGTCAGGATGCGCTTTTTCTAGGGCAGCAACACCTTCTGGTGCGGCAACTAAAACAAGCGCTTTAATATTAGTTGAACCACGCTCTTTAAGAAGATCTATCGTAGCGACCATAGAGCCACCCGTAGCCAGCATTGGATCGATAACTAAGGCTAAACGTTCTTCAATTTGACCAGCAAGCTTTTCAAAATAAAATACAGGCTCTAATGTTTCTTCATTTCGGTACATGCCAACAACAGAGATTCTAGCACTAGGAATAAGCTCTAAAACCCCATCCATCATACCTAAGCCAGCACGTAAAATTGGTACAACCGTTACTTTTTTACCTTTAATTTGTTCTACTTGAATTTCACCATTCCAACTATTAATTGTTGTTGTTTCTACTTCCATATTTTTCGTGGCTTCATAGGTTAATAAACAGCCCACTTCAGAAGCAAGTTCACGAAAACGCTTCGTGCTGATATCGGCTTCACGCATTAAGCCAAGCTTGTGTTTAATTAGGGGATGTTTTACTTCGATTACGCTCATTATTTGCTCCAGAAGCTTGATGAAAATATTTTTTCGATATTATACCCAAACAACCTAAAAATGCTTGCTTGAGAGGTGATAATTTTTTGTTTTATTGTTAACGATTAAATCTTATGTATAACTTGGGTATTTAAACACTAATAAATCAGTTTATTTTATCTAATTAGCACTAATTTTACCAAAACTTAACATTGTTTAAATGCTTCCTTTAAACGCATAGTATAATCAAGGTTTTGTTATGTTCGGCCATTAGAAACACACAAAATGATGTTTTAAAGCTAGCTGTTGAACAGTGAATAGCAAAAACTTGATGTGCTATTTTATCTTTACACAACAATCGAGTATGCTTAAATTATCAGCATCTCTTAAAGTAGTAATTAAATTCATGGTGACTCAATCATTATTATGGCAATCGCAACAACAGTCTTCAGACTTTGCTGAGCTTTGTAATGCCCTATATGAACGAGAACTAACCGCTTTAGCTCGAGATGAAAACGTAATACTCACCAGTTTGCAAAACCGCATAAAAAGCTTGCCTCATTATGTAAAACGCACCGCTTTTGCGCTACTTAATGCGCAAACACCTCTCGAATTAGATATTCAAAATGCGAGTTGGTCGGCTAAGCAAGGCAATGCTCATCCATCAATAAGTCAACTCTCAGATGATGATGAAAATGTTATGACGTGGTATCGAAACCCATCTTTGGTGCTTGGTTTAGTCGTGCCAATAGGGCTTAATAGCCATATTGTACTGGACAGCATTGACAGAATAGATCGAGAAAAACAACGTATTCGCACTAATGTGTATGGCTGGTTTTACTTAACTACTAATTTCTCTGATAACCATGAACATAGCGAACCACTGAAAAATGGCGTTAATTTACTTAAACCGACGAAAAAAATTATGACAGCAGCTTGCGCAGGGCATTGCTGGCAAAATAATCGTAAGTCTCAACCTATCATGCCATCATTACGGGAATTACTACTTTCTTGTACAATTAATTGGCGTAATTTCAAACAACCTAGGGTAAATTAGACTAACAATGGGTTTTAAATCTCGTTGGGTGTTTACAGCAGACGGTACGCATTTATAATAGCGTATTAATAACCTTCTTTAATTTCAACTTTAGATATTTTATGCGGCTTATCACGGCAGTTTTACTACTTTTTCTCATACTTTTACAATACCGACTTTGGTTTGGTAAAAATAGTGTGCCTGATTATTTAGCTTTAGAAGACGAGGTTAGTCGACAAGTTGTAAACAACAATAAGCTTAAACAAAGAAATAAATTACTGTATGCCGATACCGACGATTTAAAATCCGGTACTGAAGCCATTGAAGAACGAGCTCGACATGAACTAGGTATGATCAAACAAGGTGAAACTTTTTTTCGTGTGATACCTAATGATGATGCCGATGAAAAGGAACGATTGCGATAATGAGCGATTCAATAGGGCATTTTACCGTAGTTGTGCCCGCAGCAGGCGTTGGTAAACGCATGCTTTCAACCTGCCCAAAACAATATTTAACTATTGAAAATATCACCATTTTAGAGCATACCGTTCAGCGTTTACTGAGCCATCCAGCTATTGCTCACATTATTATTGCCTTAGGTGAAGATGACGAATATTTTTCGAATACTGCATTATCAAACAACCCTAATGTTACTAAAGTTGTTGGCGGTAAAGAACGTGTAGACTCAGTTCTTGCAGGGCTAAAACAATTAAATGCAATAAAAGAGCCTTGGGTTTTGGTTCATGATGCAGCAAGACCTTGCGTACGACATAGTGATTTAACTCAATTGATAACTTATTGTCTTGAAAATGATCATGGCGGTCTTCTAGCTTCACCAGTGCGTGACACCATGAAACAGGCAAATGATAAACAACGAGTAGCATCAACATTAGATCGCAGCCAAATGTGGCATGCGCTAACACCTCAAATGTATAAAACTGTTGAATTAAACTCAGCGATAACTTCAGTACTAGCTAAAGGTATTGATATCACCGATGAATCTTCAGCGATGGAAGCGCTAAGTTATGATAGCGGCTTAGTGAAGGGAAGTAGTGATAATATAAAAATAACTCAGCCAGAAGATTTACTTTTAGCCGAATTCATACTAAATCAACAAAAAAATAACTTAGCTGCAGAGGCAATATGCGAATAGGACATGGTTTCGACGTTCATAAGTTTGGTGGTGCAGGGCCGATAGTTTTAGGTGGTATTGAGATCCCTTTCGAGTATGGCTTTATCGCACACTCTGATGGTGATGTTGCTATACATGCATTATGTGATGCCATTTTAGGTGCATTATGTTTGGCTGACATAGGTAACCACTTTCCCGATACTGACGGTGAATATGAAAATATTTCTAGCCGAATTTTATTACGCCATGTCGTTGGTTTAATGCAAGAAAGAGGTTTTTGCTTGGGTAATGCCGATATTACCGTGTGTGCTCAAGCGCCTAAAATGGCACCGCATCTTCTCGCCATGCGTGAATGTTTAGCACAAGATTTACAAGCAGATATAGACCAAATAAATGTCAAAGCAACAACAACTGAAAAACTAGGTTATGTTGGTCGAAAAGAAGGCGTATCAGTACATGCAGTAGTGCTATTGATGAAAGACAGCAATGACAATAAAATAAAATCGCCAATTAAAGCCGCGGTTAATCATGATGCTGAAGTACACAAGCATAGTGCAGCATCTTTAACTGATCAAAGCATATCTGCTTTGCCTGAATTTGCATATTTATATGGTAAACCTAAATCTACCGGTTTATTAAGACAACACAGGTCAGATTTTAAAGTATTTGAAAAAATACCTTTCAAACCCTGTGGTGAAGGTGAACACCTTTATATTCATATTCGAAAAACCGGTGCCAATACCGCTTTTGTTGCTAAGCAATTAGCACAGTATTTTTCCGTTAAAGAGTCGTTAGTTTCTTATGCTGGTTTAAAAGATCGCTTTGCGGTAACTGAACAATGGTTCGGGGTGCATTTGCCGGGCAAACAAAACTATGACTTAAGTGATTTAAGCATTGAAGGTGTTGAGGTTTTATCATTTAAACGTCATAACAAAAAATTGCGTATTGGTGGCTTAGACGGCAATCGCTTTGAAATCACTTTACGTGATGTAACCGATATTGATGAACTCGTTAGGCGTTGGCATGTTGTAAGTAACTTTGGTGTGCCTAATTACTTTGGCGAGCAACGTTTTGGTATTAGTGGCGGTAATATTGAAAAAGCTATTGGGTTATTCTCTGGCCAAAAAGTTAAAGACAAGAAAAAGCGTGGTATGTATTTATCTGCGGCACGTTCGTTAATTTTTAATCAAATGCTAAGTCAACGTATTGAGCAACAAATATTCGACAACATAATCAATGGCGATGTTTTAATGTTAGCGGGCACGCAATCGGTATTTTTAGCCGATGTTAGTGACGAAAGTTTAACAACGCGTCTTAATGAACATGATATTGATATTACCGCGCCAATGTGGGGCGCAGGTGAGTTAATGACAACCGACGAAGCCCGTACTTTTGAACAAAGTATTGCCGATTTACAACCAACACTTTGCGAGGGCTTACCTCGCTTTGGTTTAAAACAAGAACGTCGTAGAATTCGTCTCAATATTAAAGAAACCGATATTACAGTAGATAACGATATAGTTACGTTGTCATTTTTCTTGCCTGCTGGCGCTTATGCCACCACCATCATGCGAGAGCTCATTGATTATACCGACCTTACAGAGCGTGTAGATATAAACATGAATAGAAACTCAACGGCGATCACTCAGGCTGAGCTTAATATTTCAGCCGATAACACGGAGTTGAAAAACTGAACATGAGAATATTATTAAGTAATGATGACGGTGTTCATGCCGACGGAATTAAAGTTTTATATGATGAGCTTGTAAAATATTTTGATGTTACGGTTGTTGCTCCCGATAGAAACTGTAGCGGCGCTAGCAATTCATTAACTTTATTAAATCCCTTGCGTGCCCAAACATTAGAAAATGGCTTTATTTCTGTCAATGGCACGCCTACAGATGCCGTGCATTTAGGGGCCGCTCAACTAATGCAGCCTCAACCAGATTTAGTTGTGGCGGGTATTAACCATGGTGCTAACTTAGGTGATGATACTATCTATTCAGGTACGGTTGCTGCGGCAACTGAAGGGCGTCATTTAGGTATGCCTGCAATAGCGGTTTCATTAGTATCCTCTAATCCTAAGCACTTTCAAACGGCAGCGGTGGTTACAGCAAAATTTATTGAACGCTTGAAGCTTCACCCACTGCCGAGCGATCAAATTATTAACATTAATGTACCTGATATATCGCTTAAAGAACTCAAAGGTATACAAGTAACTCGGCTAGGCAACCGTCATAAAGCAGAAACGATGAAAAAGGTGAAAGATCCTTGGCAACGTGATATTTACTGGTACGGCCCATTAGGACAAGAGCTTGATGCCGGTACAGGTACTGATTTTTATGCTGTAGCTAATGGCTATGCCTCAATTACCCCGTTAACAATAGATATGACCGCTTATAAAAGCTTGGCAAAAATGACTGAATGGATTAATGAACTTTCAATATGAGACAAAGTAATATCAATACCAGAGTAAGCAGTAATATCAGTGGTAAATCGGGTCGTAGTGGTGAATTACTGGCTCAAAAATTACTGGTTGAGGGCATCAAAAATCAACAAGTATTAAGAGCGATAGCAAGTTCTCCTCGACATATATTTGTACCCGAAATTTTAGCGCATAAAGCTTATGACAATACGGCGTTGCCCATTGGACAAGGTCAAACTATTTCACAACCTTATATTGTGGCAAAAATGTCAGAATTGTTACTTGCTGATGGCGTGCCTGACAGTATTCTAGAAATAGGCACGGGTTCTGGCTACCAAACCTCAATATTGGCGCAATTAACCCCTAAAGTGTTTTCCGTTGAGCGTATTAAGTCACTGCAATGGCAAGCAAAACGTCGTTTACGTTCGATGGATCTACATAATGTTTCAATGAAGCATGGCGATGGTTGGCAAGGTTGGCAAAGCAAAGCACCTTTTCAAGCAATCATTGTAACGGCTGCTCCAACTAAAGTGCCCCAAGCATTATTAGAGCAACTTGCCGATGGTGGACGTTTAATTATTCCTGTTGGTGAACAAAGCCAAGTGTTAAAATTAATTACCCGTCAAGGTGATGAATTTAACGAGCAGCAAATTGAAGCTGTCCGTTTTGTTCCTTTAGTACCTGGCGCGTTAGGATAGTTTGTGAAAATATTTTCTGCATTATACGAATGGACACTTAAATGGGCTGAGCATCAATTTGCTCCAAGAATCTTAGCGGCTTTAAGCTTTGCTGAGTCAGTTTTTTTTCCGATCCCTCCCGATGTATTACTAGCGCCTATGGTAATGGCGCAACGCGAAAAAGCTTGGCGTTTTGCAACCATTACCACTATTGCCTCAGTGCTGGGTGGTATAGTTGGCTATGGCTTAGGCTACTTAATGTTTGAACCTTGGATACAACCACTGATAACTGAATTTGGTTATCAAGCGCGATTCGATAAAGCTATGTTATGGTTTAGTGAGTGGGGAGTTTGGGTGGTGTTTATTGCCGGTTTCTCTCCAATCCCTTATAAATTATTCACCGTAAGTGCGGGTTTTTTAAGTATGGCGTTTTTACCATTTCTAATTGCCTCCGCAGTTGGTCGTGGCATGCGATTTTTTATGGTAGCCGGCATTATTCGTTGGGGCGGTGCCGCGATGGAGAAAAAACTGAAACAGTGGGTTGATGTTTTAGGTTGGCTGGTTGTTATTGCCATTGTTGTTGCTTATGTCGCAACACGCTAAAAGGTAACTTTATCATTATGACGAAATGGATGCAGGGTCACTCAATTAGCACTAATCATATATTGGTACTAATGCTGCTAATAGCCATTAATGGCTGTTCTACGCGTAGCAAACCTGCTCCTGTTGTTGATGTTCAAGGTTCGCTTCCTTTAAGCCAAAGATTGAAAAATAGCGTCACAGGAAGTGAATATATAGTCAAAAAAGGTGAAACGCTATATTCAATAGCATGGCGAGCAGATGTCGATATTCGTACCTTAGCGGCTATCAATAATATTAAAGCACCCTACAATATTTACCCGCAGCAAAAACTGCTTTTAGTTAAAAAAGCGAGTAAACCTAGCGCTAATAACACTAACAGTAAAAGCCGCACATCATCAAAACAAAAAGTTATAAAAAAACCTATTGCGCAGAAGAAAAAGCAAGCGTATGGTGGAAGTGTAGCTGAACGAAAAGTAAGCAACAATGATCAGCAACAAACCACTGTCTTTTCACAAAAAATACGTAATTGGCGGTGGCCTGCTAAAGGAAAGGTTATTCGTAATTTTTCCACAGCAAAACAAGGAAATAAAGGAATCGACATTGCGGGGCGTCGCGGTGATTCGGTAAAAGCAACAGCAGACGGCAAAGTAGTTTATGCCGGTGGTGCCTTGCAAGGGTACGGTCAATTAATCATAGTTAAACATAACGAAGATTACCTCAGTGCTTATGCACATAATGATCGCATTCTAGTGAAAGAGCAGCAGGTTGTAAAAGCCGGTCAAGTGATTGCTAAAATGGGTGATACAGACGCTGAAAGAGTCATGCTTCATTTTGAGGTTCGCTTTCGCGGAAAATCAGTTAATCCTATGAAGTATTTGCCGAAATAATAATAAAAATTTATAAAAATAAATTGGAGCCAATGTGAGTAATTAGTCAGTAAATTTAGCTTAAGCTAAAAAGGGAGATATAACATGGGTATAAAGAAAGAACCAACATGTTCTGATGTTGCCGTTAAGGAAAAGTTAACCAGCACTACGGTGGAAGCACCTGAAGAAACTTCTTCTAGTCTGGATGCAACACAAATATATTTAAGTGAAATAGGATTTTCACCCCTACTAACCGCCGAAGAAGAAGTCTATTTTTCTCGCCTCGCCCTAAAAGGAGATGAACGTTCACGTAAACGTATGATTGAAAGTAATCTCCGTTTAGTTGTAAAAATTTCTCGCCGTTATAATAATCGTGGTTTACCCCTGTTAGATCTTATAGAAGAAGGTAATTTAGGGTTAATTCGCGCAGTTGAAAAGTTTGATCCAGAACGTGGATTTAGGTTTTCTACTTATGCTACTTGGTGGATTCGTCAAACCATTGAGCGCGCCATTATGAATCAAACCCGCACCATACGCTTACCTATTCATGTGGTTAAAGAACTTAATATTTATTTACGCACTGCCCGTGAGCTAGTGCAAAAACTTGATCATGAACCCACTGCTGAAGATATTGCCCTAGAACTTGATGTTCCTATCGAAAGTGTTAGTAAAATGCTGCGTTTGAATGAGCGTATCGCCTCTGTTGATTCTCCTTTCGGTGGCGATGGCGAAAAAGTTTTATTAGATGTTATTCCTGACGAAAAATCTGGCGGACCAGAAACAAAGCTGCAAAGTAGCGACATTAAACACAGTATAGTTGATTGGCTGGATGAACTTAATTCTAAACAACGTGAAGTATTAGCAAGGCGTTTTGGCTTATTAGGTTACGAAGCGGCTACCCTTGAAGATGTGGGTGTTGAAATCGGTTTAACGCGTGAACGTGTTCGCCAAATACAAGTAGAAGCATTGAAGCGTTTACGCGATATTTTAAGTCAGCAAGATTTATCTATCGAAGCGTTATTTCAAGTATAAATTTACTCGACTATTAATTATGTTTTTAAATAAAAAAAACCAGCGATTGCTGGTTTTTTTAGGTCAATATTTTTGTCTACTTCAGCTAAATATTAGTTTACTGCAAGTTGATTAATCAGCGGCTCATTATTACTGTTGAAAAGTATAAAATACATTATGCGTCAAGCTTTTATAATCTTTTGCTTTTACACTAACCCTTTTAACTTATAGAGTAAATCTAGTGCCATTTTAGGACTTAAATCGTTGACATCGATTGTGCTTAACGTTTCCACAACAGGATGACTGTTATCCATTAAAGGTAGCTGTTCAAATGCTTGTGGTTCGTTATTCATAACAGAAGGGGCTTGCATGTTTTCAAGCTCGGTTAAACGTTGCTTTGCTCGTTGAATAACACTTTTGGGTACTCCAGCAAGTTGAGCTACTTGCAGACCAAAACTTTTACTGGCGGCACCCTCTTGTACTGTGTGCATAAAAACAATACTGTCTCCATGCTCAACTGCATCTAAATGCACATTAGCAAGTGTTTTAATTTGATCTGCTAGTAATGTTAATTCAAAGTAATGACTTGCAAAAAGTGTAAAAGCTTTGGTTTTTATCGCTAACATTTCTGCACAAGCCCAAGCCAGTGATAAACCATCATAAGTGCTGGTGCCGCGACCAATTTCATCTAATAACACTAAACTTTTATTAGTAGCGTTATGTAAAATATTAGCCGTTTCTGTCATCTCCACCATAAAGGTTGAACGCCCACTGGCTAAATCATCAGATGCGCCAATACGGGTAAATATTCTATCGACCATGCCAATGGTTGCTGCGCTTGCAGGTACGTAACACCCTATATGGGCGAGTAATACAATAAGGGCTGTTTGGCGCATATAAGTCGATTTACCGCCCATATTAGGCCCAGTAATAATCAACATTTCTCTGTTGTTATTTAGGACAACAGGATTCGCAATAAAAGGCTCTGTCGTCATTTGTTCGACTACGGCATGTCGACCGGCTTCAATGTTAATGCCGCTTTCTTCTTGTAATACTGGTTTAATATAGCTTAACGTTTCCGCACGTTCAGCAAAGGTATTAAGTACATCTATTTCAGATAGAGATTGGGCGAGTAGTTGCAGCTTCTCTAACTCTGGCATAATTTGATCAAACAATGCTTCATATAGACGTTTTTCTAAAGCGAGGAACTTACTTTGTGCCGATAACACTTTTTCCTCGTGCTGTTTTAATTCATTGGTAATAAAGCGTTCGTTGTTTTTCAGCGTTTGTCGGCGAATATAATCATCAGGAACATCAATCGCTGAGCTTCGGCTCATTTCAATATAAAAACCGTGAACTTTATTGTAACCGACCTTTAATGATTGAATACCTGTACGTTCTTTCTCTCGCGCTTCAAGTTGAGCTAAAAACTCTGTAGCACCATCGCTTAAATCACGTAATACATCTAACTCTTCATTGTAGCCAGGTGCAATAACACCACCATCGCGAATTAATACCGGAGGGTTTTCTACAATTGCACTTTCTAATAGCGCCTGAGTTGCGGGAATTGGCTGGCACTGTCTTATTAGCGTCGCTAAATGCACTTGAGAACAACTTTTGGTAAGTGTTTGTAGTTCAGGTAAATGCATTAGTGCATTTCGCAATCGAGCAAAGTCTCGAGGACGAGCAGAGCGTAAGGCCATACGTGCGACAATACGTTCAATATCACCAAACTGTTTTAAGTTAGCATGTAGCTCGAATGATAAATCTTGTTGTAAGATATTTTCAATGGCACTTTGGCGGTTATTTAGTGCAGCAAGATCACGAAGAGGAAAATGCAACCATCGTTTAAGTAGCCTCGACCCCATGGGAGTGGCAGCTTTATCTAGAATTGCAGCTAAAGTATTTTCATTACCGCCTTGAAGGTTTTGCGTTAACTCTAAGTTTCGACGAGTAGCGGCATCAAGAATAACAGCACTTGAAGCGCTTTCACCAATAATTGATCTTATATGCGGTAGCGGAATACGTTGGCTATCTTTAACATATTGAAATAAGCAACCTGCTGCTGCGATGCCTAAAGGCTTGTCGTCAACACCAAAGCCTGACAAAGACTGAGTGCCAAATTGTTTATTCAGTAAGGATTTACTGGTTTCTAAATCAAACTCCCAATCGGGACGACGACGAAGTCCTTTTCGACCAGCAACAACATTATTGGCAGCTAAAGACTCAGGGTAGAGCAATTCTGCTGGCGATAAACGTTGTAACTCTGCTTGAACTTGTTCTTCCGTTCTCGGCTCTACTAAAACAAAACGACCACTGGTCATATCTAAATAAGCAAGACCAAAACCTTGTGAAGTTTGATGAATAGCCACAATTAAATTATCTTGGCGATCATTCAATAGAGCCTCATCACTCACGGTACCAGGCGTTACTATTCGAACCACTTTTCGTTCTACAGGGCCTTTACTGGTTGCTGGATCACCAATTTGTTCGCAAATAGCAACAGATTCGCCTAATTTTACTAACTTAGCTAAATAACCATCAACCGCATGATACGGCACCCCCGCCATTGGTATTGCATTGCCACCGGTTTTTCCACGCGCTGTTAATGAAATATCGAGTAAATCAGCTGCTTTTTTGGCGTCATCAAAAAACAATTCATAAAAATCGCCCATACGATAAAAAATTAAAATATTAGGAAATTCGGCTTTAATTGTCAGGTACTGACGCATCATAGGTGTGTGTTTGGAAAGTTCTGATTCAGTCATTTTATATGTTTTTTTATCGGTTGAGTTATACACTAAAGCTTTGTATTTAATGTTGATATATTTATTCTCCTTATTCAGCTTTTACAAGGTGAATAAGGACTCGCCATTTATCTAAGCTGTGAGTCTAGACAAAATAAAGCGCTAATATTTGATGAAAATGGAAATTTAATATCAAGTATAAAGCTTAAGATAAGTAATGTAATTATTGAAAATGATACTAACAGAAAATTATATTAAGTGCTCCCTGTAAACAGCTTTAAGTAAGGACAGGTCGTAAATAATTAACTGATAAACATGGCAGTGGAGCTATCGGTTTTATTTAGATTTAATGTGTCGTTTCAAGTTGTTTGATCGAATAATATAGAACTAAGTGGTTAAAGCAATAGACAAGCTTTTAAGTAAATAAACGTGTTTTCTTTCGATATTATGCTGAAAAAAATTGGCAGCATTTTAGGGTTTAAACGCAGAGATGTTGTTACTAAAAAAGAATATAATCAGCAACAGCTACTTTGGATATTCGTAGCTTTTGCTGATTATTACGTTAACGATTAACTACTTGCTCGTTAGGGTAAACAATTTAAAACGGCCATTAAATTGATAATTCTTACCGTTATGCGCAAAGCTATTCAACTCCTTTGCTTTAATGCTTTTGGCTGAATTAAAGGCTAATACATAGTGTTGATTACCAACAAGGCTAATTTCAATTACGTCAATATTATCAACTTTTTTATGCGTAAGCTTTTCAATTGAACTGACCGCAGAAATAGTAAACTCTTTTGACGGATTATATTCACCATGAGGTTCTAACACGCTAACAAAAGTATGATTTTTAGCGTTAGTTTTACGGTTGATAAAAGCATTCTCATTGCGCAAGTTAAATAGCGGATCGTTAGCACCAATTTGAGTAAACATGATAGTTGAATCACCATCCATAACCGCTGAGCTAGTATAAAATCTACCATTATCGTTTAGCCAGGTAATTTGCGATAAACCTGCTTTGGGTTGTGCTTGAGCTTTTAACCATAAATGCTGATAACCATTTTCTTCACCAAGAACAGGTAAACTTGTTAACTGGGTGTCTAACGCAAAATCAGTGCTAATTAGGTGACCTTTATAATGAACAGGTAAATCATATTGATGTAATTCTTTTGATTTTATATCAAACACATCAACCACCAGCGATTGTTCTAATCCTGATTTATGCTTTAATGGCAGCTTAATTAACGCCATTGTGCGTTTTAATTCTACACCTTTGTAAGCAGTATCAATGGTTGCTGAGCTCATTATAACTTGGTCATTTTTTTCAAAAAACAATAACTCAGGGTGATTCGCATTACCCACTTTAACATTGGTGTTAAAGTGCGACTGTTCATCAACCACTACGGTATTGTGAGCAACCGTTTGCTTTGCCCACGTTTGGTTCTCAGGTAAGTATCTACCACCAAATTTAGCTTCAACATTTAAAAATCTTGCTGCACCGTAGTCTGATACTATTTCAGCGCCTTTATCGTAAAACTGCCAAGTAAGTTTATCAAAATGGCCATGCCCTAAACCTTGTCCTGTAGGCTTAAATAAAACGGCTTGCTCACCAGCAACATTTTGGCGCATAACTACCAAAGCACCTTGCTTACCGTCGTTACCATCACCAAACGCTTCAGATTTAAACAGATAAGGTTTTTCAAGCTGTTGGTCTAATGCCTGTGCCACTTTTAAGCCATCGCCGGTTAATATAATTTCATTTTGCTGTTTAGCAATATCTAGGAAGCCGGCATCATTTGTTAAACCATAAGCAATGGCAACACCGTTAACTAATTCAATCGTATCAATACCTTTGCTTTTAATCGCGTCATTAATAGGGAAAAATAACTTGTTGTAGCTTAGCTGAATGGTGGTATCTATCGCTTTTAATAAAATGCCATCACGGTATTCAAAAATTTTACGTTCAGGCTGGTTAGCTTGAATTGCTTTAGCGAAAGTAACGAAAGGCATTAACGCATAACGTTGATAATAAGGACCTTCGTTGTAATAACCTTGTGGTGAAAATAACTCGTCTAGTTGTTTTAAAAAGCCACCTTCGCCTGATAGTTCTAGATCATAAAGCGCTTGTTCTACCCATTCTTGCTCACCTAGTACATAACCTGTCATACCAACTGCTGCGGTTGCCCAGGTACCGTGATTATGCACTTTGTTAAAGGTTTGAGGTGACTCTACAGATAAAAATTTAGCCATAGGGCGAAATAAACCTGTTTCGATTTTATCCTTTTCTGCGGTATTTAACGAAGGTAAAACCAAGTCGAAAGCTTGGCTAGTATAAACCAACCACATTGCTTCATTTAAGCTTTGCCAAAATAGTTTACCAGGGCTTTGTTTACCCATTTTTCTTTTCGGGTGAAGCGGTAATGTAGGATAAAGTTCAGCATAAACAAGTAGCATGTCACGAACATAGTTAGCATATTTTTCATCTTGGGTTAGTTGATAAATAATGCCGGCATCGTACATTAACTTGTAATTTTTTTTATGACGTTCATGAGTATAACCACCGCCGCCATCTTTTGGCTGTGGTACAGTGATGGTTTGTGTTATTTGTTCATCAACCGAAGCTTTACTGGTAAGAAATGTGCTTTTGAATTGGCCCTCACTTTGTATTGCAGCGCGCATATTTTTAACGTCAGCACCTGTTATCACTAAATTAGGGCTAGTTTTTGCCATCGCTAGTTGAGTGTTAGCCATAAACGCTAAAAACACCATGGTGATAGTGGTTAGCCATTTTTTTGGTGCCAATAAGACAGTGAATGAGGTTTGATTTAATTGTTTCATAAATACCCGTTCTTCAAATTAAAATTACTAATTGCTTAAAGTACAATCAAAGCTACTTTTTAAGCAGACAATTTATCTACAATGTTGCTAATGTTTTTGATATCGCCAAGACGTAACGCGGTTAAACTGTTAGCTAATTGGGTTTTAAGTTGTGTGTTACTTCTAAATGTTTGATCAAAAATTGACTCAATACTTAAAAAAGCTTCAACAACTTCGATTACGTCATTACTTTTTAATTGAGGCATGTTGGCCAATGTACTTGCGATGGGATCAACTATCTCGCTACCTGACTTTAGCGCTTGGCAAATAAATTCAAACCAGCAAGCTAATGACAAAGCAAGTAATGTTGTTGATCGACCTAGGCGCAAGTTATCTTCGATGGTTGGTAATATTCTCATTTGTATTTTTTGTGAACCATCGAAGGCTATTTGAGCTAATAAGTGACGAATATTAGGGTTTAAAAAGCGTTGGATAATATCCTTGCTATAAAGCTCGGCATTTAATTCTTTTGGTGGATTAAAAGAGCCAATAATTTCTTCTGAAGCAAGTTTGCTAATAAACTGATAAAAGCCTTTGTCACTGGTAACGTCAAATACTGTCTCGAAGCCAGCTAGAGACCCTGCATAGGCTAACGTTGAGTGTAGGCAGTTCAGCAATCTTAACTTTGCTTTTTCAAAACCTTCAACATCGTCGGTAAATATAACTCCAACAGCTGCCCAGTTTGGACGCTCACCTTGCCAGTTATTTTCAATAACCCATTGGGTAAACTCTTCTCTTTGAATCGGCCAATTGTCTTGCATACCTATGGCTTTAGATACCGACTCTATAGTGTAATCTTCGGTTTTAGGTGTAATGCTATCCACCATGGCATTTGGAAAGGCAACATTGTTTTTTATCCAGCTTTTAAGGTTTGCATCAAGTTGATTTGCGTAATCTAAAACTGCACGGCGTAACTTGTCACCATTTCCTGAAACGTTGTCACAACTGAGCACATTAAAGGCACTAATACCGTTTAATTGACGAGTTTTGAGCGCTTCAACAATAAAACCAATCGCGCTAGTAGGAGCGCTTGGGTTTGCTAAATCAAGTTTAATATCGTTATGGTTTAAATCTAAAGAGCCATCTGCAGCTAAACAATAGCCTTTTTCGGTAATTGTTAAGGTAACAAGTTTTGTACTAGCTGCAGACATACGCGTAATTACTTCGTGTGTTTGCTCGCTTGCAACGAGTAGTTCCTTTACGGCACCGATCACTTGATAACTAATATTTTTATCTAAAATTGCCAGAGTATATAAATTATTTTGCTCGGCTAAAACGTCTCGTGCGGTTGCACTACGAAGTGAAACGCCACAAATACCCCAGTTGCCGCCAGATAAATTTAGTGCATTTTCAGTATAAACCGCTTGATGAGCACGATGAAAAGCACCAGGACCAAGATGAACAATACCAATTTCAGTATTTTCTCTATCGTATTGCGGAACAGAAACCTCTGTTTTACTGGCAACTTGAGATAAATTTAATTGATTTAACGCTAAGTTCATATCGTTCTCTTGTTTGTATTGCTTTAAGCGATTAGGTGTTAGTTAGTTATAACTGCCACTTTAATGATCAACATATTTATCTAATTTTCAGAAGCTTTGTTCATCATATAAATAACCTGAACTCTGGATAATGAGTGCTTGAAACTCAAGTGAACCAAAAGCTTAGGTAATAAAGTAAATGCTATAGCCATGTGAACATCACGAATAGATATCATCAATGCTTCATTTTATGCCATTTCCAAGGCAAAACGTTTATGAATAGCGCGCTATTTATCGACGTTTTAACGCAGAAAATGGCTTAAAAGGGAGCATTGAGCAAGTGCTGCTTATCCAGAGTTCAGGTTAAATATTACTTCATTTATAATAAACGAAAAGTAATCGGCCTTACCAGTTTATTTTTGTGTTATTTGTAACTTGTTATTCTGTATAGCACGGGTGTGTAATTATCTATATAAATTACAATGATTTAGGTTTTGGTTTTATGTTTTTATTTGGACTTACCAATGTAGGGCGTTGAAATACAGCCAATCTTAATCAAGTAAAAAGACAAGTAAGTTGTTATCAATAAGCTTTTATCCTGCAAGCTAAACCAAATATTGCATTATAAATGCGAGAATTTTACTTAGCAGGCCTGCTTAAATAGCTAACAGTAATATGCGATGACGTATATAAAACTGACATTATATTCTGTATTATAATTCATCTTTCTAAAACTGGTCATCTACATTCCTATATTGGTCAGTTAGGTGCATTAAATGCAAGTGAATATAATTTTATGAAGTCATCGCCAGCAAAAGGCCCGCGTTTATATCAACAAGTGGCTGAGAAACTCGTTACTCTCATTGAGACTGAACAATATACGGTTGGTATGCGGTTACCTGCTGAACGTGATTTAGCGGCAATGTTTACTGTTAGCCGACCCACTATTCGTGAAGCGGTTATAGCACTTGAGTTAGAAGGTTATGTTGAAGTGCGTATGGGCTCAGGTGTTTACATTATCGAAAGTAACAAAAGAAAAAGCCGCTTTTCAGATAAAGATGTTGGCCCCTTTGAACTAACTGAAGCTAGAGCATTATTTGAAGGTGAAGCCGCTGCACTTGCTGCTACTATGATAACAGATGAACAATTAGCCCAGCTTGCACAAACGCTTGACGAGATGGCAAGTGAAAACAAGCGTGACTTAGATAGTCATGAAGCTGCTGACAAAAGATTTCACATGATTATTGCAACAGCGACTAACAATAGTGCCATAAGTACTGTTATTGAAGGGCTGTGGGATGAGCGAGACAGTTCAGCATTAACCAAGCGCATGTATCAAACTGTGCGAGAGAGTGGTGTTAAACCTTCTGTTGATGAACACAGAGCAATATATGAAGCTCTAAAATCACGTGATGCTAAAGCGGCTCGAACTTTAATGCGCGAACATTTAATGCGAGTTATCGATGGTATTTTACAAGCGACAGAGGTTGAAGCTGTAGAGGCGGCTCGAAAACAAGTGATTAAAAGCCGAGAAAGATTGAGTAAAACAAGAGGGCTGATTTAAACGCGTTAGCAAATCTAAGCTGAAATCTAAACACATACTCCGCTTCTTTACTTCAATTAATCAGCATCGTTAGATAAAAACTAGCGGTGTTGAGTTCCTACTTAAGAAAAACCAAACTGATCAAAGTCAAAGTCAAAGTCAAAGTCAAAGCTCCATGCCTCAACGCTAATCGTTTTAATTCCCAATAGTGCAATTAGCTAATTACTATTGATAAAAAAAGCCATCAACCAGTACAGAGACTCGTTAATGGCTTATTTAGACTGGCTTGCTTTAACGTTATAAAACAACAAACGTTAGCGCTATACTCCTAAACTTGGCGCTGATATTAAACAATACAGCGCCATTTTTTTTCGTTTAGAATCTGTAGCTAGCACCAAAAGTAATACGACGGTCAGTAATACCTTGAGCACAAAGCATTGCGCCTTCATTAACACAAGATTGTGTAATGTCTGACTCTGTTAAGTTAACAGCTTCAAGACCAAGGTTTAAGTTTTCATTCACGTCATAGCTAATACTCGCGTTAAGCTGACCCCTGTCGTGTGTAACAACAGGGAAACCTAATGTAGAGTTCAAGCTAGCACCAGCAGCAGTATCTTCTGTGCGGAACGCTTCACGCCATGTGTAACGTAATCTAGCAGAAAGACCATACTTTTCGTAGTAAACAGCAACGTTGTAAGCATTTTCTGAAAAGTCTAATAGACCTCGGTCAGATGTTACATCAACAAATTGTGCACTATCATAAACGCCGTTAATTGCGTTAAAGATATCGGTACCACGTGTTGCAGAAGTGTAGAAAGCCGAACCACCGCTATATTCTTGAATTGTGTAGTTAGCAACAATACCAAAACCAGATGCCCAACCTAAGTCTTCTTCAAAGCTTGAAAGGTCATACTGAACCGCCATCTCAATACCTTTTTGCGTAGTGGTTGCTGAATCATTTAATTTAGTTTCAACATCAACACACAAACCAGTAGTGTTTGGATCGCCTATCGCGTTTGGCTGAACAGCTGGGTTATAAATACCACCACCGGCACAAGTAGGACCTGCTTCACGCCAGCCATTTGCTTGAATAATCGCACTTTCTAATTTAGTCACAAATAAGTTCGAACGCTCTTTATTGAAATAACCAATACTTACCACAGCAGCTTCAGCAAAATACCATTCAGCAGAAAGGTCAAATGATGTTACTTCTTCAGGCTCTAAAGCGGCATTACCGATCTCTACTGATTGGTTTTCGTTAGTACCGAATGATACTGAAGTATTTAAATCACCAAAGTTAGGGCGAAGAATGTCTTTACCCCAACCTAAACGAAGTACTACATCATCATGCACATCTGCAACTAAGTTTAAACGAGGTAGCGTGTAGCTATAATCACCTTTGTTTGACGTTGGGATTACATCGCCATTAACAACGCTGTTAGCACGTGACTCAATATCGGTAGAGATATGACGTACACCAATGTTACCGCGGATCATTTCATATTCGAAGTTTGCTTGTGCATATAAAGCATGCGTTTTTTCTTCAATACTAAATGCTGCTGTATCTGAAGGAGTAAGATCTGAGAAGTCTTGATTACCGCCATGAGCAACTAATGCTGCTTCCAAAGTAGCGAGTACGCCGTCAGGGTCGTTGAAAGCTAGATCAGGATTTACAATTAAAAAGTTACGCATTGCTAACTCTCTGCCATCGGCATCACCAAAGTGATCAGGGCCAGCAATAAGTAAATCGGCGAACAAAGAACCGTTAGGACTATCAACCATTTTACTGAAGCCACCAATGCGATCTGATATTGAAACAGAATCATGCTTGGTTACGTTATAACGGTAACCAACGTCAACAGATGTAACAATACTATCATCTACATAATAAGTAGAGTCGATACGAAAAGCATCTTCAGAGTTTTCTGTTGTGCTACGGCTAATATCTACTTGGTCAAGTACGACATTATTAGGGTCTAATAAATTAGCAACCGTTGGTGCAAATGGTGAAGCAAAGTCGATACCAAAAGCTAATGAACCACCCGTTAAGTCATAAATAAATGGCACACTGTTATCGTTACTTGAACCATCGAGTGGTGTTAATGGGTTAGGGTTAATAAAGTTTAACTGGGTATTTAAAGATGGTGTTTCAGTATCAGAGCTTGCCGTTGAAAGCTCAGCGCTGATAAATAGGTTATCACCTTGCCATTCACCGCCTAGTCTAAATACTTGTGTATCTGTTACACGTGCACCAGTATCACTGTTAAAACGTAGGTTTGGATCATCATCATCAACAGAGTTTATTGGCTGAATTGTGCCTCGAGATGCTGCTTGAATGCTGCCTAAGTCAACACCATCAAGTGAACCAAAGTCAATCGTTTCAAACTGACTAGGTAAAGTGTAGTTAAGTACACTACTTACACCTGATGCTTGAACACGTGTACTTTCTTGACGACGCTCTTGATCAGTAATAATAGCATCGAAGAAGAACTTCATGTTGTCGTTAGGAGCGAATTCAAAAGTGGTTGCAATGTTAGTTGTTTCATATTCGAAATTTTCTAATTCTTGGTTTAAGAATTGGATACCAAGAAAGTCATAATCTTGTGCAACTGGTCTTTTGGTTGCTTGATCTTCAACTACAGCTTCACCGTCGCTGTTGTAGCGAGTTACGTCAGCATTTCTATTTTCAACAAGGCTACCGTCGCGGTCAACACGAGGGCGGAATGACGTGGCTTCTTGTTTAGTGTAACTACCACTAATGACAAAACCAAATTTACCTGAATCAAGCTCCCAGTTATCACCGTAAGCACCAGATATTCTTGGTTGAACGCCATCAGTTGTTAAACTACTGTCTTCACCTTGTACACGAATAGAGCCTAATGTTTCTGATAACTCTAGTGGACGAATTGTACGTAAGTTTACTGTACCACCAACCGAGCCTTCAGTCGTTTTAGCTTCAGGGGATTTTGTTATTTCAACACCAGCAATAATCGCTGCAGAAAGATCTTCAAAATTCATTCCGCTACGACCAGCACCTGAGCCTACCGTTGATGCACCATTAATTTCAACGCGGTTAGAGTTACTACCACGAATTTGAACACCGGTACCAATACCTGCTGTTCTTGTAATTTGAATACCGGTTACGTTCTCAAGAACCTCTGCAAGGTTTTGGTCAGGTAATTTACCAATATCAGTTGCCATAATAATTTCGACAAGGTTAGCTGTATCACGTTTTTCTGCAAGCGCGCTTGTCAGTGAACTACGCATGCCGGTCACTTGAATTACTTCAACTGATTTTTTAGCTTGTGCTTCAGCTTCTGTTTCTTGTGCAGCAACTGATGCTGCAAAAGTCAGCGAGGTAGCTGAAAGAACCGCTAAGGTTATTTTAGATAATTGTTGTCTCATAGATTTCCCCTGTGTAGTTTTTTTGAAAATTATTTTTGCAAACATCTCAAAAGCCACATCTTTAGTTAATTAAAGTCGTCCCCTAGAATTGCAAACTCCCTGAAAGTAAAAATATCAAGTACTCAAAAAGAATTAGCATAGATAGTTACAATAAAAGCAGCAAAGGCCAATCTTTTGGTTATACAAAAAAGTTAAAAAATTAACTGTTTGGACTTACCAGTTGGTAGGTTTATTATTACCGCTTGGTTATTTTGTTATTTTAGGTTTTTTTAAGTTATTGTATTTATGTGTTTTGTTTGGTGGCTGTTTACCTTTTACAAATAACGCATGTGTTTTTGTAAGTTATCTATTTATTCCATTGTTATACTAATTGTTATTTTCCATATATTTTATTGGTCTAAAAAACAATCGAATTTGGTGTTTTGTTTAACCAGTAATATAAATTGGTTGACCAAGTGGGTATATATCAATAGTCTTGGGTAAATAATTATTGAACAGCATGAAACGCTTCTTTCGAGGCTTTAGCTTTGAAGACTGTAAGTCGTATGTTGAGTTCGATGTGATGATATATAGGGTGTGCTATTTAATTATTTATATAGATACGCTCATTCATTTAATTGCGTTAATGGCTCAATAAATAATACTTAACTTATAAAAAACTAAGATGGGCTTTTTTAAGCTGACTAGGTGTTATGAATAAATATGTTCTGATGTGTAAATAAATATCCCGTCAGTATTTATCAGTAACTACAAGTTAATGGGCTTACATGAAATTAAATGCCTTAATGAATATGCCCTTTAATTCACTCTAACTTTAGGTAAAGACTCAACATGAATAATATGAAAACTTTTTTTAAGTCGTTATTGCCGGGAATATTTTTGTTCGGTTTTACTGTTGGCACTGGCAGTGTTACCGCTATGGCTAAAGCAGGTGCAGATTATGGTATGTCATTGTTGTGGACCATCTTTATCTCTTGTGTAATTACTTACTTTTTAATTAACTTATTTGGCAAGTTTACTTTAGTAACCGGTTTAACAGCATTGCAGTCTTTTAAAAAGCACATTCATCCTGGCGTTGCTATATTTTTTATCGTTGCACTTACCACGCAAATTTGCGGTAGCGTTATTGGAGTGATGGGAATACTAGCCGATGTTTGCTATGAGTGGTCAAAGAGCTTTATTGATGGTGGCATTTCAGCCGTGTATTTCGCATTATTCTTTATTGCCTTTGTTTATATTATTTTCTTGATTGGTAAGACAGAGGTCTTTGAAAAAGTATTGGCGATTTTTGTCGCTATAATGTCCGTCTGTTTTTTAATAAATTTTTTCATTTTAATGCCTCCTGCAATTGAAATATTAAATGGTATGGTACCAAACGTTCCTGACACGGGAGCAGATAAAAGTTCTTTTTTAGTTATTGCATCAATGGTTGGTACGACTGTGTTTTCTGGCTTGTTTATATTAAGAACCATCTTAGTGAAAGAAGCGGGCTGGACGATGGCTGACTTAAAAACTCAAAATAGGGATGCTTTGTTTTCTGCCTTTCTTATGTTTATTGTAAGTACGTCAATCATGGCAGCAGCGGCAGGCTCATTATTTGTAAAAGGCATAACGTTAACCAACGTAACACAAATGATTTATTTATTAGAGCCTTTAGCAGGCGCAGCTGCCGTAGCCATATTTACTATTGGCCTTATAGCCGCTGGCGTATCATCTCAGTTTCCTAACGTGGCATTATTACCTTGGTTATTAGATGACTTTCATCAACGTAAACCTAATTTAAAGCGTACGAGTTACCGTGTTATTGCCTTAGTTATTTCTTGCTTAGGTTTAATTGTGCCTATTTTTAGTGTTAAGCCGATTGCCGTTATGGTGAGTTCTCAGGCTTTTGGCGCTTTATTATTACCTGCAACTGTGGGATGTATTTTTTATATTGGTAATAAGAGCTCACTGATGGGAACGTATAGATTTTCAACGGTAACCAACATTATACTTTCGCTGATATTCGTTTTTGCTATCGTTATGAGTTATATGAGCTTCAACGGTATTATGTCTACCTTACAAGCACTTTAGTATGTGAAACGGGCTAGTCACTTAGTGTTAGCCTTTTAAAATGAAATCTTCAGTACTTGTTTTATCTTCTTCTTTATATGTTTTGACAAGTGCTTTATGTAAAATTTTACTGGAATATTAACAATGAATAAAATAATTAAATTTAATGCGAATCGCGTTTGGCGTACTTATCAAGGCGGCATGCTACTTGATACGATTGAAGGTAAAGAGTCACCACAAGACACTAGTTTTCCTGAAGACTGGATAGGCTCAACTGTTGAAGCGCGTAACGTTGGCCGTGAACATATTTCAGAAGGTTTAGCTATGGTCGATAATGAAGAAGGGCAGTCAGTGCCATTTCGTGATTTATTACAAGAGAACCAAGCTTACTTCTTAGGGAGTCATGGTGATAATATGCGTACACTAGATGATATTCCGCTGGTTAAATATCTTGATAGTTCAACACGCCTTCATTTTCAAGCCCACCCAACACGAGAGTTTGCGCAAGAGCGATTAGGTATGCCACGCGGTAAAACTGAAGCTTATGTGATCCTTGAAACACGAGAAGATATCGCTGATCCCTATATATATGCAGGTTTTCAGCGTTCGCCAAGTCGCGAGCAATTAAAAACCTGGATAGAAACGCAAGATATAGCTTCAATAGAAAGTTGTTTTGATCGCATACCTGTTAAGCCAGGTGATGTGTTTTTATTACCTGGAGGACGTCCTCACGCATTAGGCGAGGGGATACTTATGCTAGAAATTATGGAGCCTTCTGATCTTGCTGTAAGGTTCGAATTTGAACGCTGTGGTTATGTTATACCAGAACAAGCAAGATTTATGGGCAGGGATATTGAAACCGCATTAGACGTCTTTAATTTCGAGCCCGTTCCGCCTGAAAAAATAGATGCAGAGTTTCGTTGCATACCTAAAGTGCTAATTTCAGACGAGCATGATAATAGTCTTGAAGAGCTTATAGGTGCTGAGGATACAACATGTTTTACTGTTAAACGTGCATCAGTTTCAAAAAGCTTTAAGCGCAATGAGCATGAATTTTTCTATGGTATTGTGACCGAGGGCTCAGGCACATTCATTATTAATGGTGAGGTCACCGAGCTTAAACGCTGGGATCGATTTTTCTGCCCTGCAGGCGTTTCCGAGTTCGAGTATCAAACGGATTCAGGTATGTCTGTTCTCGAATGTTACCCTGGAAATAGCTAAGCGTGGTCACTCAAATGTACTAGTGTATGTGCTATCCATTAGCGAATATTTATATTATTTTAATCGTTAATGGTTTTAAACAGCGGGTGTGTGTGATGTAAACTGAGGAGTAACATTGCTTTTCCTTTTTAGCTTTAGAGTCTCATTTTTTTATATAAGCAAGCGCCGCTAACAGCAAAGCATGTTGGTATTTCTAAATTAAATCTAATATTCAACTACCTAGATTCAGATTAAACTTTCAGCAGTATTAAACGGCCTGAAAATACTCGCTTTATCATTATCGATAACTTAAATATCTGTTTTACCAATAGTAAATAAAATTGGACTTACCAATGTGTAATGTGTAACATCCTTTAAACGGCTTAGGCTAGGCATGTAGTAATTTTAAATGCTTTTATTGGTCAGGCCTTTCTGGTTCTGTTGCAACAGTGGTAAGTAGCAATTTAATTTTAATTGGCTATTTAAGTGATTCATTTAATTGCTTACTCAGATTGCATAACCGTATATTTGCCAGCTTAAATTTACTTAAATCGTTCGAAGTTTTAGATAAAGTGTTAGTGCAACATTTATGGCATAGCTAGCTTTATAGCGAACTAAACTATTAACGTTAGACCTTACTTAAGTGTCTTGAATAAATACAAAATCATCATAAACGATGATGTGGAGATAATATAATGCGTGAAGCTTGGCGATGGTTTGGTCCTAATGATCCTGTGTCAATTAATGATGTCAGGCAAACTGGTGCTACAGATATTGTTAGCGCTTTGCATGCTATTCCAACTGGGGAAGTATGGCCGTTAGATCAAATTCAGGCCCATAAAGCGTTAGTTGAACAAGGTAATAATGAGCAATCTGAGCTAGTTTGGTCTGTTGTTGAAAGCATACCTGTGCATGAAGATATTAAGTTAGGTCGCGACAACAGTCAGCGCTACGTTGATGCTTGGATAGCTTCAATGGAAAACTTAGCTCAATGCGGTATTAAAACTATATGCTATAACTTTATGCCAGTTATCGACTGGACTCGCACTGATTTAAAGTTTCAACTGCCCAATGGTGGTTATGCACTAAGGTTTGATCAACAAAAATTTGCTGCCTTTGATTTATATATATTGAAGCGAGAAAATGCAGAAGCCGATTACTCAGCTGAAGAGTTAGAGCAAGCCAAAGCGGTTTACATGGCTATGTCTGAAGATGAAAAAACACTGTTAACTAATAATATTATTGCTGGTTTGCCAGGTAAAATGACAGACGCATACAACATCGATAATTTTAGAAGTATGTTGGCGAACTATAAAGATATTACAAAAGATATTTTAAGAAAAAATTTGTTTGCTTTTTTATCACAGGTGTTACCAAAAGCGGAGCTGTTAGGGGTTAAATTAGCCATACACCCTGATGATCCACCAAGAGATATGTTAGGCCTACCTCGCATAATTTGTACATCAGAAGATTTAGATATCTTATTCTCTGAGCTGCCAAGTCCTGCAAACGGAATCACCTTATGTGCCGGTACTTATGGGAGTCGTCCAGATAACAATCTTCCTGTAATGGCTAAGCAATATGGTGCGCGTATTCATTTTGCTCATTTGCGTGGCGTTAGTAGAGACAAAAATGAACAACGCTCGTTTTATGAAGCTGAGCATTTATCTAGCGACGTTGATATGGTGGGAATAATTTCAGCATTATTGAGTGAAGAAAAGTCACGTGCTGACAATAAAAATAGTGCGCCGATATTTATTAGACCTGATCATGGACATCAAATACTAGATGACATTAACAAACCCGGTAACCCAGGTTACTCGTGCATTGGTCGCTTAAAAGGCCTAGCCGAAATTAGAGGTGTTATTAAGGCACTTAGCCAAGTAAGTTAATAATAGTATTAGTGATATAAAAAACTGAAACTGAAACCAAAGCAATTTTGCTTTGGTTTTTTTGTATGTCGTACATAGAAAACTCGCTTGATTTGAATCTACTCATACCAAACTCAATGTCCAAGCAAAATTAGCTATAAAAGGTTTAATAAAATAAACACCTTTTATATAAATTGACAAAATCTCTCCACGATTATAAATCATGTACTGTAAACTACAGTAAAAAATACATTAGTAACTTTTTAAACTGAAATTGACAAAAGTTACTAATGTTAAATAAGTTCTTTTATATCAGTCAGATAAAAGTACCGGTTATTAAGATTTTTATTGATAAAAAAATAAATCAATAAAAAACTTGATACTGTACGACTATACAGTATACTTTGCTCAATTAAACGAATTAAGCACCTAAATTATTTTGGAGCAACAAATGAACGATAACAAAGAAAAAGCATTATCAGCTGCCTTAGGCCAAATCGAACGTCAATTTGGTAAAGGTTCAATTATGAAGTTAGGTGATAATCGCAGCATGGACGTTGAAACAATTTCAACGGGTTCATTAGGATTAGATATTGCACTAGGTGCTGGTGGTTTACCGCTTGGACGTGTTGTTGAAATTTACGGCCCAGAATCAAGTGGTAAAACAACATTAACACTTGAAGTTATTGCTGAAGCACAACGTAATGGAAAAATTTGTGCCTTTGTTGATGCTGAGCATGCACTTGACCCAATTTATGCTGAAAAGTTAGGTGTTAATATTAACGAGTTATTAGTGTCTCAACCTGATACGGGTGAGCAAGCGCTTGAAATTTGTGACATGTTAACGCGCTCTGGTGCAATTGATATTATCGTAGTTGACTCGGTAGCTGCTTTAACACCAAAAGCTGAGATTGAAGGCGACATGGGTGATTCACACATGGGCTTGCAAGCGCGTATGCTTTCACAAGCTATGCGTAAACTTACCGGTAATTTGAAACAGTCAAATACCATGATTATCTTCATTAACCAAATTCGTATGAAAATTGGTGTTATGTTTGGCAGCCCTGAAACAACAACAGGTGGTAATGCATTAAAATTCTATGCTTCAGTTCGTTTAGACATTCGCCGTATAGGTGCTGTTAAAAATGGTGACGAAATCGTTGGTAATGAAACACGTGTTAAAGTAGTTAAAAACAAAATTGCACCACCGTTTAAGCAAGTTGAATTTCAAATTTTATACGGTGAAGGTATTAACAGCTTAGGTGAATTAGTAGACCTAGGTGTTAAAAACGAAATGGTTGAAAAAGCCGGTGCTTGGTACAGCTATAAAGGTGATAAAATTGGTCAAGGTAAAGCAAATGCAGCCAAATACCTGAAAGAAAACCCTGAAGTAGCGAAAGAAATTGATACTCGCTTGCGTGAGTTATTATTACCAAAAACACAGCCTGTAGAGGCTGATGAAAAAGCTGCCGCTGTAGCAAAATAAACGTTAAGTTCTGTTAGAGAAAAAGCCACTATATAAGTGGCTTTTTTTGTTCTTAAGTTGTAGTGATTCTTACATGAGTCAAGAACAGGTGGCGCTTATTACACATAGATATCTATATAGAAATTTAATAAATATACATGCCTCAAAAAGTTTATACAGAGTAATGGCTGAGCAAATAACCAGGCGCATAGTTGGCAAGTCTTACAGGTTATTAGCTAGCCTGTAATGTTGTAATCTATGATCAATTGTAAGGTTTATTAAAAATAATTTTAACGGTAAGTCGAATAACTAACTTAGAAATATCTGATAATAAAACTTATCACTATATTACCAATAATGAATCTACTTTCTAAATTACATTACACAAACGCGATGTAATATCTCACCATGTAGATATATTTCTTAGAAGGTTTTGATGATATAACTCAATAAAAAAAAGGCTTCGCCGTGGATTTTCCTTGTTTTTTATCTGCTAAGTTTATACAAAAAAGTACATTCTTTAATTGATGCCGATGATCTTTCAAACCAATTACTAAGAACAGAATAAGATGTGATTATTACCAATACTCAATAATTGGTTGACACCCAATGTGCCTTTGGTTAGTATCTGGTTATTACTTATTGTTTCGAATATAACTTAACAATAAGCTTGTATAAATACTGTGTGAATATAAGTGTTTATACCAATATTATTAATGAGTTGCATTTGAAGCTAGTCTATATTTTTACGAAAGACTGACTTAAGGCTTAATAGAATTAGCCAGATTTACTCAAAACTAGCATGCCGCCTAAATTAAGGTGAGTAATGTTTGTTCTTAGATAAATAAACACTAATATTTTTAGGAGTTAGATATGACAAAACCTACTATAGGTTTCATTGGCCTTGGTCTTATGGGCGGCAACATGGTTGAAAACCTTCAAACTCGTGGTTTTCAAGTAAATGTAATGGATCTTAACCAAGATGCTGTTGCAAAAGTTATAGCTCGTGGTAATGCTACTGAAGTTAAATCAGGCAAAGAGTTAGCAGAGAAAAGTGATATCGTAATGCTTGCACTAACAACTTCTAAAGTAGTTGAATTAGTTGTTTATGCTGAAGATGGTATTTTAGCAGGTATGAGCGAAGGTAAAACATTAATTGATTTTGGTACTTCTATTCCTGATTCAACACGTAAAATTGGTGCTGATCTTGCGAAGAAAGGTGCTGGCATGATTGATGCTCCACTAGGTCGTACTCCTGCACATGCTAAAGATGGTTTACTTAACATTATGGCTGCTGGTAACGAAGAAACTTTTAACAAAGTTAAGCCAGTATTAGATCAACAAGGCGAAAATGTATTTTACCTTGGCGCTTTAGGTGCGGGTCATACAACTAAGTTAATTAATAACTTCATTGGTATGACTACAGTTACTGCAATGTCACAAGCGTTTGCAGTAGCTAAAGCTGCAGGCGTAGATGGGCAACAATTATTTGACATTATGTCAGCTGGACCATCTAATTCACCATTTATGCAGTTTACCAAGTTTTATGCTGTAGACGGTGAAGAAAAATTAGGTTTCTCTGTTGCTAATGCAAACAAAGATCTTGGCTACTTTAATCAAATGGTTTCAGATTTAGGTGGTGAGTCTTTAATTGCTCAAGGTACTTCTGCTAATTTACAAGCTGCTGTTGATGCTGGTCTTGGCCAAAATGATGTGCCAGTTATATTTGATTACTTCAATACTAAATTAGCTAAGTAATTAGCAATAATTTAATAGCAAAATCCATAAGCCGACTTTTGCTATTATTGAAATTCAAATTGAAATTTAAAACCAAAGATCTGTCATAGAGTCTTTGGTTTTTTATAATTGGAATAAGTATCTTTAAAAACCATTTTTAAATTACTTTTTATTATTCCAAATCAGCTAATTAATTGCTCATCTTTAATTAGTCATGCTAATTCAATTCTTTGTTATGTTTAATCCTTCGTTATATTTAACCTGAACTCTGGATAAGCAGCACTTGCTCAATGTTCCCTTTTAATCCATTTTCTGCGTTAAAACGTCGATAAATAGCGCGCTATTCATAAACGCTTTGCCTTGGAAATGGCATAAAATGAAGCATTGATGATATCTATTCGTGATGTTCACCTGGCTATAGCATTTACTTTATTACCTAAGCTTTTGGTTTACTTGAGTTTCAAGCACTCATTATCCAGAGTTCAGGTTATTTAACTCCAATAGTCTTCGGTTGCTCAACAACAAATATCGGTATGGTTCTATTGGCTTACATCCCTGTAAAGGTTAATTATTTTTTTGAAACCTGAACAGTAATCTATATTAAATGAAGAAAAATTTAATCCATTCCTAGATGACAGTAATTGAGGAGCTGAACTTTGCTAAGCAGGTGCAGGAATTGCCATTAATTTAAAAACAAAAGGCCTCTTATAAAGAGGCCTTTTGTTTTTAAAACTTGGTTAAGTACTAGCTAGAGTTCGCCAGAGCTCGGGATTGAATAAAGCCCTCGTTTTTCACTATTCTTCTGTTTTATTTCTTCTAAGGCTCTTAATTCGACAGCATCAAATAAGGCATTAATTAAGCGGTTAAAGTGACCATGCATAGCAAACCTTGCTTGGGTTGAATCACCAGATTTAAGTGCTTGATAGATTGCAGTATGTTCAGCTAAAGTTCTTGAGTTATCTTTGCTACATACACTGTCATAGTCTTTAATTATTTCAGGTGTTGAAGAACGTAACTTCCAAAGATTTTGTACAGAAAGTATCATTGCGCTATTGCGAGTCGCATTAGCAATAATTTGGTGGAACTCTTTATCAGCCGCCGCAATAAATTGCCCTTGTTCCATATCAACTAAGGTCTGGTGTAATCGAGCTAATTCGTCTTCAGTAATGGTAGTTGCGGCAATTGCAGCTACTTCGCCTTCAATTAAAGCACGTGCTTGAGTTACTTCAAATGCATTGACTTGCTTGTGCGACCCAGCAAGTTGATTGGCCGGCTTTAAAACATAAACCCCTGAGCCAGTTTTTACCTCAATTTTTTCACGCACTTCTAAAGCAATAATTGCTTCACGAATAGTTGGTCTACTTACTTTAAATGTTTCTGCTAATTCTCTTTCTGGTGGTAAGCGACTTCCTGGAGAGTAAACTCCAGAATCTATTAATGCTTCAATTTTATCTACAATACCCCAAAACAGCCTGCGGTTGCTGCCCATATTATTTTCCTTAGCTAACTTATATTAAAGTAAAAACATCAATTACTAATGATATCGTTTTCACTGGCTTATGGCAAAGCTATTAGGCTTTTACCTATCAGTTATATACCTGTTATATACCATTTTGGTCTAGAGGTAAATAGAATTTAGGTAAGCTCTCTTTGCATATAATGAAACTTTTATTATTACCAATTGTTTATTGTTTGGTAATGTTATTTGGTTGACAATTGGTGTTGGTATCAGTTAAATTGGATTGAAGGTAATTTATAAATATTTCACGAGCTAACTTTTGCATTATAAAACGAGCTGTTTGGCCCAATTATAGTGAATGTGAGAAGTTATTTAGTTTAGGAAGGCTCAATTCAATCAATATAAATATGTTGACGTTATTATATTTTTATTAATAAAACGCCAAATTTTAAACTTTAATTTTATAGGTCATTTTATGCAACAAACAAAATTATCAGCTAACTTAGTAGGTTGTTTCACCTTAACGCTATGTTTAGCGCTAACAGCAAACCCGCTAGTAGCTAAAGAGTGGTTGGTTGATGGCCAAGCGGCTTATAAAAAGGCGATGAAAGCAGTTAAAGCGGGTGACAATATTGTCTTAGCAAATGGTACTTATAATAACTTTGAAATTTTGTTTGAAGGCACTGGCACAAAAGATAAACCCATTACCTTAGAAGCTGAAACCAAAGGTCAGGTTTTTCTTACCGGGCAATCTAACTTGCGTCTAGCAGGTAAGCACTTAGTTGTTTCAGGCCTAGTATTTAAAGATGGTTATACGCCAAGCAGCGCTGTTGTTTCTTTTAGAAGTAATAAAGACAATTTAGCTTTTCATTCACGTGTAACTGAAGTTGTTATTGATAATTTCAGTAATCCAGATAAGCGTGAGTCTGATTATTGGGTTGCAATCTATGGCCAATATAATCGTTTAGATCATAACTACCTTTCTGGTAAACGTAATAAAGGTGTCACTGTAGCTGTTCGCCTTAATACAGAAGAGAGTCAAGAGAATCATCATAAAATAGACCATAACTATTTTGGTCCACGCCCAATCTTAGGCTCTAATGGTGGTGAAACACTGCGTATTGGCACTAGCCATTACTCTTTATCAAATTCTTTTACTGTTGTTGAAAATAATTACTTTGATCGTTGTGACGGTGAAGTTGAAATTATTTCAGTTAAGTCGGGGAAAAATGAAATTCGTAACAATGTTTTCTTTGAGTCACGAGGCACACTTACCATGCGCCATGGTAATGGTAACTTAATTGAAGAAAATGTATTTATTGGTAATGGTGTTGATCATACCGGCGGTATTCGAGTCATTAATAAAGATCAAATTATTCGTAATAACTACTTAGAAGGTTTAACAGGTTATCGTTTTGGTAGCGGCTTTACCGTAATGAACGGTGTGCCTAACTCATCGATTAATCGTTATCATCAAGTTGAAAACGCATTAATTGAAAATAATACTTTAGTCAATGTAAAGCATATTCAGCTTGCAGCGGGTAGTGATGCAGAAAGAAGTGCAGTACCTATTAACTCAACGATAAAAAATAATTTAATTATTAATGAAGATGGCAACCAGCCATTTACTTTGTTTGATGATGTTAGCGGCATAAAGTTTAAAGGCAATGTGGCTAATACCGTTGCGTTAACGTCTCTTGCATCGGGTATTGAAAAGCGCAGTGTTGAACTTAAAAGAGCGGAGAATGGTTTACTTTATCCAACATCTTCTAAATTTGCTGATAAAGGCGCTAAAAAAGGTTTAACGCCAACATTGAAATCAGCTACAGGTCCTAGCTGGTACCCAAAAGTTGACAGTTTAATTGCTTTTGAATCAGGTAAAACTGTTCATGTTAACGCGGAAGATGATGCATTATTCGACGCGGTAGCTGCAGCAAGTAATGGTGATGTACTTATATTGGCTGATGGCGAGTATGAAGCCAGAAAAATGGTCGATATTAACAAAACGCTTACGATTAAAGCACAGCATAAAGGTAAAGCTGTGATTAGTTTTCAACGTTCTACATTGTTTCAAGTTTCTGATGGCGGTAGCTTAACACTTGATGGTTTAACTATCACAGGTAAAAGTAGCCCTGATGCAGCTGGAAATACATTAGTACGAACTCAAAAGTGGGGCATGGTTGATAATTATCGTTTTGTTATGCGTAACAGTTCGGTAAGTGCACTTGATATTAATCACTCTTTTCATTTCTTTGATGCTGGTAATGGTTCGTTTGCTGACTATATTGAATTAACAGGGAATACTTTTACCAATATTACCGGTGATTTCTTACGCTTAAATAAAGAAATTGAAGACTTAGGTATTTATAACGCTGAATATGTCACGCTTAAAAACAATACTTTTAATAATGTGCAGGGCACTTTAGTTAATTTATATCGTGGTGGAACTGATGAAAGTACCTTTGGACCACATTTAGCAATGTTTGAAAATAAAATTAATAATAGTAGTAATGGTAAGCGTAACAAAACATCGTCAAGTCTTTATTTGCATGGTGTACAGGTTACCAATGTTGAAAATAATACGTTTAACAACACGGCTGATATTGTTATAGAGCATACTGTAGGCGAGCCGATCACGGAAGTTACAAACAATGTTTTAAAGAAAACAGCATCACCTAGCGTAAAAGAGTTACATGCTAAAGGCCCGCACACTGCTGTGCTATCAAATAATAAACAATCGGATTAATAGCCGCTATGAAATTTTTTAATCAAATGTCACTTTCTTTATCTAGATTATCTAGCTTAAATAATAGCTTATTAGCTTTAGCCATAATGGTAATGGCTTTATTGGTAACTACTAGCACTTTAGCTAGAACTAGCCCTAACTTGGTTATTACACCGGCAGACGTTAAAGACATGCGTGGTGCAATTGAACAAGATGGGCAATTTACTGAAGCTTTTGTTGCACGCAAGGCATCTGTTGATAAACAAATAGCACAAATCATTACCGTGCCTTTACCTAAAGACGGTGGCGGTGGTTATACACATGAACGTCATAAGAAAAACTATAAATTAATGTATGACGCTGGTGTTGTTTATCAGATAACGCAAGATGATAAATATGCTAGTTATGTTCGCGATATGTTACTGGAGTACGCCAACCTTTATCCAACACTACCGTTGCACCCGCAAAGAAAAATGGGCAAGCAAAACCCAGGGAAATTATTTTGGCAAAGTTTAAATGAGGCTGTTTGGTTAGTTTATACCAGCCAAGCTTACGATTTAATTTTAAGTTCTTTGTCTAGTGCAGAGAAAACAAAAATTGAAAACGGCTTATTTCGCCCAGTCGTTAAGTTTTTATCGGTGGAGTCACCTGAAACATTTAACAAAGTACATAATCATGGCACTTGGACAACAGCCGCTGTTGGTATGACTGGCTATGTTTTAGGCGAGCAAGAGTGGGTTGAACAAGCGCTTTATGGTTTAGACAAGTCAGGCACAGGTGGCTTTTTAAGACAACTTGATGAATTATTCTCGCCACAAGGTTATTACAACGAAGGTCCTTATTATCAACGTTATGCGTTAATGCCTTTTGTAACATTTGCTAAAGCCATTCATTCAAATCAACCTGAGCGTAAAATATTTGAGTATCGTGATGGCATTGTATTAAAGGCAATTGATACCACAATACAGCTAAGTTACAACATGCTTTTCTTCCCAATTAACGATGCGATAAAGAGTAAAGGTATTGATACCATTGAGTTAGTTAATGGTGTCACTATTGCTTACGGATTGACTCAAGATTCATCGTTACTTGATATTGCACGCCAACAAGACCAAGTTATTTTAACGGGTGATGGTTTAAAAGTAGCAAATGCGTTAGATAAAAACTTAGATACACCTTATAAGTTTAAGTCAGTAGCTTTTGGTGATGGTAACGACGGCAAACAAGGTGCGCTTGTTGTTATGCGTCAAAACGTTGGTGGCGAGCAAGCTGTGTTGTTCAAACCTGCGGCGCAAGGTTTAGGCCATGGTCATTTTGATAAGCTAACTTGGCAATTTTACGATAAAGGTGCAGAAGTAGTTTCAGACTATGGCGCTGCTCGTTTCTTAAATGTTGAAGCAAAGTTTGGCGGTAGATACTTACCAGAGAATGACACTTGGGCGAAACAAACAGTTGCACATAACACTGTGGTTGTTGATGAGAAAACGCACTTTAATGCGAACGTTAAAAAAGGTAATGCTAATCATCCTGAGCTAGTGTTTTTTGCAAAAAATGACAATGTTACTATCAGTTCAGCGCACATTGACAGTGTTTATGATGGCGTATCTTTAAAACGAACAATGGCACTAATAAACTTGCCTATGCTAAACAGCAAAGATCCTGAACAGTCTTTAGTTGTTGATGTATTCGAGGTTAATTCTAATGAAGCGCATCAATACGATTTACCTGTGCACTATAAAGGTCATCTTATCAGTACAAATTTTGAGTTAGCAACCAACTTAACCAGCTTACCAGTGCTTGGCACAGAGAATGGTTATCAACATTTATGGTTAAAAGCGCAAGCTCAACCAAAGGCAGGTTTATCACAAATTACATGGTTAAATGACAATGGTAGGTTTTATACAAATTCATCAATGATGGATGGCGATGCTTCAATTATATTTACTCAAATTGGCGCGAATGATCCATTGTTTAATTTACGTAATGAAAATGCTTTTATTAATCGTAAAGAAAAAGCTAAAAATCATACCTTTGTTAGCGTATTAGAGCCACATGGCGAATATAACCCATCAAAAGAATTTACCTTATCAGCGGTAAGTAAAGTACAACAGTTAACACACACAAAAATTAATAATATAGATTTAGTAGAAATTATTTTAAGTGGCAATAAGCATTATCTATTAGCGTTTAATGCCGCAAATAAAATCAAAAATAATCAACTAAACACATTTTCGTTTAATGGCTCTAAATATCAATTTGATGGCCGTTTTAAATTGTTCAATATTAAAGAGTAGGGGTCAGCTATGAGTCAGAGTGCACATTTTACATTAGGTAATGAAGCAGAAATTGAAGACATAGGCGGTGGTTTAAAACGTCAAATGTTAGGTTACAACCATGAGCTTATGGCAGTAAAAATTTGGTTTGCTGAGGGGGCTATTGGTTATAACCATGCACATAGACATTCTCAAGTAACTTATGTGGTTGAAGGTGAATTTCACTTTAATATTGATGGCGTAACGCAAATATTAAAGCCAGGCGATAGTTGTTTTATACCGCCACACGCTGACCACGGTGCTACATGCCCAACGGGCGGTATTTTAATAGATACTTTCAGCCCTGCACGCAAAGACTTTGTTGAAGAAGGGGCATTTGACCATATTCATAATAAGGAAACTAGCGCATGAAAATGAAAAATTTACGTTGGTGGGTTATTGCGCTTATTGCGTTAGCAACTGTGATTAACTACATCGATCGCTCAGCACTTAGTGTTCTTTGGCCTGATATTGTAGAAGATTTGTTTCCGGATGAGTCGGCTTTAGAGCGTAAGCAAATATATGCCAATATTTCTATCGTCTTCATCTTGTCGTATGCTTTTGGTCAAGCGATATTTGGTAAAATATTTGACTGGGTAGGTACACGTTTAGGCTTTGTGTTATCTATCGGTGTTTGGTCATTAGCAACCGCTGCTCATGCCTTTGCACAAGGCGCACTTAGCTTTAGTATTTTTCGTGCAATTTTAGGTGTTGCAGAGGCTGGTAACTGGCCGGGCGCAGCTAAAAGTAATGCTGATTGGTTCCCAACTAAAGAGCGTGCTTTAGCGCAAGGTATTTTTAATTCAGGTGCTGCTATTGGCGGTATTATTGCCATACCATTAATTGCCTATTTAACGGTTTATTTTAGCTGGCAAATGGTGTTTATCGTTATTGGCTTAGTGGGTTTACTATGGTTGATTCCTTGGATAATACTGGTAAAAGCGCCACCTAAATCTCATCCTTGGATCACTGATGAAGAACGCGAATATATTTTAACAGGTCAACGAAATACGGATGCAGACTGTACTTTAGATGACAAAGAATATAACCCTTCTACTAAAGAATTACTGTCTCGTAAAGAAAGCTGGGGCGTAATTATTGCTTCTGCTGCGATTGACCCTATTTGGTGGTTATTTGTATTTTGGATCCCTATTTACTTGAACGAAGTTTATGCTATGGATGTTAAGTCTATTGGTATTTACGGTTGGGTTCCTTATGTTGGCGCTATGTTTGGTGCTTGGTTTGGTGGCTTACTTGCTCAAAATCGTATTAAAGCGGGTTGGAACACAGATAAAACACGTAAGCTTACTATAACGTTAGGCTGTTTAATTATGTTACCGGCACTATTAGCTATGGCTGATCCTGGTGGACCAACTACTGCAGTAATGATAATGGCGGTTATCTTGTTTGGTTTCCAAACCGCTATCGGTAATGTACAAACTTTACCAAGTGATTTATTTGGCAAAAAAGCGGTTGGTACTTTAGCTGGGCTCTCTGGTATGGCTGCTAAACTTGGTGCTTTAGGTTTAACGGCGTTAGTGCCTATTTTGACCGCGGACGGAAACTACACTCCAGCATTTGTTATTGGCGCTTCGCTAGCTGTAATTGCCATTGCTGCTGTTTGGATATTCATTCCGAAAGTAGAACCATTAAAAGCTAAAATTAAAAATTAAATATTAAACGTTAAAGCATAAATTCTCGGGAACTGATTTCGAGAATTTTATTTTATTTAAGTCAGTTATTAAGGTTTGTAAATGAAAAACATTTTTTTATTCGGTGAATGTATGATTGAGCTGATGGCCGCGTCGAAAGACCAGCCAGCTAATACAATGAAACAATCGTTTGCTGGAGATGTTTTTAACACGGCCGTTTATTTGAAACGTACGTTTTCTGAACAAAAAGTGCACTTGGTCACGGCTGTTGGTCAAGACAAATTTAGCGTAGATATGATCGAATACTTTAAAAGTGAAAACATTGGAACTGATTTTGTTTATCAATCTGAGACTAAAATTCCAGGTTTATATTCAATTCAGCTTGATGACCAAGGTGAGCGAAGTTTTACTTACTGGCGTGAAAACTCTGCTGCTAGGCAAGTTATGCAACATATAACAGACGAAGCCATTAGTCGATTATCTATAGGCGATATGTTTTTCTTTTCAGGTATTTCTTTAGCTGTGATTGAACCTTCAGCAAGAGCAGGCTTCTGGAACTTAATCGACAGATTAAAGGCGGCTGGCGTAAAAATAGTTTTTGATCCTAATTACCGACCTCGATTGTGGAGTAGTCCTAAAGAAGCTCAAGATCAATTTGAGCTTGCTTTAGAAAAGTCTGATTTATCGCTCCCTGGTGTTGATGATTTTGAGCAGCTATTTGGCATGAAAACAGCAGAAGAAGTAAATAACTACTGTCAACAATTTGCTTTAAATGAGTTAATCATCAAAAACGGTGAGCAAGGTATTTTAGTTGTGTTAAATGGCGACATTACACATTTTGAAATTACTCCAGTTGAAAATGTTGTTGATACTACATCTGCTGGTGATTCATTTAATGGTGTTTACTTAGGTGCGCGTCTTGAAGGGCATTCGGTCGTTGATTCAATTGCTTTAGCCTCAAAAGCAGCAGGCTTTGTTATACAGCACAAAGGTGCCATTGTAGACAAAACAGCTTACCAACAGTTTATGGCATCTTAATTATTAATGCCTAGTATCTATTCGCTTAGTTTATTTATTTTATAAAATTGTTCAAAAGGAACACTCATGACATTATTCTCTACCTTAATGGGCCAGCAAAAGTTACTTCCTATTATTCAGGCAGACACCGTTACTCAAGGGGTAGAAATAGCAAAGGCTATGTCTGCTGCAGGGATTGACTTAGTAGAAGTTGTATTAAGAACAGAAGCATCACTAGATGTTATTAAAGCAATTAAAAAAGAACTTCCTTCATTAAAAGTTGGTGCGGGCACCATTATAAATGCAGATATTTTGCAACAAGCAATAGATGCTGGCAGCGATTTTATAATTACACCCGCTATTTCACCAAGCTTATTAACACACTTAGCTAATTGCAAAGTTCCAGTAGTACCAGGCGTATCTAACACGGCTGACATTTTGTTAGCTATAGAGTTTGGTTATAGTGAAGTAAAACTGTTTCCTGCTTCATTATCTGGTGGCGCTCCTTTTCTAAAAGCTATGGGTTCAGTGTTTAAGGGGATTTCTTTTTGTCCTACCGGTGGTGTTAATCAAGACAATCAACATGAGTTTTTAGCATTAAATAATGTTTTTGCTGTGGGTGGAACATGGGTCGCGAATCCAGAATGGGTTGCTAATGCGCAGTGGTCTAAAATTACAGATGCCTGTAAGGCGGCGTTAAACAGTTAATCAATTCAACTTTTAATAATAAAAAGCCGGTGTTGCCTGTAATGGGTCACCGGCTTTTTTGTTATTTTTTAATGCTTGAGATTTAGAGGCTGACTATTAATATAATTACTTGTTTACCTTAAATTTAATTACTAATGTCAAAACAAACTTCTTTCATTCTATTTCAAATTCTACGTTATTAATCAGTATTTAGAATAATTATGCAAGTTTAGGCGAATAATATTAGTAGGGTAGAATGTGCGTACAGTACTGATTATCTTAAATTTAGATATTATTTAATTGCTTTTTTACGGTTTATAAGTTTGAATAAAGTAATATTAGTCTTCTCATAAGGATGGTCGAGTGAAGATCGTTTTATTAATTAACCTGAATTCTGGATAAGAATGGAACTATTTGCCCACCTAGCGATCAGATCTTTCGACTAAAAACGATTTGAAAGCAAACAAGGTGGGCAAGTGGATAAACTAATAGATATTTTTTGTGATGTCG